>Ga0209223_10000259_pt1 | contig 61127 bp, 62 predicted proteins | sample COG_06_FD_184750 | JGI IMG/M metagenome (GOLD analysis project Ga0209223, IMG submission 184750) | Pelagic Microbial community sample from North Sea - COGITO 998_met_06 (SPAdes) (version 2) | ecosystem: Environmental > Aquatic > Marine > Neritic zone/Coastal water | place: Helgoland, sampling... | reverse complement strand
CTTCAGGAGGAGAATATATCTTAAACGGTAATGCTGTGAGTGACATGACAGAGAATGAACTTGCAGAGATCAGAAATAAAGAAATCGGTTTCGTTTTTCAAACTTTTAATTTGTTGCCTAGAGCTACTTCGCTTGAAAATGTAGCATTGCCATTAATTTATGCTGGTTACAACAGAAGTGAAAGAGAAGAAAAGGCATTGGCGGCATTGTCAGGCGTTGGTTTAGGAGACCGTGCCCATCACAAGCCAAATGAATTATCAGGTGGTCAGAGACAAAGAGTTGCTATTGCACGTGCATTGGTAAATGATCCAAGTATTATTTTAGCCGATGAGCCAACGGGTAACTTAGATTCCAAAACTTCCTATGATATCATGGATCTTTTTGCTCAGCTTCATGATAAAGGCAACACTATTATCATGGTAACACATGAAGACGATATTGCACAATATGCCCACAGGGTTGTTAGAATGAGAGATGGATTAGTAGAAACAGATACTATTAATGAGAATCCTTCAAGAGGCAATCCAATGAAGGAGGCTGCGGAAGCAGCGGCAAAAGCCGAAGCAGCAGAAGCTTAGTAAAGTGAAAATATATACAAAAACAGGAGATTCAGGCATCACCTCATTACTAGGTGGTGCTCGTGTTTCAAAGGCACATATTCGAATAGAGGCATACGGAACGGTCGATGAACTCAATTCTTATATTGGTCTTATTTGCGATCAATCTGTTAATAGAAAACGCAAGCCTTTTCTAAAGCAGATTCAAGATCGACTATTTACTTTGGGTGCAGCATTAGCTGCTGAACCAGGTAAAAAAAATATTATCAAACCGGATTTATTTGAAAAAGATGTTGAAATGCTTGAAGAAGCAATTGATGACATGAATAATTCATTAGAACCACTTACTAGCTTTATCTTACCTGGCGGTCATCAATCTGTATCTTTTTGTCATGTGGCGAGGTGCATTTGTCGCAGAGCCGAAAGGATTACAATTGCCCTAAATACAGAAGATCCTGTGTCCCCTCTTTCAATTAAATACTTGAATAGATTGTCAGACTATCTTTTCGTTTTATGTAGAAAGATGGCAGCAGAATTAGAAATTGAAGAGGTGAAATGGGAACCTCGGAAAAAGTAATTTCGACATTTTCTCTCTCTATGATTAATATTTCCTGCCCTATATTCATAACATACAATACTGCTTGGTAGGCATTTTATTTTTTCTGTAACGTATCTTGGCAAATATTCTTCTGAGCAAAAGTTTTATTGAATTCAACATGTATCTTTTCAGCAAGGTGCAACATTGATAATGACATTAACATTGAGTAAATTCGCAGCCCATTCATACTACAAAAAGCGATTATGGTAGAGACAGAAGAGATCAAGGTAAATCGTGTAACACATTCATCAATTGAAAAGTTAGACGTAGAAAATATTCCATTTGCAAAAATTTATTCTGACCATATGTTTGTGGCAGATTACAGTAATGGACAATGGGGATCGGCTAGAATTGAGCCTTTTCAGCCTTTATCACTCAGTCCTGCTACTTCTTCCATACATTATGGTATCTCTATTTTTGAAGGCATGAAAGCCTATAAAAATGATGATGGCGAAGTATTACTTTTTAGACCAGAGGCAAATGCCAAAAGGTTAAACATTTCTGGTGAGCGAATGTGTATTCCACCTGTTCCAGAATCATTGTTCATGGAAGCACTGACTCAATTGGTCCGTTTAGACAATCAATGGGTACCTTCTAAAGTTGGAACTTCATTGTACATAAGACCTTTTATCTTCTCAACAGATGAATATATTGGAATTAGACCTCCAGAGAATTTCAAATTTATCATTATCACTTGTCCTGTTGGTGCATACTATTCTAAGCCAGTAAGTGTGAAAATTGAAACACACTATTCTCGAGCAGTCGAAGGTGGTACAGGTTATGCAAAAGCAGCGGGGAATTATGCAAGCTCCTTATATCCTGCAAAAATTGCTCAGGAAGAAGGTTTTGATCAATTAATATGGACGGATGCCAAGACGCATGAGTACATAGAAGAATCTGGAACAATGAACCTGATGTTTATGATTGATGGTAAATTAATTACTGCCCCTACTAGTGGGACTATATTAAAAGGCATCACGCGGGACAGTGTCATAACTATCGCAAAGGATTGGGGGATTGAAGTGGAAGAAAGACCTGTGACTGTCAAGGAAGTTGTAGCAGCAGCTCGCCAAAACAAGATTCAAGAAGCTTTTGGCGTAGGGACAGCAGCTACCATTGCACAAATCGCTTCTATAGGATTTGAAAATGAGCTTTTCAAATTAAATGAGCTTGATGATACTGCGTTCTCAAACAAAGTATTAAATGAGTTAAACAACATGAAAACTGGAAAAATAGAAGATAGGTTTAATTGGACATATAAGGTTTAAGCAACATTTGTTACCTTTTGACTTTAGATATAACCATTGATTAATGAAATCAAGATATTTGTTAGTATTACTTTTCTTTTTTATCACTAGCGAGGTATACTCACAGTCTTATCTAATACTTAGAAAGCAGGGTACAAGAAGGAAATATGATTTTTTTGCTGGAGATGAGTTCATCTATAAAATGGATGGTTTCGAAAATTTCTTTAGAGATAAAATTGTTGATTTTGCCGATAGTACATTGATTCTCCAAAATAATATTTTGCACCTCAGCCAACTTTCTGAAGTTGATGTGAGAAATGCAGATTCTAATCGATCAGATATGTTAAGGTACATGGAATCACTACTTCCAGTTATAGGAATTGGCTATATGGCCTTGGATTTCATCAATATTGCAATCGTCGATGGAGAGAGTTATGAAATGGATAGTGGCGTACTCCAATTCACAACGGTAATGGTTGCCACAGGCGTTGGATTAAGAATTATGAGGAAAAAAGTTTTTAAACTCCATAAACCATACAGAGAAGCATATATTGTAGGGTTTTGATAATTTGAAAATCAACCCTTTTTACCCACCTTTGTCGCTTTACACTAAGACATGACAACAGATCAACTGAAGGACCTAAAGGCTCGCATAATTGCTTTGCGGGGCTATCTTTGACTACGATAGCAAGAAGAATCAAGTAGAGGAAGAGGAAGCCATTACTGCACAACAAGATTTTTGGGAAGACCCGAAGGAAGCTGAAAAATTCCTTAAAGGACTACGAGCAAAAAAAGTATGGACTAATAGCTATGAGAAAGTCCATGCAGCAGGAGGTGATTTAGAAACACTGTATGAGTTCTATGAAATGGGCGAAGCAGAAGCTGAAGAGGTAGAAGCTGAATTTCAATCGGCATTAAAAATCCTGGAAGAGGTAGAATTTAAGAAAATGCTTAGCAATGAAGAAGACCAACTCAATGCTATGATAGAAATAAACCCAGGTGCAGGTGGAACAGAGAGTAATGACTGGGCCGCAATGCTACTCCGCATGTATGTGATGTGGGGTGAAAAAATGGGGTTCAAGGTGAAGCAAGTCAATTACCAACCTGGCGAAGTAGCAGGCATAAAAGCTGCGACTATCGAGATTGAAGGAGACTTTGCTTATGGCCAGTTAAAATCTGAATCTGGGGTTCACAGGCTTGTTCGAATCTCTCCATTTGATTCTGGAGGAAGGCGTCATACATCATTCGCTTCCGTTTTTACTTATCCTGTTGTTGACAATACAATTGAGATAGAAATCAACCCTGCAGACATCACTTGGGATACGTTTCGATCTGGAGGTGCTGGAGGTCAAAACGTGAATAAAGTTGAAACTGGTGTGAGAGTTAAGCATGCTCCAACCGGCATTAGTATTGAAAATACAGAGTCTCGCTCACAATTGGGTAACAAAGAGAAGGCACTTGAAATGTTAAAATCAAGGCTTTACCAAATTGAAGTGGAAAAGCGTAATGCGGAGCGCGATAAGATAGAAGGAGACAAAATGGGCGTTGACTTCGGTTCTCAAATCAGGAATTATGTGATGCATCCCTACAAACTGGTCAAAGACAATAGAACCGGAGTAGAAAGGACAGATGTTCAAAACGTGATGGATGGGGATTTAGACGTTTTCATAAAGGCCTATTTAATGCAACTTTAAGTTGAGCAGGCTTGTCCTGCTTAATCAAAAATGAACGAAAAGAACACTTTTTATACACCACAGTTTTTCCTGCTTTGCCTTAGTTCGTTTTTGTTCTTTGGGAGTTTCAACATGATCGTCCCTGAGCTACCAGATTACCTTACCTCATTGGGTGGTGGCGAATACAAAGGCTTGATCATAGCGCTGTTTACCGTTACTGCAGGCTTATCAAGACCTTTTAGCGGGAAATTAGCGGACACCATTGGAAGAATACCAGTAATGATTATTGGTGCTGCAGTGTGCTTCGTGGTAGGCTTTCTTTATCCCGTTTTTAACACCGTATGGGCTTTCTTTTTATTAAGGTTTTTACATGGATTTTCAACAGGCTTTAAACCGACTGGAACGGCCGCTTACATTGCAGATATAGTACCCCCAAACCGTAGAGGTGAAGCAATGGGAATTGGCGGAATTTTCGGAAGTGCAGGCATGGCATTAGGTCCTTATTTTGGTCCAAAAATTGCGCAAGCTTACTCTTTAGAATGGATGTTTTACACCTCCTCAGCCATTGCCATTCTCTCCGTTTTGATCTTAATTGGAATGAAAGAGACCTTACCAAACAAGGTGAAATTCACCCCAAGTTTATTGAGAATAAAAAAGAATGAAATCATTGAACCTAGGGTGTTTAGCCCATCACTGGTCTTTATCCTTACTGGTTTTTCCTTTGGCGCTGTACTCACTTTAATACCTGACTTAACGATGAATGTGGGCTTCAGTTCCGATAACAAAGGAGTCTTTTTCACAGTATTCGTATTGGCTTCGTTGCTAATACGGTTTTTGGCTGGTAAGGCTTCAGATAGGTTTGGAAGAGTAATAGTACTAAAGATAGCCGCTTTTTCTATCGCGATTGCCGACATAGTAATTGCATATACCCATGACAAAAACATGCTCATACTTGCAGGTATTTTATTTGGGATAGCTGTTGGGATGAATACACCCACCCTCTATGCATGGACAGTTGACCTGGCCCTTGATAAACACAGAGGAAAGGCCTTAGCTACGATGTACATAGCCCTTGAAATTGGGATTGGTGGTGGTGCATTTGTTGGAGGTCTCATCTACAGCAATGAAATAGCAAATTTGAGAAATGCATTTTTAACCTGCGCTGCTTTGTCCCTACTCGCTCTCTTTTATTTAAATTTCGGGGTTGACTGGGTGAATAAAAAATTGCACAAACGAATTTCAAATGAAAATATCTAGAGACCTCTTCCCATTTCTTGTTGTCTCATTATTGCATTTATTGAGTCTGGGGATACCAATCGATTTCTTGATCCCAGCTACCAAGCTATTGATAATGGTATCATTGATGCACTATTTTTACAAATCGGTTGGTGACTCCCCCATTAACAAACTTGTGATTTTTGCCATGGTCTGTTCATTAATTGGAGACGCTGCACTAATGTACCAGGAAGAGGCCTCGATCTTCTTTATGGTTGGTTTAGGCTTTTTCCTTTTGGCCCATATCGGTTATGCTTTTATCAATTTCAATCTAGTCAATGATGATCAAAGAAAAATTAAAATCTACTGGCAGGACATTCCAATAATCATTGCAGGTTTTGCTGTTTTCCTCTTGATTAAAGATGGTGTTGGAGATTTAAGAATCCCCGTATTGAGCTATATTGTAGTTATTACATTTATGGCCATTACAGCACGCCAAAGATACAACAGAAGTGACAAAGAAAGTTTCTGGCTCATAATGGTAGGTGCCATTTTCTTTATGCTAAGTGATACATTACTCGCTATGAATAAATTCGTTGCTCCAATAGAAAACGAAAGAGTATTAATTATGTCGACTTATATAATCGCACAATTTTTAATCGCAAAGGGTATAATTGTCTTTATACAAAAAATCCGGCCAGAAGCCGGACCTTAATTTCTTGTAGAAGAAATACTAATTGATCTTTCTTACAGTACCGCTGCCTGCAACAGATGAATTAACTCCTGTTGGATTGCCCATATAGTATATCTTACCGCTGCCTGAAATTCTCACATCAAGTTCACCTTCCACATTTACAGAACCTCTGCCCGATCCACTCATGCTGATATTATAATCGCCAACCACCATTTTCTCTGCGAAATACTTTCCTGAGCCAGAGATAGACAATTTTGCCTTATTTGATTTACCAGAAAGTTCTATATTTCCAGAACCAGAAATTCTTGAGCTCACATAATCCGCTTCCAAGTCTATTTCAATATCTCCTGAGCCACTAATTGAAGCAGTAAAATCATCTGCTTTAAACTTACTCTGACCAATAATATCTCCTGAACCACTGATATAGGCTCCTTTAAGTTCCTTAACAGTAATGTATACAGTCAGTTTTCCAGTTCTATTGCCCCAAAATTTCCAACTGTTCTCTCTGCGGTTTTTAATTTCCAATCTACCTCCACTAACCCTAGTTTCAATATTGTCCAAGTAGTCTTGTTCTCCTTCTAGAATAACTTCATTCTTATCTCCTAAGGTGATAAACACTTTACCACCTACACGCGTTTGAATTTCATCAAAATCTTTTACGTCTCTGGTCTCTTTGTTTTGAGCTAAAACTGTTAGTTGTAAAGACACAGCCATCAGGAGCATCAAGAATATTCTAAGCTTCTTCATTATCTATAAATTATTATTCGTCTTAAAGACCATGAGTTGCATATAAAGTTGCATCTGACTAATCATTTATGCATTGTTTTTTCTAATAAATCTTATGGAAAGCATTCTGAATCTAATAAACAAACATACCGCTGCAATTGTTAGCCCTACCGACAGTCCATACCAAACTCCAGCAGGCCCCATATCCAGTACAAAACCAAATAAATAGCTAATAGGAATGGCTAAAACCCAGTAGGCAATCAAAGTAATTACTGTTGGCATTTTCACATCTGACATTCCTCGTAGCGCCCCAAGACCCACCACTTGAATTCCATCAGACAATTGAAAAAACCCTGCAACTATAATTAAGCCGCTCGCCATTTTAATCACTTCTGGCTCATTAATATAAAGGGTAGGAAAAAAACCACTGAATGAAACATAGATTATAGCACAGCTCGCCATGACTATAATTGATATGATAAAGCTTGCATAGCCCGCTTTCAAAAGATTGGGCCCATCTCCTTTACCAAATTGATTACCTACTCTAACCGTAGCGGCAGCAGATACGCCTGTAGCCATCATATAACTTAAAGCTACAAGACTTATTGCAATTTGATGTGCTGCTAGCTCTTTGGCCCCCATGGTTCCAATTAATATTGCGGCTACTGTAAACGCCCCGACTTCAAACATGAATTGGGTGCCACTTGGGATTCCAATTTTCAGCATCGGCTTAATTAAAGTCGCTTTTACTTTAAAAATGTTAAATCCATCACGGAATGATTTGAATTTTACCGCTTTAAAAACAAAAATGCAGATCACAACTGCCATTCCAATTCTAGCAATTAATGTAGCCCAACCAGCTCCATTCAATCCTAACTCAGGGAAACCAAGTTTTCCATAAATCAATAAATAGTTTAAACCAACATTAACTAAATTAGCCGCAATGGTGATATACATGATCTGTTTGGTAACCGACATCCCTTCACTGAATTGCTTGAAATTTTGAAAAAACATTAAAGGAATAATTGATGCAGCAATAATTAGATAATAAGGGGTTCCTAATTCAACAACAATTCCAGGCTGACCCATTACGGGCAAAAAGTACTTTGTAATCAACATTAATCCAAACAACATCAAACCTGTTACCGAGCACATTACAATCCCATTTCTCAATAACCGGGTGATTTTGTTTCCATCACCTTCACCATCGGCCTGAGCTACTAATGGTGTAATTCCGTAAGACACCCCAATACCAAACATTAGGAATACATGAAAAATACTATTAGCAAAGGCAGAGGCAGCCAAGGGTTCGGTACCCAATTGCCCCACCATAATGCTATCAATGATGCCCACCATAATATGTCCTACCTGACTAAGCATTACAGGCAAAGCTAATCTGAATGTTTGCTTAAAATGTGAACGGTATGATTGTGGAATGGAGTTCATAAGTTTCTTATGCGCGCCATTTTCAAGATGCCAGCCACACTTAAACTGTCTGTTATTTCACCATTCATCACCATCTCCAAAGCGGAAACAAATGGTAGTTTTTTTATCTTTATGTCTTCGGTATCATCAAATTCTGTTTGTCCTTGCGCTAAACCAGTAGCGATAAAAATCATCCCGGCTTCGTCTGTTACAGAATTTGAAGTATGAATCTTACAGAGGAACTCCAGCTTTTCAGCAATCAATCCAGTCTCCTCTTTCAATTCGCGTAAAGCCCCGTCTTCATAGGTTTCTTCTTTAGGAACGGCACCCATCGGGATCTCCCAGCTATATTCGTTGAGCGTGTACCGGTATTGTCCTACCAACCAAGTATTGCCTTCTTCATCTATAGGGATAATACCAACAGCCAATCCCTTAAAAGACACTTTACCATAAATTCCATTGCCCCCTGAAGGGTTAATTACTTGATGTTCATCCACGCGAATCCATTGGTTTTCGTAGACCAATTTCTCGCATAAAGTTGTCCATGGATTTTCTTCATCGTGCATTTTGTAAAAATATGCATTCGTTTTTAGTTACGAGTTTAATGTGAGATGTTTATAGCAAAATGTTACAATCAAGTTTCACTTCTGACAAAATTGAAGCCGGCTGCGATGAAGTAGGTCGTGGACCTCTTGCTGGACCTGTAGTTGCCGCAGCAGTAATACTTCCTAAACTATATCAAAACTACTTGCTGGACGATTCTAAAAAAATATCAAAATCTAATCGGGAGTTGTTAGAGATTGAAATCAAAGAAGTTGCTATTGCTTGGGCAATTGCTGAAGTTTCTCCGCAAGAAATTGATGAAGTCAATATATTGAATGCTTCTTTTTTAGCCATGCACAGGGCCATTGAAAAACTCAATGTGGTACCAGAATTATTGTTAATTGACGGCAATAGATTCAATCCTTATAAGGAAGTGCCCTATGAATGCATTATTAAAGGAGACGGTAAATTTCTATCGATTGCTGCAGCTTCGGTACTGGCCAAAACCTACCGAGACAAATACATGGAAGAAGCTGCCATCAAGTATCCTGGCTACGGATGGGATGAAAACTCAGGTTACCCAACAAAAAAACACAGGGCTGGAATTCTGGCATTAGGACCAACGCCAATTCATAGAATGTCTTTCAGGCTACTAGCTGAAGAGAAATAACTGAACCCAAAAAAGGGCACCAATCGCGCCCTTTTCTATTTCGATTTCTTACAATTTATTCATACCTCAATGAATCAATAGGATTCTTCTTTGTCGCTTTTAACACTTTACTGGTGATCGACAAAAACGAAATGAAGAGAATGAATATAATCGGTGCCAAATAACTGATTATTCCCATCTCCACATGGTAGGTGAATATACTACTCATTAAACCAGTTGTAATAAACATTGAAGCTGTAGCTCCAATTAATGAAGCAATACTAATTACTATTAAAAATGGCTTATTAATTATTGTAGCCAGCACAGTAGTCGATGCGCCAAGTACTTTTCTTACACCAATTTCTTTTGTTCTACTCAAAATATTTATTGACACTAAAGTGAACAAACCAATTGCAGAAAGTACTACCGCCATGAACGACAAAAACAAAAATATGTCTGTAATATTTCCATTTACATCTTGCGCCTCATTTACATTTTGTAATTGTATAAACCCGTTGTATGGGCGTTCAGGAAATAAAACTTCCCATTCAGCTTCAAGGTAATCCTGAACTGTTCCGTGCTTTTTGGCCGCTGCTCTCAGTACAACCGAGCTAACCTGATCCTCGTTTCTCAATCGCATCATCACTGGTCGGATGGGTTCAAACAAATTATCGTAATAATCTTTAATTACTCCAACAACCCTGTATTGGACAGTATCAAAAAGCGTTACTTGTTGACCGAGTGGGTCAGACCAACCATACGACTGCACCATCTTTTCATTTACCACAACATTACTAGTATTATCTACCTCTTGATTTTCTCTATTAAAACCCCTGCCTTCTAGTATTTCAAAACCTACGGTTTCATCATAGCCAAGGCCTACATCCATGATCTTAATTTCAATTTCTGAATCCTGATTTTTAACAGGTCGGGTAAACCATGAATAACCGATATGTCCATTAGTTGTAGCGATACTTTGTATCGCTGGATTATCTGATATGGCATTTACAAATGTTTTAACCTCAGAAGCGTCATTCAAAGGCACAACCAAAAGTTGTTCCCTATCATATCCTTGATCTAAGAAAGACTGGTAATTGGCATTCTGTAAAAATGCGAAACCTGAAATTAGAGATAGTACAGAAATTGTGAATTGTAGTGTAAGCAATACCTTTGAAAGGATACTTGATCTCCCCACTTTTAATGTGCCCCTGAGGATTGAAACAGGTCTGAATTTACTAACGTACAATGCTGGATAACCGCCGGCAATAAAGGCTGTTCCCAATAATACTGCTGCTAAGAAAACTACTAACTCCGTATTCTCTGCTAAATTTAAAACCAAGGTCATACCTGGCCACATGTCGCTGTATTTTGGCACTAACCATGTTGCAAATACAATCCCAACCACCAAGGCCATTGCACACAAAAGAATGTTTTCACCTAAGAACTGAAAGATAAGCTGCCCCCTACTGCCTCCGACAGTTTTCCTAATACCAATTTCCTTCAGCCTTTTATTGGACATGGCTATTGCCGTATTGGTAAAATTAAAACAAGCCAAGAGCAGGATCAAAACCGCCATTACATTTGGTGCGGTAATGGCTGCGGGATAAAGTGCTTCACCACCTAAATTCGTAGAATTATAATCACGCTGAACAAAAGCCAGGTTACTTAAAGGAACAGTCCAGAACCCTGAAACCTCGAAATCCTTTCGGGCTTCATTTTGAATAGCTACATACTTATCTAATAGTTCCGGTATTTTCTGAATAGAACTTGCATCAGCAGTTTGCACAAAAACACCATCAACAAATTCTTTCCAATCTGTCCTTTCAATCCCATATATTCGAAAATAATTCTCAAAGTTACTGAGTGCACTAAAACGAATAGAATTTGCGTCGCCAATATTCTCCATCACACCGCCAACAGTAAACATCAGATTTGCACCCGATGAGTTTATAAATTCTACAGTCTTTCCTAAAGCATTTTCTTCTCCAAAAAGTGTGGTGGCAGTAGCCTCAGATAAGAAGACATTTGACATGTCCTTTAGATTTTCCTTATCACCATACAAGAGGGGGAAATTAAACATCTCAAGAAATGCATCATCTACAAAACCTACCCTTCTATTGAATGTTTTGTCCCCCTTTTTTATCCCAACTCCACTTGCTTCAAATCGACTAAATGCCTTTAAATTTGGGACTTCTGTCTCCAGAATTGAACCTAATGCCATTGGAGCTACTCCATATTTGATCTGATTTCCTTGCTGTTGTCTAGTGGCACTTACCATATAAATTTCATTGCCATTCTCATGCTGCGAATCGAAAGACATCGCGAAATCATAATTCAGGTAGGCAACTATACAACATGCCAATGCCAGGCCTAAGCCCAAAATATTAACAAATACAAAGAGCTTGCTTTTCATCAAGCTTCTCAGGGTTACTTTAAAAAAATTCTTGAACATTATTTTGACCTTTTTCTTGAGTTTGAGTTTTTTGGTTTACGGTTTTTCATTCTGCTACGTTGCTAAGCATTTTGAAATTTTCGCATTTATTGGTTTTTGAGTGATTTGTTTAATAGATGCAAATATTGACCTTAAAGTTGCAGTGTTTTTATAATTTGTTGTTAAAGTAATTTATGAAATATCATGTCATTAAAGGCAAAATATTTCTCCCAATGTTTAGTTTTGTCAATAGTTAGAAAAATACGCCTATGGATTTGAAAAAAGTTGCTTTAAATGATATTCACGAAAAGCTAGGAGCCAAAATGGTTCCCTTTGCCGGATATAACATGCCTGTTAGATACTCATCTGATATGGAGGAACACAATACTGTAAGGAATGGTGTTGGAGTTTTTGATGTTTCACATATGGGGGAATTCATTTTAGAAGGACCTGATGCCCTTGACCTGATTCAACGCGTAACTAGTAATGACGCTTCTAAACTAGCTGATGGTGACGCACAATACTCTTGCCTACCAAATGAAGATGGTGGTATTGTTGATGATCTTTTAGTTTACCGCCTTAAGGAAGAAAAATACATGTTGGTGGTCAATGCTTCTAACATCGATAAAGATTGGGATTGGGTAAGTAGATACAATACCAAAGGCGTTAAAATGAATAATGTCTCGGACAAGTATTCATTACTTGCCGTACAAGGACCAAAAGCAGTTGAGGCCTTACAATCACTTACATCTGTCAACTTAAGCGAAGTTAGTTTCTACACTTTTGTGGTTGGGCCATTTGCCGGGGTTGAGCATGTGATAATTTCTGCAACAGGATATACTGGTGCGGGAGGTTTTGAAATATACGTAGCTAACGAACATGCTGAGGCAGTTTGGAATGCTGTTTTTGAGGCTGGAAAGTCTTTTGATATTAAACCAATAGGACTAGGTGCTCGAGATACCTTGAGATTAGAAATGGGATATTGTCTTTATGGTAATGACATCGATGACACTACATCTCCACTTGAAGCAGGTCTTGGTTGGGTGACGAAATTCACTAAAGAGTTCACTAATTCAGCGAATCTTTTGAAGCAAAAAGAAGCTGGTGTTACGAAAAAACTAGTGGCGTTTAAAATGATTGACAAAGGATTTCCTAGAAGTCATTACGAAATCTTAGATACAGAAGAAACTAAAATTGGTGAAGTGACTTCAGGCGGAATGGCACCTTCTTTGGGCTACGGAGTTGGTCTGGGGTATGTAACTAAAGCCAACAGTAAAAGTGGATCTGAAATACTAATTGCTGTAAGAAACCGAAAACTTAAAGCAGAAGTGGTCAGACTTCCTTTTTACAAACCATGAAAAAGATAGACGTCTGTTTTTCTCCAGATTTAATTCATCAATATGATATCAATGACCGCTGTGTAGTGGTCATTGATATTTTAAGGGCCACTTCGTGTATGGTTGCAGGCTTGGGTGCTGGGGTCAAAAGTATTACTCCGGTAGCGACTGTTGAGGCCTGTGAAGCATTAGGCAAACAAGGGTACATAATGGCAGGTGAAAGGGGTGGTGAGAAACTCCCACAATTTGAGCTTGGTAATTCTCCTTTTGAATACATGGAAGAACGGTTTAGAGGTAAGCGAATTGCTACCACCACTACCAATGGAACAAGGTGTATAGCGCTATCAAAAGAAGCTCCTGAAGTTATTGTCGGAGCTTTTTTAAATTTAACAGCTATAGTCAATCATCTTAAAAACCAGTCGCGAGATGTGCTTTTATTCTGCGCTGCCTGGAAAGGAAAATTCAATCTTGAAGATAGTCTTTTTGCAGGGGCAGTATGCCATCATTTGAAAGAGGATTTTGAAATGGAGAGCGATGCGACAATAAGTGCTTTGCACTTATACCAAGCTATGTCTCATGACATTGAACATTATATCAGCCAGTCCGATCATGCAACTCGACTAGCTAATTTTAAAGTAATCAAGGACATCTCCTTCTGTTCTAAAACAGATGAATTTGACATTGTACCGAAATTAAAAGAAGGCTTACTAAGCTTGTAATTCTCTCTTTTTACCAAGTAAAAGTAACGCTGGTAGTAGTTTTGTTTACCATTGGAATTGACATCCCTTGCATTTCCATTGTACCGATCATCTCTTGCTGTGTTTGAATCAAAGTACAAAGCCCTGTGTTTTTGTCAAGGTCAAATATTGTGTTCTGAGTCCCTTTCATTGAAGTTGACATGTCCATGCCTTGAACAGTTGTAGCGCCTTCTAATGTCATTTCCCCAGCTGCAAGGATTGACGCATCTGAATCCCAATAAAACTCAGATGAAATTTTAACTGGAAGCCCATTAGAGATAGTCTCAGAGCTCCTATTCCATGTAGCTTCATCGGCATTCGGAAAAATCCAAAACTGACCTTCAATACCTGTAATTAAAGCCGCTTCACTTACAGATTCAATTATACTTTCGATTCCAGACTCTAACGAAGTACCTGTCAATTCAGATTTAATTGCAGTATGGTATTCATCTAACCCTTCAATACTCGATACTTTACCTTTTTTATCCATTACAAAATGGAAAGACTTTCCTGTTAACGCTTTGAATGCAAGATTTGAATCACCCTCTTTTCTAGAGTCCATTGCCATTTCTTGTCCAGGTGCTTGCATGCTCAATGCCCTGTACATTCCGGTCATCTTTATCTTATAACCATCCTTCAAGACTTCCATTACCTCAAATTCATCACTTGAGGTGATTTCTTGATTAGTTTCATAATTCTGCCCTTGAACAGTTTGAGTAATCACTTGTTTTACGATCGATAAGACTTCAATTTTAATTCCCTCCTTCAGGTTATATCCTTGTGGCTTTTGTGCCAACGTAACACTTTGGAATAAAATAAAGGCTAAAAAAACTAGTACAATCTTTTTCATAACTATTGCGGTTTACATCGATTCATTGGAATTCTGAATATTGAATAAAAGCTTAAATGTCTACTTGAACTTCTGCTTTACCCAGAATTTTTTTAAGTCGCTTGCTTTTTTCTCTCAAATCATAGACCCACTTATTCATAGGTCTAAATATTTTTGGCAAATCTTGTCTGTACACGTCACAAAATAAAACTACCCTAGTTCCATTGGTCTTGTTCCAAACAGCATGTTTAAAAGTATCATCAAATAAAACATCCTCGCCTTCGACCCAGTCATGACGTTTTCCACCGTTTTCAATATAACACTCTCCGTCGGTTGGAATAATTAATGGCAAATGGTATCGCCAAACACCTTTGTAAAAACCGTTATGTGGAGGTATATGTTTATTTGGTCCAATAATAGAAAACATGGCTGTGGTAATTCCAGGCACTTGCTTTAAAAGGGCCGTAGTTTTGGGCGCTTTATCGCAATTTTCTTGTTGCCAGTTATCATAAGCTTTGAACATGTAAACCCTCCAAGCCGCATCATCCCTGTCTGCTATATGGCGCTGAATTTTATCTATTTCATGAAACTTCGGAATTTGATTTTGATTTTTTAATAGCTCAATTAGTTCTTCCTGGATCACCTGCCAATTCTCCTTTAATAAGGTATGCTTAGGGAAAAATTCGTCTATATTAACAAAAGGAGGATTCCTTTTGAAGATGCGGAGAACAAAAGAAAAAGTGATTGCAATTAAGCTTGGCTCCACAAAATACAGAACAACATTAAACAACAAAAAACTCAGTAGAATTATCCCGAGAACATTTAATAAAACAACCATAAAACGCTTTTAAACCTGATCGCAAAATAAACTAATAATCTCGTGAAATTCTACTATTGAATAGAGAAATCGGGAATTAGTTGGTCATTTCTATTCATTTCAATTTCTCGTTTTTTTTATGCCGGTCTTTGTCTCGTTTCGTCTTTTTTCCCATGCGTAAATCCCAAGCTTTTTGTAAGTCAATCCCGGTTTGATTTGCCAAACAAACAACTACAAATAACACATCTGCAAGCTCTTCGCCAAGGTCCTTATCAACATCTGATTGTTTTTCAGATTGCTCACCATACCTCCTCGCAATTATTCTTGCAACCTCACCAACCTCCTCAGACAATTGAGCCATGTTGGTCAGTTCATTAAAATACCTCACACCAACTTCATTAATCCATTGATCTACTTCTGCCTGAACATTGTTTAGTGCTTTTTCTCCTTCTATCATCTCTATTTTTTATTTTTTGTATCGATCAAAATAGTAACCGGTCCGTCATTTATTAAACTAACCTGCATGTCTGCCCCAAATTCTCCAGTCTCTACTGTACGTCCAATATCGATTGATATTTGATCAATAAATTTCTTATATAATCCAATTGCCGTTTCCGGTCTGGCAGCTTTTATGTAAGAAGGCCTGTTCCCCTTCTTCGTACTTGCTTGTAGTGTGAATTGACTCACAACTAAAACATTTCCTCCGGCCTCCAAAATACTGAGGTTCATGACTCCTTCATCGTCCGGAAATATCCTCATGTTGATAATTTTTCGACTGAGCCATTCTATGTCATCATTTCCGTCACTCTCTTCAATTCCTAGCAACAACATAATTCCAAGACCAATTGAAGCCTTTATCTCTTTATCAATTGTTACCGATGCTTCTGAAACCCTTTGAACTACTGCTATCATACCTTCAAAAAACCTGAATAATAATTTAGCATTCAAGTTAATTGTATAAATTGGTTTTATGCGCATTCGCCTCTATTGGCTTTTTATATTTCTAGTGATAACTGTTGGTGCTTTTTACTTTTATCAAGAAAACCAGTCACCACTTTCCTACCATTTTGCTGAACAGTTTGACGGCAATGACTATGAAGGCATTTATGATTACTTCAATGAAACAGAAAGTGAATATCAAGTTTCATTCCCTTTCAATTCAAGGGTCTTAGTTCCTTTTTTAGCGTCTAAAATAGGGACAGGACACATCATTGAAGATTTTTATGTAGTCAATTTATTATTTTCCTTAGGAGCTATCTTTGTCCTCTTCTTGCTCTGGCGTGATCTAGGATTTGAGCTAAAATGGTTTTTCTTTGGTTTTTTCTGGCTTTTATTTCATTGGACAGGTATGATTAGACTAAACGCCTTTGATCCAATTACAGTCGATCTGCCCTTGTATTTATTTCAAGCACTATTTCTTTGGATTCTACTAAAACGAAAATTTGCTTGGTTGCTACTCCTAGGACCTTTAGCAACACTTCAGAAAGAATCTTTTATCGCACTTTTAGGGATATTAGCAGTTTATGGATGGTACCATAACCGGAGAGAAGATGATGGTTACTTTAACTTGAAATTGATTTTAACAGCATTAATAATATCAATTGGAACAAAGCAATTGGCCAACTTTTATTTCCCTGCATTAGAGACTGGACGCGGTGCGATAATCACTATTCTTTATCATATCAGAGAATTAGTCTATCATCCATTTAAAATCTTAAGGTGGATGGCGGCATTTTTTGTTGCTTTCGGACCCTTTTTAATTGCCTTAATATTTAATTTGAGCAAAAGAAATTTCTATAACAATAGAAGGAACCTGCTTATTATTTTCTCAGTAATATATGCATTATTTGGAATTTTTGCTGGCGGTGATATGACAAGGATAATCTACCTGGGCTTTCCTTTTATAATGACATTAATAATTTTTGAACTTAAGGACATTAGCGACAAACAGTTTTGGATATTGAGCTTTCTCTCATTACCATTAATGTTTTTAATTAACCGTATCCCAAATCCGGCGTTCGAGTGGGATGCATGGCAATCATGGTATCCTGAGTTTGCCCCATACACCACGGTATTGCTTTTTGTTGGTTACGGAGTAATATGTGCCTTGATTATTCAAAGGTTGAGATTAAAGTCTATTTAGCTTTTTCCTGTTTTCAGAAATCACATCGCTTAGTCGCAATGCCCAGAGATAAATATTTTTACAATGAAGGTAAAACTTTGATAATAGTTTCGCCTCCATGCAATTTAGTTAGAGCCCTAGCGTACTGTTATATAATGAAGTGGTCATAAGAAAGACATTTCAATAAAAATAGTTTTGGTCGACTATTTGGCATGCGCTCCCAGCGCATGCCTTTTTATTACTTCATATTTCCAAGTATTGCCCCAGCCCTTAAGGGTGAATTTAATTATTTAAAAAAATCACTACCTGCGGCATGGCTAAGGTTTTAAATTTTGAGATGTGAGTTAATTACGTATCGTCATTCCTCTTTAGCATCGTCATTGCGAGAAGGCAATCATACAATAGCAGTGTTGGTGACGTGGCAATCTCGTCCCATATTTGGGGGACCTGCCTGCCCCAGTCGGGAATCTCCCAATCGCTGCATGTACTCATTTTCCATTTGGGGGGATTGCTTCGTGCCTCGCAATGACATTTCTTTTTTAATTTGCTATTCACTACCCTTTACGATAATGCTATCCCGATTACTTGGGATCAGCATCTCATTCCAGTAGATCCTGAAACAAGTTCAGGATGACGTTAAACCAACTCGAAGCTTACAATTTGGAGCTTTTAGCCCATCATCACATCCTCCGCATTATCTCCGACTGATAAAAATAGCACCCTTTATCTTCCTGTTGGGCAACTTTCATCATGGCATCCGCAACCTTATCCGCATGAATAGGATGGTACTTTTTCCAAGGACCAACAAAAGGTATGATTCGGGTTAATCCTTGCATGAAGCTTTCACCCATTCTTGACTCGGTTCTATTGCCCCTTAAAAGAGACGGTTTGAAAATGTAAACTGTGCGATAATCAAGAAATGAAATTTGATCTTCCAGTTCTCCTTTCACGCGACTATAAAAATATTTACTGTCCTTTTGAGCTCCTAAAGCAGAAACCAAAAAATACCGATCGGCACCTGCTTTCAATGCAACTTTGGCTAATTCATAAGGATAAGTGAAATCAATTTTATAGAAGGCCTCTTTGGACCCTGCTTTTTTCATAGTACTCCCTAAACAACAAAAGATATCGTCTGCTTTTGGGAAGTCTTGAATAGTGGCTAGCTCATCAAAGTCGATAACAACTTCGGAAAGTTTTTTATGTTGAAGCCCTAAAGGCTTCCTGACCAAAGCAATGATTTGACCATAATCATCACCATTTAATAATTGTTGAGTTAAAGACCGGCCAACCAAACCGCTAGCTCCGGCAATGATTGCTGTTTTTTCCATACACCTAAAATAGAAAATTTTATCCTATTGAGGTGAAGAGGCCTAAAAGTCTAATTGATTACTTCTTTTTCGAAGTCATTTTATTTTCCCAGAGCTGATAATTAGCAAGATCTTCTCTAAAACATTTACCTAGCCACACGAGGACAGTCACATCATCTACCAGTCCAGCGATTGGAATAAAATCTGGAATGGCATCAAGAGGAGTAATAAAATATAATAACCCCGCAATCATCATTACGACAGTTTGCCAAGGAGTTTCATTGTAATTTCCATTAAGGTAATTACCTAGCATTCTAGAAATGAGTTTTAAGTATTCCATCATTTTTAACATGAGGGAATCATCTTTTTCAGCACCTTCCAGCTTTTTACGTGTTTTTTCCAATAGTTCTTTTAGCGCATCATGGTCGTTGACAATGTTCTCTGCCTTCACTTTAAGGCGATTCAAAATCCTATTTTCTTTGTCTGTAATATCTCTTTCAGCCATGATAATTAGAAAAATTCTCTGATTTCATTTTTAACTACTTTCAACGCATCACTTACCGGGTCTTTTTCGAGTTTCATCATATTCTCGAAAATGGCTTTTGCCAGTTCTATTGCACTATTATCTTCAGTCAAACCTGTAGACGAATTATTAATCAATAAAGTTACTTCCTCTACAGCCATTTTTACGTTTCCCCAGGCATGGTCAGTGAGGTAAACTTGCTGAGAAAGGTTATGGTTTAATTCATCTCTTATTTCTTTCAGAAGTACTTGTTGAAAGGCCTTAGCATTATAGGCTGGATCATTAAGTCGAACCAAAATGTTATTAGGTGATATCCTTTCAAGTAACAAGCAAACCCTTTCATAAGCCTGTAACCTAAGTGGTAAGACGGTTTCATTGTTTTTGATCTTAATATCGATTAGTCTTTTGTCAAATTCTTTTTGCAAAAAAGATTTAACAACCAAAAAAACAGCATAAAGCACCAGTAATGCTGGAACTAATATTTGTATTAAATCGGTTAGGTATTCCATGAGACCACGCTTGTAATTAAGGTTCAAAATACAAAGATTAAATGTCCTAGATATGAATACTCCCTTAATTTTATGCCAAAATATTAATAGCTTACAAAACCACTTATGATTGAACCTGTTAGCATATCAGAAAAAGCAGCCGAAGAGATAAAGTACTTGATGGAAAATAAAAATATCCCTGAAGGCTATGGGTTGAGAATTGGGGTGAAAGGTGGCACAGGTTGTGGTGGAATTGGTTATATGCTTGGGTTCGATAAACCGAAAGAGGGTGACCTCTCTTACCTTGCTCAAGGCATTCAAGTCCATGTTGAAAAGAGACAAACAATGTACCTGGTTGGACTTGAAGTTGATTTTTACGATGAAGCAGATGAACGAGGCTTTACATTTATAAACCCAGAACATTCCAATTTATAGACTATTTATAAATGGTTATCAAGCTAAGGACAAATGCCCAGAATAAAGACTTTATCCAGCTGGTAAGGCAACTCGATTCTGGTCTTAAAATTACAGACGGAGATGACCACTCATTTTATGATCAGTATAATCAATTAGAAGAAATCAACCATGTTGTCGTTTTTTATAAAGACAAAATTGCATTAGGCTGTGGGGCCATAAAACCTTACAATTCAACAACCATGGAGATTAAGCGGATGTTCACAAGTCCTGCAAGTCGTGGTAAGGGCATTGCCACTATGATCCTTTCAGAATTAGAAAATTGGGCAACTGAATTAGCTTTTGAAAAATGCATCCTTGAAACTGGCGCTCACATGCTAGAAGCAGTTGGCCTCTATCACAAAAACGGTTACTCATTAATCCCAAACTACGGGCCTTACATAGGGGTCCAAACCAGTAAATGTTTTGAAAAAGAAATAGTAGGTAATTTGAATGGAGAGTATTAACCTCTTATTCCAAACCATCGAAAGATATTCCTTCTCTACATCACAATACTTTCCATTTTTCTCATACATCATTTTGACACATATAGTCAAAAATTTGTTTTGTAAATATCTCATTTTTAATGAATTATAATAGTTAATACTATTACTAAGATTTCAACAATTAATGTCATAGTTCATAAAACACACAGTCATGAGCAACTACTTTCCATTGGTATTCTTCTTCCTATTATCTCTGAATTTGAATACCCAAAAAAGCAACCTTCTAGGAGACAAGACCTTTAACGAGGTACAGGTGTCATTGATCCAAATGGATGAAGGAGATTTTAATGTAAAACTAAATTTCCTTAATGAAAATGACTTTATCTGTAACAAAGATGCATTAGGGGCTATTATTGAAAGCCTTAAAAATGCTGACACTAAAAAGGAGTATTCTAACTTTTTCAGGCTGAAAAGTCATAATACAGAAATAAAATTTCTAGTAAGGCATGACAAAAAATCCATCTTTATTGATGTTGGAGAATACCAAGATTTTAAAACGGGTGACGAAAAGAAAGTACTAAGAGAAAATACTCCAGCTCTTATCGCCTATTTAGAAGTTTGCTATGAATTAATCAATTGTGTTTAATTCATAACAATTCTTAGCTTCACCAACAGGTGTAACTATTTTTAAAATCTGCCTTATCTGATTTTTCATCTTAATTCTTTTTAAAGATGTCTGATTAACATTTGTCCAGGAAGCCTTAAGTCAACTCAAAAATTCAAAAGCACTTTTGTATCCCTCAATCTCTTGGGCGTATTCTATTATTGCATTGTAGAATGGGTCATTTCCTAAAGTCGAGGAGTCCCCGATCATGACCAATTTAGATTTTGCCCGGGTCATGGCAACATTCATCCTACGGTACTCTTTCAAAAACCCAATCTCACCTTTTGTATTTGAACGAGTTAGGCCAATGTAAATCACATCTCGTTCTTGTCCTTGAAAAGAGTCAACAGTATTCACGGTTATTTGCTCTCGAACACCATCCAGATTAGTTTCTTTTAGTAAAAGGTCATTTAACAAAATTGTTTGCGCTTTATAGGGCACAATTACCCCTACATATTCGTTTGTAATACCTAAATTTTTGAGGTGCTTGATTAACAGCTTTGCCTCTTCCTCGTTATAAGTACTTAGTGTTTCAGGATTTACTTTTTCACTATAACCACAACCTGCTGTGTCAATAAATACTAATCTTTCTTTCAGCTCAATATCGTACCTATTTAGGATCTCGTTAGCCACCTGCAGACGACCATTATAAAAATACTCACTTGAAAATTTCATGATGGCTGGATGCATCCGATATTGCGTCTGCAACATCACCGTGGCGTTGGTCCCGTGAATTGCTTTATCAAAAAGTGTTTCACTTAAACCCAATTTTCCCGCTTCAATGGACTTCACAGTAGGCGGTAGTTGTAAATGATCCCCTGCCATGATCACGCGATGTGCTTTCAAAATTGGGATCCAGCAAGCGGGCTCTAGTGCTTGTGAGGCTTCATCGATGAAAACTGATCTAAACGTTCGTTCCCTAAGTAAGTGATGGGTTGCGCCTACCAAAGTACAAGCAATGACTTGAATCCTATCCATAAGGTCTTGGGTAATCTGAGATTCAATTCTATCCGCATCTTCCCTAAGTAAACGAGCTTCCTTCATCATCAATTGCCGTTGCATCCGTTCGTTCGACCTAAATTGACGTTTGTATTTATACCCTTGGCGTTTAAACGCTTCTGCTCGTTTCCTAAGTGCTTTAAGCTCATTAAAAAAAGCATGCTTAGTAATCCTAACATCTAAACTGTTTTCAATTACTTCTTTCGTAAGTCTTGCTGGATGACCTAGCCGCAAAACTTCTACGCCTAATATGTCTAATTTTTCAACTACAAGGTCAACAGCTGCATTACTTTGCGCACAAACCAAAACCTGTCTTTCATTTTTGACCACCTCTTTGATCGCATTAACAAGTGTCGTGGTTTTTCCGGTACCAGGAGGTCCATGAATAATGGCGATATCCTTTGCATTGAAGATATTTGTCAACGCTTTATTTTGAACAGGATTAAGTTGGACAGACTGAAAGTTGAACCCTTCTTTAAATACTGGATTTTTCGCACCATATAAGATCTCTCTTATTTCAGCAACGCGCCCCTGCTTTGCTTTGATTACTTGTTTTAAAGCTCGGTTCATTTCTCGGTATGAACCGTCATCAAAAAGCAAATTAACACCCAGTTTATTTTCTCTAATCCATGCCGGCAAGCTTGAACTATTAAGTGCTACTCGCATTTTATCTCCCTTAATAAAACTAACAACCCCTGAAACAGCATCAGCATCTTCCCCTTGTCCGGAGAACACACTTACTATTCCTCCAGATTTAAAAGAATGATGTTGTTCAAAATCATTAGTCTTATCGAATTCAAGGGTATAACGTTCACCAGTACTAATAAAATGATTAATCAAATTTACAGGGTACCAAGTAACACCTTTTTGTCTTCTTTCTTTAAGTGAAGCATGTAGCATTTTTCGCTCATATTGAGCATAGTCTGCTTCTTTTTCCAGTTTAAGAAGGGGGATTAATTGTTCAAGAGATTGCTGCGCTGCTGTAAGCATTATTTATAATTATGCTCAGAAAAAACGGAAACCATTAATATTATCAATACCAGTGTTAACTTATTAGTAAGACTTAGCACCATCTTTTGGCGTAACAATAGTAAAGTCAGCCTTGCCTAAATTGTCTTCACCTATTTTATCAAGTGAGGCTTGGTTTACATTGGCTATCGTTACAATCTTCAAGCTAGGATTGCCCTTAAGTAGGTAATAATAAATTCCCTCATAATTATTCGAGTGAAAACTTCCATGATAATGGATGAATTTTTTACCTGATTGCATATTCTTTAAAATAAAGTGAGCCATTGTAGCATCTTTACTTGCCTGACTTCTTGCAATATTTGCAGGATCTCCAGCAGCATGTTGACCCATTGTATCAATCATCCATTTATAACCAGGGAGTGTTAAGTCAACTTCTATTGGTAAAGGAGCAATCCATGCTTTAGCCTCTTCAGTCAAATCGTCCAACCCAGCAAGACCTTTCTTATTTACTAAACTGGCATATCGTCTTGGTATATTGGTCGCAACAAAATGCAAATCATTCTTTTTAGCATAGTCCAATAATGGCTTATAATCCGTCTTATAATTCTTCCACATTTTACCCTCGGTAGTAAAGTGGCTCTCAGTAATAACATCATTCAAATATTCATCCATTATTACCTGATCATCTGATTCGAACATTTCTGCACCCAAAACAATCGAATATTTAGTATGTAATGATTTGGTCACTTGTAACTGAAGCCAATGGTTTACAGCGTCATTGTGCTGCTCTCCGTAAAGAATTACATCTGCATCTGCCATTGCTTTCATCATTTTTCCATAATTCGTGGATTTACCCTTCTTATTGAAAATTTGATAAGCAGGATGGTCCTGTGCGACCAGACTTATGCTAGAAAAAAATAGCAGTAATGCGATATTATAGAGTGATTTCATTATCTCTTTGTTGATTAATAGTAACTTTTGATCTTGCACAAACACCTCCAATTGGTGGATTCTGCTTAGAGACAGAAACATTAAGCTCCATAACTTCTGGCAAGGATTCAAAAATCGAATCTATAATTTTTTTGCAGACTGACTCAAGTAATTTGTTAGGAATGGTCATTTGAGTTTTAACAACTTCATAAACGGTTTCATAATTTACCGTTCCTTCTAAGTCGTCAGAAGTGGCTGCCTTGTAGAAATTAGTCTTAAGACTTACATCGACAATGTACTTGTTACCTACTTTTCTCTCCTCTTCATAGAATCCATGATAAGCATAGAATTCCATGCCCTCGAGTGCAACAATACCTTCCATCAATCAAATTGGTCGAAAAAAGACTCTTCCTCTTCTTGTGCATTTTTATTTTTAGGAGTTTCTTCTTTCACTTCTTCGGTTTCATTTATCGTAACTTCTTCAACAGGGGGTTTATCTTCCGCAGCAATTGTTTTCTCGTCCATTACTTCTTCTGTCGCTACAGGTAGTTCCTCTATTTCCGCAACTACTGCTTCTTGGACTTCATTCTCTTTTTCACCGCGCGTATTAGACTTTTCTTGGCTCACACTTAACTCATTCACCTCACGAGCAAGCTCTTTGCCTTTTTTTACGTGCCCTTTTACATCAGAAGGAAAATCCTCGTGGCGCTGAAGTTTATCTAAAATGTCATTTGCAAGTACCTTAAGGTCTCCCATTAAAGTAGTTTTATTTGCGTTGACAGACCTGAACACTTGCTCCAATTCACGGATTTCATCTTCCATATCATCGATTATCGCTCTTGCTCTTGATTCAGCATCCTCTATTATAGATTTAGCCCTCGATTTCGCCTCACTCATGATAGCATCAGCGTTCATTTCAGTTTCTTTCATATGGAGTTCAGCCGTTTTAGTAGCCTGTTCCACCATATTGGCGCCTGTAGCTTCTGCAGTCTTCAATGTTTTGAACAATGAATTCTCAACTTCACGAAGCTTAGTAACTTCTTTCTCCGCAGCTTCAAGTTTGAATTGAAACTCTTTTTTCTGATCGTTCAGTTTTTCCCATTCAATTGACATTGAATTAAGAAAGGCACTTACTTCATCTTTGTCAAAGCCTCTAAAAGCTTTCTCAAATACCTTTTGTCTGATTTCTAAAGGTGTAATATTCATTATTCCATATAATTAAAATGTAATCTTCCAGATTGATATACTGCGGTCATCACTGCCCGATACTAATAGGTTGTTGTGCTTACTCCAGAGAAGCGTATTTATGGATGTACCATGCCCTGCATGCCTCGCTTTATCAATTACTTTAAGCAAATTAAAAGTCTCAGCATCCCAGACCTTTATGGATTTGTCCATGCTACAAGTTACAAAATGTTTGCTATCAGCACTATAGTCAATATGGTTAATTGCAAACATATGCGCAACGATCGATGTCTTTAACGCATATCCTCCAAAAACATCCCAAACTTTCAAGTGTGCATCTCTACTTCCACTTAATAAGTAACGGCCATCAGGTGAATACCTTATAGCAAATACAGATAATTTATGTGCTTCAATCTCATTTATTAATTTCCAGGTTGACAAATCATAGGTACGGATAAAATTATCACTGTAGGCTACGGACAAGTGCCCTAACTCTTCGTGAATGGCTAAGGCCCTAACGCTTTTATCAGTGGCTTTAAATTGGTGTTCTAGTGCCAAAGTTGTGAGGTTAAAGACTTGCACTTCACCACTTCCCAAGGCCACAATTATTCTATCCTTAACTACTTTGATATCAAAAATCGCGGTAGTCCCTGTCTGAATAGAGCCTACCTCCTTTTTAGATTCCAAATCGACTAAATGAATGCCGTCAAAATTTTGACCAATTATCAGCACATTGCGTGGTGCATAATAACAAAGCGCATATACCGAGGCAGGTACTTTAGCGATCATCCTACCATTTTCAGGATCATCCAGGTTCCATTTAGCAACGACGCCATCACCAGCCGAGGAAAAAACTGTGTTCTCTTCAGGTCCTTGTTCTAAAACATATACACAATCCTTGTGACCAGAAATGCTATGTAGCTTTTTTACTTCAACTTTTGTCATGAATTTAAAAAAGGGCTTATCTTTCGATGTTGAGCAAAATTACAGATTCAAAATGGCTCTTCAATGTATAATTAATGGCAATTCTAAAAATTAACAATATCGATGAAAATGTTTCCTGGGCTATCTGGAAAATTGATGAGTCAGTTGAGGAATTAAGTGCCTTGTATGCTCCTATTGAAGGTGAGTTAAAAGAATTAGAATCGATTAAAGTTGAGATAAGAAAGCAAGAATCGTTGGCTGCGAGATTAGTACTTAAACACCTTTTGAAAAAGCATGGGTACAATTATCATGAAATCTATAAGGATGAATTTGGTAAGCCACATTTAAAGAACCATAAAATTCAAATTTCTATCAGTCACACGAAAGGATATGGTGCCGCTGCGATTAATTTAATTGGCCCTGTAGGGATAGATATTGAATACCATCGTGATCAAATTAGACGTATCTCTAAGAAATTTCTACACCCGTCTGAGGCCATATGGACAGACAATGACATCGGAAACCTTACTAAGGTCTGGTGTGCCAAAGAAGCCCTATATAAATTACATGGAAGGACGCAATTGATATTTGCGGAACAGTTAATTATTAATCAACCCAGCCAGTACAATATAAGTGTTGGTAAGATCCTTGATAAGCATAACCACAAAGATTACTCAATCGTTTTTTCAAGTCCACTCGACCTCGTTGCAACGATCGCCTTCTAATTTACTTTTCTACTAAAATCTTAAGAAGATCTTCTACTTCTTCTACTTTTTCAGCATGTCCTATTTTTTCGTGAGAGAACTTGAGATTTCTGAGTACTCGAATAACGGTGTCAATATTTGTGCATGCTTGGTAATAACGTTCATCCGGTTTCAATTTTAAATGAGCGATGTAATTATCAATCTCTTTTCTTGAAAAGATTAGTCCACGGTTAAAGGCATTAATATAAAATTGATTTGCCCCGTCTTTATAGGTCAGAATAAAAAGATTGGGAAGATTTACTCCTTCTATTGGCAATTTTAATTTTTGAGCAATCAGCATATAAATGACACACAGTGCAATCGGATTGCCTTTTCGTGTCTGTAAAACAACACTTAGCATTGAATTACCTGGTGAATGAAAGTTCTTAGTATTAGCCCCAAATTTCAATTTGTTGAAAATGACACTGTTCAATATCCGTATCTGATCAATCGGCTTATTATCAGCGCCATACTCTAGCCATGCGTCATAATACAGTTGTTCTAATTCTTTCTTAAGGTCTTCATATTCCAAGTCCGGATATTGGTAAGTGTTAATTAACCATATCCCTTTCAGTAAGTCCTTTCCTCCCTCACTTTTCCAGGTAGCCAACTTCTCTTTTAAGCGTTCAAATTGCAACGTATGAACTAATTCTTCTATGCGCTTTTGTACCACAGGATTGAAACTGTTTTCCCATTCAAATTCTAGATAAGGAATGATATGAGTGCCTAAAGAAGCAATTTTGTCCTCCACATGATTGACCACCTCTTGGTCGTCATCCTCAAGAAGTGTAATAAGTGCTTTAAGTTCTTTATTATTTAAATCTGTTTCTTTCATCCTAGGTCTGAATCACACCTACATTATATTTCTCTGTAATTGGAGCTTGATTAGCGATCGTAATTCCTTTTGAAATCACGGACCTTGTTTCCAAAGGATCAATTATTCCATCCACCCACAATCTTGATGCAGCATAATAAGGGCTTAGCTGTTCATTATATCTCGAAGTAATCTTTTCAAGCAATTCGGCTTTGGCTTCAGCTGTGATTTCTTCTCCTTTGGACTTCATACTTGCCATCTTAATTTGCAACAAAGTCTGTGCTGCCGCAGCTCCACTCATAACTGCCATTTGTGCTGTTGGCCAAGCATATATCAATCTTGGATCATAAGCCTTACCACACATCGCATAATTACCTGCTCCGTATGAATTACCTGTGATTATTGTAAACTTGGGTACGACAGAATTAGCCATGGCATTAACCATTTTTGCACCATCCTTAATTATCCCTCCTTGTTCGGCTCGACTTCCAACCATAAAGCCGCTTACATCTTGTAAAAAGACCAGGGGAATCTTTCTTTGATTACAGTTCATTATGAACCGGGCAGATTTATCAGCAGAATCTGAATAAATAACTCCTCCCATCTGCATTTCCCCTTTTTTTGATTTTACAGCTTTTCGCTGATTGGCAACAATACCAACAGCCCAACCATCAATTCTTGCGTATCCGCAAATTATTGATTTTCCATAAAGTGCTTTGTATTCGTCAAATTCAGATCCGTCTACTAATCGATTTATAATATCAAGGGTCTCATATGGTTTTACCCTATCCGCAGGTATCAAGCCATAAATATCTTCTGGATTATCCTTCGGATCAATTGGTGTAACCCTGTTGAAGCCTGCGTTCTCACCTGCTCCTATTTTATCAAAAATTCTTTTTATGTAATCAAGGCACTCTTGATCACTATCAAATTTATTATCGGTAACCCCTGAAATTTCACTATGAGTAGTGGCACCTCCTAACGTTTCATTGTCAATTACCTCACCTATCGCTGCCTTTACAAGGTATGATCCCGCAAGGAAAATTGAGCCAGTCTTATCCACAATCATTGCTTCATCACTCATTATTGGAAGGTAAGCCCCTCCAGCAACACAACTTCCCATGATTGCTGCTACTTGTACAATGCCCATTGAAGACATCTTTGCATTGTTTCTGAACTGACGTCCAAAATGTTCTTTATCAGGAAAAATTTCATCTTGCAATGGAAGAAAAACACCTGCGCTATCCACGAGATAGATGATGGGTAATTTATTTTCCATTGCAATCTCTTGCGCCCGCATGTTCTTCTTAGCTGTAATAGGAAACCATGCTCCCGCTTTAACAGTGGCATCATTCGCTACTAAAACACATTCTCTCCCACTAACTTGGCTTATTCCAACTACAACTCCTCCAGAAGGACATCCTCCATATTCTTCATACATCTCGTCCCCAACAAATGCACCTACTTCAAGAAATGTCGCGGCATCATCTTTCAAATAATCAATACGCTCTCTTGCTGTTAGCTTCCCTTTTGCATGCTGTGATTCTATTTTTTTCTTCCCTCCACCCAATTTTACTTGAGTTAAGTTTTTCTTCAATTGGTAAACCAATTGCTTGAATGCATCTTCATTCTTATTGAACTCAATATTCATTTGTAGTAGATTATATGCTAAGGGGGAGTTTTACAAACTCATCAAAACCCATGTACTTAAATTTCAAATATTCTCAGGATACAAAAAACAAGAAAAGACTAATTCTTCTTTTTCTCTTCTTTTGAGCGCTTGTCCTTCTTGCCAAATAATGAGAATTGGACATAACGTTTTGGGTTGTTTTCCATATCAATTAGCAAGCTATCTAAATTAGTAAGCATGCTATTGAGGCTATGATAAAGCGAGTCATTGGTAGTTAATTGACCTAAAGTACCTTGGCCAGATTTGATCATATCCGTTATCTCATTAAAAGAAGCAAGCGTTTGATCTATAGTTTCAAGTCGGCTTTTTATATCGATTGTTCGCAAACTATCACCCAAACTTTGGAATGTTTTAGCTGCAGCAGAAATACTTCCTAATGCAGAAGCAATTGAATCTGACACATATTCAGCCCTTAGATTCAATTGCTCAATTGTTCCACTCATTTGATCACTAAGGCCTTTCCATTTGTAGGTTATGTCCTTAATATTCCCCAACGACGCTCTAATATCATCGGCACCATCAACAAGAGGTTGTAAAGCATCATTAATCTGATTTACTGTTGATGTCAAGCTATTGGCCGCTGACAATCCCTCTTCAGTCAATAACTCAGTTATACTTTTATCAATTTCTGAAACTAAAGTGTCATTATTATCTAGTATTTCCCCGTAAGGATTCATTGTAAGCGCAATGGCTTTTGAGCCAAGCACATCCGTTTGGATTAATTTGGCAATCGTCCCTTCCTTAATTGATAACTCTTTTTTAACTGCAAGCGTCACAAAAATCCTTTCAAAATTTGCCGTATCTAATGAAATGGAGGCAACTTGCCCCACCTGAAATCCATTAATAATTACCCTGTCTGAAGGTAACAACCCATTAATATTGCTGTACTCAGCAACGTAGTATTTGTCCGGCGAAAAAATATTCATGCCCTTCAGATAATTAAACCCGAAATACAAGATTACAGCCCCAAAGACTGCTAATATTCCCACTTTTATTTCTTTGTACCTATTCAATTCTATTTCGTTGAATCCAAATAATTTTTATAATCACGAATACCTCTAAAAATTGCTGAGGCAAGATAATCTTGCACCTGCGCATCATTTAACTCTTTTTCTTCTTTAAGGTTTGTTAGGTAGCCTAATTCAACCAAGACACTCGGCATGGCTGTATTCCAAAGCACCCAAAGACTCGACTGTTTTACACCCAGGCTCTTCCTTCCTGCCCTTTTTGAAAATTGATTCTCAATATTCTGTGCCAAATTAATACTATTCTCTTGATATGCCTCTTGCATGATGGAAAACATAATATTCGATTCTGGAGCCGTTGGATCAAACCCTTCATACGTTTCCGCATAATTTTCCTCCAACATAATTACAGAATTCTCTCTTTTGGCAACTTCAAAATTTCTACCAGAATTTTTATTCCCCATAACAAATGTTTCCGTTCCACTGATATGCTCATTTCCTGCTGGCATGGCATTTGCATGTATGGACACAAAGAGATCAGCCTCGAGTTTATTGGCCATAATTGCCCTAACTTTTGGATGACTGTATTCATCAGTTTTTCTGGTATATATGACTTCTACATTTTCCATCAAATCTTCCAAATACCTGCCGACTATAAGAGACACCTTTAGTGCCACGTCTTTCTCTTTTGTGTTTTTACCTCTTGTCCCCCAGTCTTTGCCTCCATGCCCAGGATCAATTACTATTTTAAATGTTTTGGCTGCGTCAGTTTCTGATTCTTGGAAACCATATGCATTAGAGCAAAACAGTGCAAGTATTAAATAAATGGGGACAATATTTTTAATATTAATGCTCATGAATTCTGTTAATGGGGTAACTTTACACAATAATCTGAATTTTTCCGAAAAAGCGAAAAATCTTGTGCGCATCCAAAGGCTTATATTTTTATTTATTTTCATTTTTACGACCCTAGGCATTAGTGCACAAGAAGTTGTTTTACCAACTGATACTACAACTACCAGTCCAGCTCCAACAGATTCTATCAAAGTAAGTGGAATTGAAACTACAATCAAATATTATGCTCAAGATTCCATCATCACCAAAACCGCTACGAACATAACGTACCTTTATGGCAATGCTTATATAGACTACGGAGATATTCGATTAGAAGCAGCACGAATTATTATTGACCAAAATATCAATGAGCTTTCAGCTTCAGGAATTCAAGATTCTACAGGAGCCTGGATAGGCCTTCCTATTTTCAAAGATGGTCCAGAAGAATATGAGACGAGGGAGATCAGGTATAATTTCGTTACGAATCGTGCAAAGATCAAAGGCGTGGCTACCCAGCATGAAGAGGGATACCTTTCTGGCCAAGAAGTTAAGAAAGACACTGATGGTAGTATTTATGTCCAAGATGGCAAATTCACCCCTTGTGGTGACCCCTTAGCCTCCACATACATCAAAGCGAAAAGAATTAAAATGACCGCTGACAACCATATTGTTACTGGTCCATTTTTGCTATATGTTGGAGGCATACCTACAATTCTGGGCCTTCCATTTGGTATTTTTCCAGACACAAAAGAAAGCTCCTCAGGAGTAATTTTTCCTAAATACGGAACTGAAGAACTTAGAGGGATATTTTTGAGAGACGGCGGTTATTATTTTTCCATCAACGATTATGTGCACACCGCATTAACTGGTGATGTTTTTTCAAAAGGTAGCTGGGGACTAAAATCAAATACGACCTATAGAAAGAGGTACAGGTATTCTGGCAATTTCACATTCACTTATAATCGTAATAAATCATCGGCGACAGATGAACAACCATTGGATTCAAAGGATTTTTGGATCTCATGGAGTCACCGACCTGAATCAAGAGGTAAAAGCAATTTCACTGCAAGTGTTAACGCAGGTAGTTCTACTTATAATCAGAACAATGTATCCACAACTAACTTCACCAGAAACGTAAGCTCAGAATTCAGGTCTAATGTTGCTTATTCATCTAGTTTTTTAAATAATTTTTTCAACTATTCTTTAAATGCACGTCATAGCCAAAATGTAGAATCGGGTATTGTTGATCTCTCTTTGCCTGAGTTTGCTTTGAATATGAACCGTCTTTACCCTTTTAAAGGATCAAAGACGGACATCATGAAAAAATTTACCGTTGGCTGGAATTTCAATGTTACAAATAGAATTAGTAATTACATCAAACCAGCCTCAACTAGCTATGATGTGGTAGATGGATCTACGGAAGCAGATACAATTGCATTCACCGTAGATAATTTCGGGAAACTATTACAAAATGCTCAAAACGGAGGTCGCCATTCTATTCCAATTGCAACATCATTCCCCGTTTTAAAACATTTAAATGCCACGCCTTCAATCACATTTAATGAGTTGTGGTACTTACAGGAATTAAACTACTCTTATGATGATACCCAAAACGCAGTTAAAATAGATACCATCCAAGGCTTCTCCAGGGCAAACACATTTAACACAAGTATTGGAGTATCTACCCAGCTTTATGGAATGTATAATTTCAGGTCTGGAAAAAAAGTGGAAGCCATTCGCCACATTATTCGACCTTCCGTTGGTTTCTCCTATCGACCGGATTATGGGCAAGAAAAGTACGGTTACTATCAAACCGTTCAAATAGATAGTTTAGGAAACACAAGAGAATTGTCAAAATATGATGGCTTTGTTTACGGATCCCCAACTTTAGGTGAAACCGCAGCAATGAGTTTTAGTATCAGCAACAATGTTGAAATGAAAGTGCGCAGTGACACTTCAAGTTCAGAGAAGGTCCCAATTTTGGAAAACTTATCACTCAACGCTGCTTACAATTTTTTAGCAGAAGATTACAAGCTATCGAACATTTCAATTTCTGGACGTACCTCATTACTCAAGAAAAAACTTACCCTAAATTTTGGAGCAACTATAGATCCCTATACATACTTAGAAACATTTGACTCCGAAACAATGACATCAACGATTGAAAGAATTCCAACTTTTGCATGGAAGAGTGGTCAAGGAATAGGGACATTAAGGAATGCCCGTTTTTCTCTTTCATCCAGTCTAAATTCTAAAGCATCTACTCCCGATAATTCAAGCAATACATTCGCAAGACAGGGAGATGTCAATAACCTAAATAATGAAATTGATAACGAATATTTAGATGAAGAAGATGAAGGTCAATTTGGCTCGATCAACGATGGTGGAAACAATTTTGTACCTGTGCTAGGATATACTTATGACCCCAATGCCTACATAGATTTATCAATTCCATGGAACATACGGTTATCTTATGATTTCAATTATAGCAATAACATCAATTCATCAACAACAAGGCAAGCAGTCAAAATGTATGGACAAATGAGTCTGACACCAAAATGGAGATTGACTGTTAATACTGGTTATGACATTGACCTAGGAGAAATTACCCAAACTTCCTTAGGCATTTACAGAGATCTAGGCTGTTGGGAAATGCAAGGTAATTGGATCCCATTTGGACGATACACTTCCTTCAACATTGACATCCACATCAAAGCGGCAGCCTTGAAAGACCTAAAATTGAATAGAAGAAGAAGTTTCTACGATAATTAAAGCAAGGATACAAAAAGACCCTCATCGGTTTTTTCAACCTTAGCCACCTCATTACTAGTCAACTCTTTTATTGCCTTATCCCATTTTTTGTTTGATAATCCGGCTGCTTCTTTTATTGTTGCTAATACAGCCTTTCCCTCACCTTCAATCAGCTTCTGAATATTTTGGGCCTCATCAGAAAGCACAATCATTTTTTTCTCGGGTTTCATTTGAGGAAAAAATAAAACATCCTGAATCGAATTCGAATTAGTCATGATCATTGATAAACGATCAATTCCAACTCCCAACCCTGCAGTCGGGGGCATTCCATATTCTAATGCACGAAGGAAATCCTCATCCAAAACCATTGCTTCATCATCACCACGTTTACCGAGCTCTAATTGCTCTTCAAATCTTTGGCGCTGGTCAATTGGGTCATTCAACTCAGAGAATGCATTACAAATTTCTTTACCGTTACAAACGGCTTCAAATCTTTCAACCAAGCCTTCTTTGGTACGGTGCTTCTTTGCCAGTGGAGACATTTCTACTGGGTAGTCAGTGATGTAAGTTGGTTGAATCAATTTTGGCTCACAATGTTCACCAAAGATCTCATCAATTAATTTTCCAAGTCCCATGGAATCGTCTGTTGGCACATTAAGTTCTTGCGCTGTTTTACGAAGTGTTGATTCATCCATTTCTGAAATATCTACACCTGTGAAATGCTCAATAGCTTCAAACATGGTATACCTTTTCCAAGGGCGTTGAAAATCAATTACATTTTCTCCGACTTGAACTTTTGTAGTTCCGTGCAGGTCCATGGCTACTTTTTCAACCATTTCTTCTACCAGGTTCATCATCCAATTGTAGTCTTTATAAGCGACATACAGTTCAACCTGGGTAAATTCCGGGTTATGAAACCTAGACATTCCTTCATTCCTGAAATCTTTTGAGAATTCAAAAACGCCATCAAATCCACCTACAATTAACCTTTTCAAGTACAGCTCATTCGCTATTCTTAAATAAAGTGTCATGTCTAAAGTATTGTGATGTGTCTTGAACGGGCGTGCCGCAGCGCCTCCGTATAATGGTTGAAGAATAGGTGTTTCAACTTCCAAGTACCCTCTATCGGCTAAAAAATTCCTCATGGAATTAACCATTTTGGTCCTTTTTATAAAAGCTTCTTTAACATCACTATTTACAACAAGGTCAACATAACGTTGTCTGTACCTTTGTTCCGGATCAGTGAACGCATCATGAACAACGCCATCACTATCCGTTTTTGGCAAAGGAAGTGGTTTAAGCGCCTTAGTAAGAACAGTTAGCTTAGTAACATGAATTGAAATCTCACCAACTTGTGTGATAAAAACATAACCTTCAAGCCCAATGATATCACCAATGCCCAGTATTTTTTTGAATACCGTGTTGTACATTGTTTTGTCCTCATCTGGGCAAATGTCATCTCTTCTTAAATAGATCTGAATTCTACCATTAGAATCTTGTAACTCCGCAAAAGAAGCAGAGCCCATAATTCTACGGCTCATCATTCTACCAGCAATTTTCACCTGTTTAAATCGATCAGGATCTTTTTCAAAGTTGGCTTTGATATCATCTGTCGTAGTACTTACTTCAAATGTTTCTGAAGGATAAGGATTGATGCCAAGACTTTGCAGTTCTTCCCTTTCTTTTCTACGGTTAATCTCCTGTTCGCTTAATACTTGCATGACAAAATTTTAGGTGCGCAAAGTTAATGATTCATAAATATTTAAAGAAGGTTTGAGTGAATAGCTTACTCTTATTTATTCTTTCTTCTTGCTATTTCTCTTTTGACTAGTGAAAGCTCTCTCCCACTTTGTCCTTTTACTGAAGTATTTTCTTCCGCTCTTCTGAACAAGTAAGGCATGCTTGCCTTTATGGGTCCATAAGGAAGGTATTTAGCAACATTGAATCCCGAATTGGCCATGTTGTATGAAATATTGTCACTCATTCCGTACAGCTGGGCAGACCAAATACGGTCGTCATTTCGGGCTATCCCATGCTCCTCTATCAAATGAGTAATATTATAATTACTCTGTTCATTATGGGAGCCATTGAAAAGTGACATAAATGCTATATTCTCAAAACAGTATTGCAGTGCCAAGTTGTAATCCTTGTCCGTTGCTTCTTTATCTGGCTGAATTGGGCTCGGATAATTATTTTCTAGTGCTCTTTCTCGCTCTTTTTCCATATAGGCCCCCCTCACTAGTTTAGCTCCTAGTAAATATCCTTTATCTCTTGCAACAGTGTCTGCAGCTTTTAAGGCGTCAATGGACGCATGCCTGTACATTTGATAGGTATTGAAAATCAAGACTTTCTCCCGATTATACTTCTCCATCATTTCATAAGCCAATTGATCAATGGGATCTTGGAACCAAGATTCCTCTGCATCGATTAATACTTTAACTCCTAGTTCAAATGCCTTAGAACAGATAGTATCAACGCGTCTCTTAATATTTTCGTAAGCTTTCTTTTCATCATCAGTCAAATTGACCCCAGCTTGTACCTTAGTAAGCAATTCTGAAGAGCCTATTCCTGTAATTTTGAAAGCACCAAAAGGAATGTGCTTGGAATTTCCAGCGCACTCAATTGTTCTCAAAATCTCTTCGGTAGTAGTTTCAAAACCGGCTTCTGTCACCTCTCCTTCTACAGAATAATCAAGAATTGCTCCAATACCAAATTTAGACATCTGCTCAGCGGTCTTCTGACATTCATCAATGTCCTCTCCTCCACAAAAGATATCAAAAATAGTACTCTTAATTATTCCACTCACAGGCAAACCAGATTTTAATGCAAGCCTGGTCAGTGATGTTCCAACTTTAACAAAGGCGCTACTTCCCATGCTAAAAAAGATGAAATGAACCTTTTTTAGAGTCTTATCATTCTTAGAAGCAAAGGCTACTTCTAAATTGTCAAAATCAACGTACTTTTTAGAATCCATATCCCGATCGGTTGGCGCAAATATAATAACAAAGTTCGTGTCTTTAATTATAGTTTTATGGCCTTATCTTTAAGCATTAATGAAGGTTAAGAAGTTAGATGATTGGGTAATAGGGTACAAAAAACCACTGATTATATCAGGGCCCTGTAGTATTGAATCAAAAGAGCAGTTTTTTGCTACTATTGAAGGGTTAGAAGGCACTGGTGCAAATTACATTAGAGGTGGGATTTGGAAGCCAAGAACACGACCTGGAACTTTTGACGGTATAGGAAACAAAGGGCTTGAGTGGATCAATGAAGCAAAGAAAAAATACCAAGTCGAAATTGCCACAGAAGTTGCTACCCCACAGCATGTTGAATTAGCACTTAAGGCTGGCGTAAGTTTAATTTGGATTGGTGCTCGAACAACAGTCAGTCCTTTCATAGTCGAAGAGATTGCGCAATCATTAAAAGGAGTTGATATCCCTGTCTTTATTAAAAATCCAATTAATCCAGACCTTTCTCTCTGGAAAGGGGCGATTGAGCGTTTTTATAAGGCTGACATTACTAAACTTGGGGCTATACATAGAGGATTTGACTCATTCCAGAAGACCAAATACCGTAATGTCCCACTCTGGCAAATTCCTATTGAGTTGAAAAGTGAATTTCCTGAATTACCATTGATATGTGATCCAAGCCATATTTCAGGTAAAAGAAGCCTCGTAAAAGGAATCGCTCAAAAAGCACTTGATTTGAATTATGATGGTCTCATGATTGAAAGTCATATTAATCCTTCAGAAGCTTTAAGTGATGCTGAACAGCAATTAACTCCTAAGTCACTCAAGGATTTACTGAATAATTTAGAATACAGAGACGCAACTAGTTCAAACCGGGCTTTTACAGACCACTTAGACATTATAAGGGAACAAATAGACCAAGCTGACCGAGAAATACTTGAAGCCATTGCTACAAGAATGCACCTTGTTGAGAAAATTGGTGAGTTCAAAAAAGAAAACAATGTTGCTATTTTTCAAATTAGCAGGTGGAAGGAGATTTTTAAAACAAGGCCAAAGTGGGCTAAAGCATTAAACCTTGATGCTGATTTTATCAAAGAACTATACAGGTTTATTCATCAGCAATCTGTCAAAAAACAAACAGGGATTTATAAGGTTAAAGAAAAGACCAAAAAGGATTTATGAAAGACTTAGGGCTTTTAGGTCCAGCACATACCTACCATGATTTAGCCAGAGCCACATTTCTTGCTACCCTCTCCTATAGTTTCTTCAACTCCTTTGAAGAAATTTTTACTGCCTTAAAAAAAGGAGAGATTAAGCAGGCACTTGTTGCTGTTAATAACAACAACGCTGGTATAGTCGGAGATAATCAAAAAGTGATCGATAAGGAAGGTTTTAAGCAATTAGAGCATTTCGATTTGCCTATACATTTATGCCTAGGAAGCAAAACGAAATTGACCTTAAACCAGGTCAAAAAGATCTATTCTCATCCAATGGCTATTAAAGAAACGCAAGACTATTTTTCTAAATACCGTCACATAACTTTTATTTCAACCACAAGTACTGCAGTTGCGATAGATGAGATGAAGCATAATAAAAAAGATTCGGTCGCTGTAATTTCCAGTAAATCGGCCATTGAATCTAGTAAACTCCATTTAATTGCAGAGGACATCCAAGACCACAAGAATAATATGACAACTTTCTGTTTAATCGCACTTTAATTCAAGAAAAATCATTTTCTCTTTTGACTTCTAGATAAGATGCCTATGTTTGGCCGATGAATAACGCACAGAGACGATTTTATTTCTTTTTTTACTTTAGCTGGAAAGTTAGAGTCGGATCGGTGCTTGGTTAGAAAAAAACAACTAAATATATAAAGCCTGATTCGATAAGAGTCAGGCTTTTTTTATTTCAAATTTTACAAAAATGGATCTTATTGATATTGAAGATTGGGGACTAGGATTAAACAAACACTTATTAATCGCAGGTCCGTGTAGTGCAGAAAGCCCTGAGCAGATACACGAAATTTCTACGCGATTAAAAGGCTCAAAAACTCAAATGTTTAGGGCGGGAATATGGAAACCAAGAACGAGGCCTGGCTCATTTGAAGGCAAAGGAGAAGAAGCTTTAGGATGGATGGAAATAGCCAGAGAAAACCTAAATGTTCCGATAACTGTCGAAGTAGCCAAAGCCGAGCACGTTGACCAAGCCTTGAAAGCTGGGATTGATGTACTTTGGATTGGAGCAAGGACAACGGTAAATCCATTTTCGGTACAAGAAATTGCCGAAGCCTTAAAAGGAGTTGATATTCCTGTCATGGTAAAGAATCCTATCCATCCTGATTTACAGCTTTGGCTTGGTGCTTTTGAGCGACTAGAAAAAGTAGGTATTAACAAGCTTGCAGGTATTCATCGTGGATTCTCTGACCCTTATGAGAAAAGGTATAGAAACAAGCCTGAGTGGAGTATGCCCATCCACCTTAAAAGGTTAGTCCCCAATATATCCGTGATTTGTGACCCAAGTCATATTTGTGGAGCAAGGGAGATTATCGCTTCAGTTTCTCAGAGAGCGGTCAATTTTGGACTAGATGGGTTAATGATAGAAACGCACAATGATCCAGATAATGCTTTAAGTGATGCCAAACAGCAAATCACTCCAGAAGTGCTGCAAATCATTTATGAAAACCTTACCTTCAGAGACACTGTTGATCAACATCCTGAAGCAGTTTCAGAATTGGATAAGTTCAGGAATAAGGTTGACTTATTAGACAGTCAAATATTAGAATTGTTAGCGGAAAGGTTTGACGTCATTGATAACATAGGTGCCTACAAAATGGAGCACAACTTGGCTGTTTATCAACCAGACAGATGGCATGATGTGATGGATTCAAGAATTAAAGCTGGAGTTCAAAAGAATCTAACTGAAAAGTTCATGAAAAGTCTCCTATTTGCTATTCATGAAGAATCTGTCAAAAAGCAAGAAGCACAATTAAAAGAGAGTAGTGTCAAATAGAATGAGCACAATTGTCATTGACCAAATCGCCAATAGTTTACCGAAATTCCTTCGAGAAAATGAATTTTCGAAAATTGGCGTAGTGGTAGATGAGCATACAAAAGTATTTTGTTTACCAATCGTACAGGCCCTGTTGCCTCCTCATGATTTAATTGTCATTCAAAGTGGTGAGATAAATAAAAACTTAGACACTTGTCAATTGATTTGGCATAAACTGACGGAAAAAAGCTTTGACAGAAAAAGCCTTCTGATCAACCTCGGTGGAGGTGTAATCGGTGACATGGGAGGTTTTTGTGCAGCGTCTTTTAAGCGTGGAATTAGTTTCATTAATATTCCTACCACTTTATTATCGTCTGTTGATGCTAGTGTAGGAGGTAAATTGGGAATTGATTTTAATGGATTCAAAAATCATATTGGCTTATTTAAGGAGCCTCAAGCTGTACTTATTGATCCAGTATTCTTAGATACGTTGCCACGTAAAGAATTACGTTCTGGCTTCGCAGAAGTGATTAAACATGGTTTGATTGCGGACAAAGAATATTACAGCGAAATAATCAATGACGGATTGGACCAGGCTAACTGGAATGCTGTCATTGCTCATTCTGTTCACATTAAAAGTGAGGTAGTCAAAAAAGACCCTATAGAAGAAGGCTTAAGGAAAATCCTGAACTTTGGTCATACCATTGGGCATGCATTAGAAAGTCATTACTTATCTACAGCGCATCATTTACTACATGGTGAGGCAATTGCAATTGGGATGATTTGTGAAGCATTCCTATCTAAAAAGCTAACAGGGTTGACAGAAATCGAACTAGAGCGTATTACTGCCAACTTAATTGGTCTATATGGAAAGTCAAAAATCATGAAAAGTGATTTCCCTGCAGTAGTCAAAAAAATGTATCAAGACAAAAAAAACAGCCACAACCTACTGAACCATACGTTAATTAAAAAAGTAGGAGAAGCAACATACGACATCGCTGTTGATGAAAAAGATGTAATGGATGCGCTATTTTATTATGAACAACTGAATTAAAAGAATTGGAACAGCAGCACCTTAAACACACGCCAAATCTTTCTTTAATTGACATTTCACTTCCTTCATCCAAAAGTGAAACTAATCGGGCATTAATTCTAAATGCATTCTGCAACAATAAGGGCGTAATTGATAATATCTCGGAAGCGCGTGATTCTCAAACTATGGTCCGCTTGTTAGCAAGCAAAGAGGATGTCTTAGATGTTATTGATGCAGGTACTACTATGAGATTCCTCACTGCTTATATGGCAGTTGGTGCCAATACAAAAAGCTTAACCGGCACTAAGAGAATGCAACATCGGCCAATTGGTATACTTGTAAATGCACTGAATGATCTAGGAGCAAACATTACTTATGATAAGAAAGAGGGCTATCCTCCCTTAACCATTAATCCATTTACCAATCAACAAAATTCCATTCTTAAAATTAGAGGTGATCAAAGCAGTCAATTCATTTCAGCTTTGTTAATGATTGCACCCAAATTGCCAAAGGGCTTAAAGTTAGAACTTGAAGGTCATGTAGGAAGCAAACCCTATATTCAAATGACCCTTGATTTGATGACTAGATTTGGAATTGAGTCAGACTGGAATGGTGATACGATTAATATTCCTCCACAAAATTATATTCCAGCGAGTTACAGTATTGAGTCCGATTGGTCAGGAGCAAGTTACTGGTATGCTTTGGTGGCACTGTCAACTAGTGCAACAATAAAGTTACTTGGATTGAGACAGAACTCTACTCAAGGAGATATTGCGATTGTGAGCATTATGAACCAACTGGGTGTGATGAGCACATTTGAAAAAGACGGTGTCTTGTTGGAAAAAATCCCATATTCAAGTGAAGTGGCCTTTGACTTCTCTGACTGTCCAGACCTTGCACAAACTGTGGCTGTTACTTGTGCAGCCAAAAGAATTTTGTGCCAAATGACAGGCCTAGAAAGCCTCAGGATTAAAGAAACTGATAGAATTAAAGCACTAAAATCAGAACTCAAAAAGCTCAATACGTCATTCAAGGAAGTAGAAAATGGGAAATGGGAATTAAATTCAAATTTTGAAGCCGGAAGCAATGCACTTAGCTTTGAGACTTATGAGGACCATAGGATGGCCATGGCTTTTGCACCCTTGGCTACACTTCAGGATATCACTATCGTGGACCCAGGAGTAGTCGCTAAATCTTATCCTAAATTCTGGGAAGATTTGGAAAAAGCAGGATTTAATACTAAGCATTGAGCTAAACCCATTGCATTAATTTAAGGCTCAATGGCTGGTCTTGCAGTGCTAGATTGAGCAGATCAATAATGTAGATCAGCCATCAGAGGTTGCTTTTTTTGCTTAACCGTCTATTCTTTAAACTTATCCTTTCTTATCTTTAACCAAAGCGGATAATCTATGAAACTATTACAATTCAACCTCCTTCTCACACTAACCCTATTGGTAACCCTATCATCTCATGCACAAGATGCTCCCTTGTTCACAAGTGATTTTACCCCTGAAGAATTTGCACAACGGCGTGCGAAGGTTTTTGATGCCATTGGTCCGAATAGCATAGCAATCATTCAAGGTGAAACCGCGCCGAGAGGTTATATTAAATTCAGACAATCGAATGAGTTTTATTATCTCACGGGAGTTGAAGTGGCCGGTGCCTATCTTTTATTGGAGGGGTCCTCGAAAAGGGCAACGCTGTATTTACCTCATCGAAATACAGGTCGAGAAAGAAGTGAAGGAAAAGTGCTATCAGCTGAGGATGACAAATTCCTAAGAGAAACAATTGGATTTGATGCCGTATATGGGCCAGAAATTCTTTCCGAAAACCTCGGGAGAATGACGAGAAGAAACCCTGAGCTTATAACCTACACACCATTTAGTCCACCAGAAAGCACCGCCGAGAGTAGGGATTTAGCGATTCGCTATCAAACAGATATTGCGTCTGATCCTTGGGATGGGAGGCAATCGCGTCATGGTCATTTCATGGACCTACTTGAAGAACGATTTCCAGAGATTCGATTTAAAAACCTCACACCAATATTAGATCAGCTGAGGCTCATAAAAAGTGAAGCAGAATTGAAATTAATAAGGAAAGCCACCCGGCTTTCTAGTTTAGGATTAATGGAATCTATGCGCTCCACAGTACCTGGAATGAAAGAATATGAACTTGATGCCGTGTCAAAATATATTTTCACAAGGAATGGCGGTCAAGGCGATGCCTATTATTCACTCATCGCTAGTAGTATTAATGCCTACTTTCCACATTATCATCAAGGCGCAAGGACAATGGAAGATGGTGATTTTCTTTTGATGGATTACGCGCCTGATTATGGTTATTATATGAGTGACATTACACGAATGTGGCCAGTAAACGGTAAATTCTCAAGTGACCAACGAGATTTATATGGATTTTATTTAGCCTGTTATAAATCGATACTTTATAATATAAGGCCATACAAAACTGCAAAAGAAGTTGGAACTATTGCAGCGAAAGAAATGGAACAGCATTTAGCAAAGGCTACTTTCTCAAAAGACATCTATAAAAAAGCAGCTGAAAACTTTGTCGCTAATTATAAGCAAGGAAATGAACGAAGAACTACTCTTGGTCACTTTGTTGGAATGGCAACTCATGATGTAGGACAAATAGATAAACAGTATCTTCCTGGAATGGTCTTTACTATTGAACCGGCCTTGAGAGTTCCAGAAGAAATGATCTACATCCGACTTGAAGACTTAATTATTATTGGCGAAAACGGGGCTGAAATTGTTTCGGAATTTGCTCCTATGGATATTGAAGGGATCGAAAAAATAATGAAAGAAAAAGGAATGTCACAAGTGTATCCAAGGGAAAAAGGTCCGAAAAATTAAGCTAAACTTCTGGTCATTGAAATTTTAGTTTTTAAACTTTCAGTTTCATGGAATTATTGCGGGCTGTAATTGGTTACTTTCGTTGGAATTAGCTCCTCTTATTATGTCCAAAAAAGAAAAAAAGAAAAGCAATATCACTTTTGCCCAGGTTTACCAAACCATAATTCTCCCTAGAAAATACTTGTTACTTTTTGGATTGTTTCTAATTCTTATTCGAAGCGCCTCAACATTGGTAATCCCTCGCGCCCTCAAGTTTTTGATTGATGATGTTATTATTAATCAAGATAAGGCACTTTTGAATACAATTGTCATTGCGTCTGTTGGTGCAATTATAATTCAAGCTACAACCTCATTCACGTTAACAAGACTTCTAAGTGTCCAAGCACAAAAACTGATAGCAGACCTAAGGGTTCAAGTTCAAAAGAAAATGCTTTCCCTTCCGATCAATTATTTTGATAATAATAAATCAGGTGCCTTAGTCTCAAGAATAATGACTGATGTTGAAGGAGTCAGAAACATTGTTGGAACTGGTCTTGTACAACTTATAGGTGGCTCGCTTACCGCTATTGGAGTTATCTATTTTCTAGTTACGCTGAACTGGGAACTGACAGTATTTATTCTAATCCCTATTGCAGTTTTTGGAATTATCGCCATGAAAGCATTCGGATATTTGCGTCCGATATTTAGAAAAAGAGGGCAATTAAATGCAGAAGTAACTGGTCGCCTAACAGAAACACTCAATGGTGTAAGAGTAATTAAGGGTTTTGGTGCAGAAGAACAGGAAATCAAAACCTTTGAAGATGGTGCCAACGATCTCTATTTAAATGTAAAGAAGACACTCACTGCATCAGCGTTGGTCACAAGTTCTGCTACTTTCTTATTAGCAGGAGTTGCTGCAGTTGGTATAATGGGCATTGGTGGATACAAAGCAATTAATGGAGAAATGACAGCTGGAGATTTGATGTCGTTCATTACTTTACTGGCAGTATTAGTGGCTCCAATTGTTCAAATGTCAAATATCGGAAGTCAACTCACTGAAGCATTTGCAGGTTTAGACAGAACTGAAGAAATCATGCAGATGACGCCAGAAGATGGTGATCCCAACAGGGTGAATACAATGCAAAACATTGTTGGTGATGTAAAATTTTCAAACGTATCATTTGCCTACGAAGAAGATAAAAATGTATTGAATAAAATTTCGTTTGACGCTCCGTCTGGGTCAGTCACGGCATTAGTCGGTACATCAGGATCAGGAAAATCAACCATAGCAGGCTTGGCCGCGTCATTCTTAAAAGCTGAGACAGGTGAAATAACAGTAGATGGAGTTGATATGGCTTCAATGAAACTGCAATCTTACAGAAGACAATTGGGTGTTGTACTTCAAGACGATTTTCTGTTTGAAGGTACAATAAGAGATAACATACTCTTCCCTAGGCCAGATTCATCTGAAAAAGAATTAATTGATGCGGTCAAAGGAGCCTATGTAGATGAATTCACTGATCGATTTGATGACGGACTTGACACATTGATTGGAGAGCGAGGGGTGAAACTTTCTGGTGGACAACGACAGCGTATCGCAATCGCGAGAGCAATACTTGCGGATCCAAGAATATTAATTCTTGATGAAGCTACCTCAAATCTTGATACAGAAAGTGAAACATTCATTCAGCAAAGTTTGGCTTCTTTAATGAAAGGAAGAACGACATTCGTTATTGCTCACCGTCTAAGTACCATCAGACAGGCAGACCAAATCTTGGTTGTTGAAGATGGAAAAATAGAAGAACGCGGGACCCATGATGAACTGATTAAAAAAGAAGGTCGCTATTTTCAACTCTTTACTTATCAAGCAAGAATCTAACCCACAACGGGGTACGATATTGCACAGACATTCTTTCATAAAGAGTACCTATTCTTCATTTTTTCAGTTCTCCTAAACTTTTTTTCCGACAGAAACAGTCCTTTAAGTACCGTACGCATATATTTTTATGTATACAAAAAACTTTTTATGTAAATATGTTGAATTTTACATATTAAATTCCCACCTTAGTGGTCTAGTAACCTAAACATGAAAACGATTCCGAGTCAGTTCCTCGTGCTATGCATGAGCCTGATGACTACACTCATTATTAATTCGGGAGTAATCCCGGGTGAATTTGTCAACAAGCATTCTTCGGAAATACTTCCGGAGTCGCTGTTGGCAGAAGTCTATTCATCGCCCTCTCCGTTTTCTGATTCAACTAAGATTAATAAAAATAAGCGTTACCAAATTATATTCGACAATAAGTCAGAATATAAAATTGATGTTGCTATTCGCTACAAAGAATACAATGGAGATTGGATGACTAATGCATGGGTCACCATTCAACCAGGAGAGAAAAAACTGATGGGCTCATCAGACCACACCACCTACTTCTATTATGCTAAGACACAATCCAAGTGGAGAAAACAAGCATGGTCAGGAGAACACAAGTTCAAAGGAGATGATAAATCGCTAAGAAAATTAAGATTTAAGAAACAAAATATTTGGGAGTGCTACGACACTGAAACGTGTAATTCATTCTCAGTGTTTAGGTGAAAACAGGGAGGAAGGCTGCTGGCGCCTCCTCCCTTTACCTTTGCATTGATTTAAAATAGTCGTTGGCTTTAAGCATTCTACTTCCATACCAACTAAAAATCTCCCCATCCACCAATACTACTTTTGAATCTGGCAATATCGCTTCTATCTCTGCTATATGCTTTTTCTGAAAAGGATAGGGTTCACTTGATAGTAGTACATATTCAGGACTCAAGGATTGTATTTCATTCAAAGAAACTTCAGGGTACCTCAGCCCATTTATCATATTTCTAAAACCTGCCATACCCATCATTTCATTAATAAATGTATCCTGTCCCACGGCCATATACGGTTTTTTCCAAATTAGATAAATGGCTGATTTCGCATCAATGCGAGTAGATGCAACGTGCTCAGTAATTATTCTAGACTTCATACCTGTTGCTTGAGCATTCAAACCTGTAATTGCACCTATTGAAATTATCATTTCTAATGCTTCATCAATTGTATTAATGTCACTCATCCAGACTGGATATTTCTTTTCTAATTCAGAAATTCCCTCAAGGTAGTTCTCCTCCTTATTGCCAATTATTAAATCAGGTTGGAGTTCGTCTATTAATTCAAAATTGAATTTCTTGGTGCCACCAATAATAGCTTTAGTTTTTAGCCACGCTTTAGGATGACCACAGAACTTTGTAACACCAACTACTCTATCTCCCAGCCCAAAATCATACAGCAATTCCGATTGAGAAGGGACTAGAGAAATGATTCTTTCAGGGAATTTAGGTACTTCTACCCTCCTTCCCATTTGATCTGAGACTATGTGAGTTTCAACCAAAATTACTTTAGATAACTAAAGTCATGGCCACTTTTCAATTGCTTGAGGAATTCAAACATCAATTGAATTACACTTTCTATGTCATCTTTATGCGCAGTTTCTACAGTTGTATGCATGTACTTGAGTGCCAAGGAGATCAAGGCTGAAGGCACGCCCTCATTTGAATAAGCAAAAGCATCCGTATCAGTCCCGGTAGACCTGGAAGCTGCAAACCGCTGGAAGTTTATTTTATTTTTCTCTGCAACTTCAATGACCATTTTCAATACATTATTGTGAACAGCAGGGCCATAAGCTAAAACTGGACCTTTGCCGCATTTCTGATCACCTTGTATCTTTTTATCATACATGGGAGAATGAGTATCATGGCAAACATCAGTGATAATGGCTACATCAGGTTTAATCCTTGCAGCAATCATTTCTGCACCACGTAGTCCAATTTCTTCTTGCACGGCATTAACTATATATAACCCAAATGGTAACTTCACTTTAGCTTCCTTTAATTTACGGGCCACTTCAGCAATCATGAATCCACCAATTCGATTGTCTAGTGCACGACCACACCAAAACTTATCATTCAATTCCATGATTTCATCTTCGAACGTAATCACAGATCCCACATGAATTCCAAGTTGCTCTACTTCCTCTTTTTTCTCACATCCAACATCGATAAAAATATTTTTCATTGAAGGAGCTTTTTCACTTGACCTATCTCTAACATGTATAGCCGGCCAGCCAAACACCCCTTTTACAACGCCTTTATCAGTATGAATATTGACTCGTTTAGAAGGAGCGATTTGATGGTCAGAGCCACCATTTCTAACCACATAGATATACCCGTCCTCTCCAATATAATTTACAAACCAGCCTATTTCATCAGCATGCGCTTCAATCACTACTTTAAATTCAGCTTCAGGGTTTATGACGCCCACCGCAGTACCATATTTATCTGTAAAATGGCTATCAGTGAACGGCTTTATATAATCTAGCCAAATCTGTTGCCCCGAGCTTTCAAAGCCAGTAGGAGAAGCGTTGTTAAGGTATTTGATTAAAAAATCTTTGCTCTTTTTGTTCATTTTCTAAATATTTTTGGTGATTCCACCATCTACTTTAATGTTTTCTCCAGTGATGTAAGCGGCACCATCGGAAGCCAGAAAAACTGCCGTTTCACCGATTTCATGTACTTTCCCAGCCCTCGCCAACGGGATTTGACTTTTAATTTCCTCCGTTACAGGATAGCTTTCTATATAACCAGGTAAAATATTGTTCATCCTAATATTGTCAGCACCATATTCTTGCGCATAAAGTTTAGAAAAACTTGCCAAGGCGGTCCTCATGACCGATGAAATAGGAAATGAAAGTGATGGCTCAAAAGCAGCGAAAGTTGAAATATTAATGAATGTTCCTCCCCCTTGTTTCTTCATTACTGGAGTGACAATTTTTGACATCTTAATGACATTCATCAGTACAAGATTTCCTCCATTCTGCCAATCATCAATTGACAAATCGAGTAACTTTCCTTTTGATGGATGTCCTGTGTTATTAAGGACAACATCAATCCTTCCATAATGCTCCATGGCTAAATCAGCAAGGGATTGCAAATCATCCTCTTCTAAAACAGATCCCTGCATACCAATACCACCTAGTTTTGATGCTAATTCTACTGCATCATTACTCCTTGACATCAGTACGACTTTATATCCTGCCTTACTGAATGATTCAGCACAACCAGCTCCCATGCCTTTGCCTGCAGCCGTTATTACTACTACGCTATCCATTATAAGGGCATGTTTCCATGTTTCTTCTTTGGTAGTTGATCTACCTTATTTTCAAGCATTTCAAAGGCACTGATCAACTTAGTCCGTGTATCTTCAGGAACAATTACTTCGTCAATAAATCCGCGTTTAGCTGCTCGGTATGGATTTGCAAATTTCTCAGTATACTCAGTCACCTTTTCATCCAATTTTTCTTCTGGGTTGTCAGCCGCGGCAATCTCTCTTTTAAAAATTATTTCAGATGCTCCTTTTGCTCCCATCACTGCAATCTCAGCAGTTGGCCAAGCATAATTCATGTCTGCACCTATGTGTTTGGAGTTCATTACATCATATGCACCTCCATAGGCTTTCCTTGTAATCACCGTGATGCGTGGGACTGTTGCTTCTGAAAATGCATAGAGCAATTTTGCTCCATTGGTAATGATGGCGTTCCATTCTTGATCGGTACCTGGTAAAAACCCAGGAACATCTTCAAGTACTAGAAGTGGAATATTAAAGCAATCACAAAAGCGTACAAATCTTGCACCCTTTACACTTGCATCAATATCTAATACTCCGGCCATTGATGCTGGCTGATTTCCAACAACTCCGATACTGCGACCACCAATTCTAGCAAAACCCACGACAATATTTTCAGCGAAACGTTTATGCACTTCAAAAAAAGAATCCTGGTCTATAACACCATCTATAACTTCTCGTATATCATATGGCTGATTTGGATTTTCAGGAATGATCTCATTTAATATTGTTCTTTTTTCGTCACTAAAGTTGTAATCATAAACAGGGGCGTCTTCTTCACAATTCTGTGGAACATAAGACAACAACGTTTTTAAATCTTCAATGCACTTCGCGTCATTCGCTGAGCTAAAATGTGTGACACCACTTTTAGTACTATGCGTACTAGCCCCACCCAATTCCTCTGCGGTGACATTCTCTTGCGTAACAGTTTTAACGACATTAGGTCCTGTTACAAACATGTAAGAAGAATTCTCGACCATGAATATAAAATCAGTGATTGCCGGTGAATAAACAGCACCACCTGCGCACGGCCCCATCACTGCCGACAATTGTGGTATGACACCAGAGGCTAAAGTATTTCGATAAAAGATATCCGCATACCCTCCTAAACTCACAACTCCCTCCTGAATTCTAGCACCACCGGAATCGTTCAAGCCAATTACTGGAGCACCATTTTTCATGGCCATGTCCATTATCTTGCATATTTTTTCCGCATTTGTCTCAGAAAGAGAACCACCAAAAACCGTGAAATCTTGGCTGAACACATAGGTGAGTCTACCATTCACTTTACCATAACCGGTAACAACACCATCACCCAAAAATTGTTGCTCATCGAGTCCAAAATCAGTACTTCGATGTGTCACGAACTTCCCAATTTCCTCGAAAGTACCTTCATCAATTAAAAGATTTATTCTTTCTCTTGCGCTTAATTTCCCTTTTGCGTGCTGAGATTCCATCCTTTTTTCGCCGCCACCAAGTTCTGCTTCTTGGTTCATTGCGTTGAGCAACTCGAGTTTAATATCCTTTGACATACTTTTTAGATAATTGTAATCAAATATAAGTGATGCCAACACAAAATAAGCAACTGAACAAGCTAAATAATGAATCCATATTTGAGATTCATAGATATCTATTATCTTGCGCCATTCTAGTAAAAAATGGCGCGGATAGCAGTAATCGATTTAGGTACCAATACCTTTCACCTTCTGATAACAGAAGTTGGTCCTGACGTGATGAAAACACTTTATAAGGAGAAGATCGCTGTTAAGATTGGTCAAAATGGCATCAGTAAAGGATTGATTGCAAAGGACGCAATTAAGAGGGCCGTACAAACGCTAAAAATTTTCAAAACGATAATCGATCAGTTTCATGTAACACATGTAAATGGCGTAGCTACTAGCGCAATTAGAAATGCCCAAAATGGGCATACTCTTTTAGACCTGATTAAGGAAGAGACAGGAATATCAATTGAAATTATTTCAGGAGAAAAAGAAGCTGCTTTGATCTTTGAGGGTGTGAAAAGCACCAATCAAATGCCATTAGGGATACAATTAGTCATGGACATAGGTGGTGGGAGTGTCGAATTTGTCATAGGAGATGCTAACGGAATAAAATGGAGTAAGAGTTTTGAGATAGGCGCACAAAGACTATTAGACAGGTATCATCAAAAAGACCCTATTGAACAGTCTTCAATTGATTCAATGAACGAATGGCTTACTGAGCAGCTTGAGGACTTAATCAACGCAATAAAAACACACAAGCCAAAAGGACTCATTGGTTGCTCTGGTACCTTCGATACGATTAAGTCTGTCTATACCCAAGAGCAAAAAATTACTCCTCCAAAAGGCGCTGAACTTTTCGCTATACCACTTAATGCCTATCAGATAATTCATAAAGTCCTTATATCTAAAACCAGAGCTGAACGACTTGATATTCCCGGCTTGGTTTCCATGAGGGTAGACATGATCGTTGTTGCAAGTTGTCTTATTCATTTTGTTTTAGAACAGTTACAAATCAAAGAGATTACCGCTTGTTCATTTGCGCTTAAAGAAGGCCTTTTAAGTGAGAGCTTAGATGGTAATACCTTTACCGATATTAAATAATACCTATGTCAAATTTCGAACACGAAACACTATTTAATTTCTCTAAATCTATATTCATCAAAATGGGCTGTTCAGAAACCCATGCTCGAACAGCCGCTGAAGTTTTACTCTCTGCTGACCTTCGGGGTGTTGATTCACATGGAGTAGCAAGGTTAAGTGGCTATGTTAGGTTATGGGAAAAGAAAAGGATCAATGCGAAGCCTGACATTAAAATAGTTCATGAGACACCGAGCACTGCCACTGTTGATGGTGATGCTGGTTTAGGATTAGTTGTGGCTCCTTATGCCATGCAATTGGCGATCGAAAAAGCCAAAGTTGCTGGTACAGGTTGGGTATCAGTGAAAAATTCAAACCATTTTGGAATTGCTGGCTGCCATTCACTGATGGCTGCCAAGGAAGATATGATTGGTATTTCAATGACCAATGCTAGTCCATTAGTAGCACCTACATTTTCAAAAGAGAGGTTACTAGGAACTAATCCAATTGCAGTGGCAATTCCTGCCAATGAAGAAGCGCCTTTTGTAGGTGACATGGCTACTACTACCGCAGCAAATGGCAAACTTGAAATTTTACAAAGAAAAAAACTTGATGCACCATATGGATGGGTGCAGGACAAAGACGGCCAACCCACAACAAATTCCCTTGGTGTAAATGAGGGCGGTGCTTTACTGCCTTTAGGTGGGGATCGGGAACATGGAAGTCATAAAGGCTATATTCTAGGTTCAGTAGTTGATATTTTTTCTGCCGTACTCTCGGGAGCAAATTATGGTCCTTGGGTTCCACCTTTTGTCAGTTTTATAGAGCCAAGAGAAGATTTAGTTGGTGAAGGAATTGGTCACTTTTTTGGGGCAATGAGAGTTGATGCTTTTAGACCTGCAGATGACTTCAAAAATCATATGGACAATTGGATTAAAAGGTTCCGTAAGTCAACACCTGCAGATAGTACACAAAAAGTATTAATACCTGGTGACCCAGAAATAGAAATGGAAGCAATAAGGATGAGGGATGGAATACCTCTAATAACGCCTGTAGTAAATGACCTTCAGTTATTAGCTGATAAATTCGATCTTTCGCTTACATAATAATTCCAAATCGGATTATAAAGGCGCTAGAGTAAGGGCTTCTTAAGTCATCATGAAGTAAATTATATAGAATAGAAACACCAATGGACTTATCTGAAGACCCTATTGGTTGATAAGCACCTAAACCAAGCATAAAGCCAGGTACCCATTCTCTTATGGTCTCAGCACTGGTTGTTAGCAATTCAACACTTTGATTTTCATATTCAGCAGTGGCAAAAACTAGAGAAGTAACCCTATAATTAGTAAATGCCCGAAAGCCATAATTATGCGAATTAAATCGTTGTGTCGGTTGATTAATCGGCCTATACTCTTGTGATATGTATTGGTATATAATTCCCCCTCCAACTGACACCTTGGGAGCGACTCTATAACCTATAATTGGGGATATGGTGAAATAAATTGCATCATTGCTAAACCCACCACCAAAATTACCGCCAAAAAACACTTTCTTTTGTGGTAAAGCCGCTTCTACTCCTGCCTCTTGTTTTTGTTCTTGTTCAAAATATCCTTGAGCGCGAACTGTGGAACTTACAAGCAGCATAAATACTATTAAAACAATTGGCTTCTTCATAATGTCTTGTAACGAAAAAAGTCCTCAAAAAGGACTTTTAATCATCTATTTTTTATTCAGGCTACTTATCAACTATTACATATAAGTCCTCACTCGGTCTCTTCATAAGATAATTCTCGCGAGCAAATTTTTCCAATAATTCTATGTTTGTGGTTAATTCAGCCTTATCCCTCAATACCTCTACCTTTTTGTCTAGGTAATATTCTCTCTGATCTTGAAGGTTATTAAACTTTTTTGTCAAGCCAATCTGTCTTCCAAAGTCATTTGAATCAACAAAAAACATCCATACGATGAAAAATGATCCAAAAAGAAAATAATAATTCTTAATGAATCCTGGTAGCTTGGCGAAAGGCTTCATATATCAAAAATAAGTAACTTATTGGTACAATGCCAAATCGAGACGGTACCTTTTAATTATTAGGGGCGCCAGCTTCTACCCAAACAGAAATTAGATTAATAGTTTCATCCGACAATTGTAAGCTCCCATTTGGCGGCATAGTACGCGCTTGTGTCATGAGTTTTATCTCTTCTGCCAGTGTACTAATTTGAATGTGGCTTGCCAACTCAGACATAGCATTCCCACCCGAAACATGACAACCGGCAACGGCACAATTATTCATAATAATTGGCATAATGGTCAGCTGGAATGAAGGAGGATTATCGTATGATTCAATTATACGAACTGGCACATTTCCAAAACAACCAACATCATCTTTGACTATTACATTATAATCGTCAGCTTGTAATCCTAAAAAAACGGGCGAAGATTGAAAGACACTGTCTTTGATAGAATAGGTGTATGGGCCAGAGCCGCCAAACCCTCTAATCGTCACACTGCCGTTAGTCTCACTGATGTTTGCATCTCCTTGGCTCACAACTACACCAGATACAGGGTCACTCGAGCAGAAGTCCTTAAAACTCGGACTATCATCACCAAGCCCAATGCATGAGGCAACAGTCACGATGGTGAATAAAACAAAAAGGGCTTTATTTAATCTCATATTATCATCCTGTAATATCTAAAAAAGGAAAACAGCCTTTCTAATTCATTTGATCACAACAAGTTACGGAAATAAATTAATCAACAGCAAACAAAAAAGGCTTTGAATTACTTCAAAGCCTTTTTATCGATTTTCGTAACTTCTACCTGAAGTTACTGCCAGGGTAGATTGCTACCTCTTCTAATTCTTCTTCAATTCTTAACAATTGATTATACTTTGCCATTCTATCAGAACGAGATGCTGAACCAGTTTTAATCTGTCCTGTATTTAGCGCAACAGCCAAATCAGCAATAGTATTATCTTCTGTTTCACCAGACCTGTGTGACATTACTGCTGTATAACCATTTCTATTGGCAAGGTTTACAGCAGCGATAGTTTCTGTTAGTGTTCCTATTTGATTGACTTTAATTAAAATTGAATTGGCAATACCGTTGTCAATTCCTTTTTGCAATCGTTCGACATTTGTAACAAATAGGTCATCGCCAACTAATTGTACTTTGTCACCAATTTTCTCGGTTAAAGCTTTCCAGCCTTCCCAATCATCCTCAAACATACCGTCTTCTATTGACCATATTGGATAATTTGCGCTTAACTCGGCAAGATAATCTGCCATTTCAACTGGCGTTAGCTTTTTACCTGTTGAGTCAGCGAAGTAGTAAACATTTTCATCCTTAAGGTAAAACTCAGAAGAGGCTACATCTAAGGCATAAACAATGTCTTCTCCAACCTTATAACCTGCATTGACTACGGCTTCAGAAATAACCTCAAGTGCTTCAGCGTCCGAACCAAGGTTTGGAGCAAAACCGCCTTCGTCACCGACATTCGTTGCAAGCCCTCTATCCGATAATACTTTTTTCAAATGATGAAAAATCTCTGCACCCATTCTTATGGCCTCAGAAAAAGTTTCAGCACCAATAGGCATGATCATGAATTCCTGAAAATCGATAGAGTTGTCTGCATGACTACCCCCATTAATGATGTTCATCATTGGGACAGGTAAAGTATTTGCACTTACCCCGCCTATGTACCTATAAAGAGGCTGACCCAATTCTATTGCTGCCGCCTTAGCCACAGCGAGTGAAACACCAAGAATAGCATTTGCTCCAATATTAGATTTGTTCGGAGTACCATCAGCTTCGATCATGATCTTATCAATAAGATTCTGATCGAAGACAGGAAAACCAATCAGTTCATCGGCAAGAATCTCATTTACGTTCTGGACTGCTTTTAAAACCCCTTTACCTAAATACCTGTCGGCTACCTCATCTCGCAGCTCTACTGCTTCGTGAGCACCTGTAGATGCACCTGATGGGACAGCCGCTCTTCCGAGCGCTCCTGTTTCAGTGATTACATCTACCTCAATGGTAGGATTACCACGAGAATCAAGGATTTGTCTTGCGTGTATACTTTCAATTAAACTCATTGGATATTATGCTTTCAAAAGGTTAATAAATTCATCAAACAAATAGCGAGAATCATGCGGCCCTGGAGATGCTTCAGGATGGTGCTGGACCGAAAAGGTATTCTTCCCCTTAAGTCTTATGCCTGCCAATGTATTATCATTTAAATTGACATGTGTCATTTCAATAATGTCCGATTTCTCTACCTCTTCTCTATTCACAGCAAAACCGTGGTTCTGAGAGGTAACTTCACTTTTACCTGAAATTAAGTTTTTTACTGGGTGATTTAACCCCCTATGACCATTGTGCATTTTGAAGGTGGAAATACCACATGCCAATGCAATCACTTGATGGCCAAGACAAATTCCAAATAAGGGCTTGTCTGTAGCTATGATCTTTTTTGCCGTATCAATGGCATAATCCATGGCCGATGGATCACCAGGGCCATTAGAGAGGAAATAGCCATTTGGACTCCATGCTTCCATTGCTTCAAAGGAAGTTTTGGCATTAAATACTTTTAAATAACATCCCCTTTCGGCGAGGTTGGTAAGGATACTTTTTTTCACTCCAATATCGAGCACTGCTACTTTATAGGGTGCATTTTCATCTCCAACAAAATAGGATTCTTTTGTACTAACTATCGAAGCCAATTCTAGGCCATCCATTGATGGGATTTCGGAAAGTCTATTCTTGAGCTCATCGACAGGAATGTCTTCTGAACATATCACTGCGTTCATGGCACCTTTATCACGAATTTGTTTTACCAGGAGCCTAGTATCCAAATCTGAAATTCCGACGATATTATTTGAATCGAGGTAATCCTGAAGAGAGCCATCTGCAGTTTTACGGCTATAGTCCTTTGAAAAGGAGTTTACAACTAATCCTTTAATCTGAGGGCCCACGGATTCTTGTTCCTCGTCTTCAACACCATAATTCCCTATATGAGAAGTGGTATTAACTACGATTTGTCCATAATAAGAAGGATCAGTATAGATTTCTTGATAACCAGTCATACCGGTGTTGAAACAAATTTCTCCACCAGTTATACCAATTTTTCCAATTGCAATTCCTTCAAATTGGGATCCATCTTCCAAAAGAAGAATTGCTTTGTTTTTGTTTTGCGATTTTTCTGTAGACATGTGTAGCACGTATATTCGGGTTGTGCAAAAGTAAATAAAAAAGGGATTAAACAAATGTTCAATCCCTTTGATATCTTAAAAATGAAAGTCTTTCTTAGTCTTTCTTTTCTTCTTCTGAATCTTCCGAAGGAGTTTCGTCCTCTTTACTAGCCTCAGGAGCTTCTTCAGCCGCTGCAGCAGGTGTTTCAACTTCCGCTTCGGCAGCTGGCTCTTCAACCACTTCCTCAGTTTCGGTAACTACTTCTTCAACTTCCACAGCAGATTCTTCCACTATTTCAGCCTCTTCTACTACCTCGGCAGTTGCTACAGCATCAGCAGCACCCGTCTCCTCAACTTTTTTCTTAGTACCTCTTCTGCTTCTCTTCGCCTTTTTAGCTGGAGTTGCGTCCTGTAATAAGTTCTCGTTGTAGTCGACTAGCTCTATAATACACATTTCAGCATTATCACCAAGTCTGTTTCCAGTCCTGATAATTCTTGTATACCCACCTGGTCTGTTTGCTACTTTTCCAGCTACATCACCAAAAAGTTCTGTAATAGACTCTTTGTTCTGTAGGTATGAGAATACAATTCTTCTTGAATGCGTAGAATCGTCTTTTGCTTTAGTGATCAAAGGTTCAACATATTTTCTCAATGCTTTCGCTTTCGCTACTGTAGTTGAGATTCTTTTATGCTGAATCAAAGAAGAAGCCATATTGGACAACATCGCCTTTCTGTGCGGTGCAGTTCTACTTAAATGATTAAATTTCTTCCCGTGTCTCATTTGTTATTCTTCCTCCAATTTATACTTAGCCAAATCCATTCCGAACGTTAAGTTCTTGTCGGCAATTAATTGCTCCAATTCAGCCAATGACTTCTTTCCAAAGTTTCTGAATTTCATCATGTCCGAGATTTCCAATCTTGCTAGGTCTCCTAATGTTCTCACATCAGCAGCTTTTAAGCAATTGTAAGCTCTAACAGAAAGATCCAAATCATTCAGTTGTGTCTTCAATAATTTACGCATGTGAAGCATTTCCTCATCAACTTGCTCCGGCTCGTCTAAAGAACCTGTTTCCAAGATCATACTCTGATCTGAGAATAACATGAAGTGTTGAATCAAAATATTTGCTGCACCTTTTAATGCATTTTCAGGATGAACAGATCCGTCAGTCTCGATATCCAAAACTAACATTTCATAATCCGTTTTTTGCTCTACTCTAGTGTTCTCAACGCTATATTTCACATTTTTAATTGGTGTGAAAATTGCATCAATAGGAATGTACCCAAAAACTTGTTCAGATGGTCTGTTTTCCTCTGCAGGCAGGTATCCTCTACCTTTTTCGATCGTAAGTTCAATTTCAAACTTCACAGAAGTTTCTAAATGACAAACAACATCATCAGGATTCAAAATCTCATAAGAGCTTGTGAATTTTCCAATATCGCCAGCAGTGAAAACACTCTGCTTGTCAATTGTAACATTGATTTTACCATCTACAGTATCAGAAATCTTTTTGAATCTAACTTTCTTAAGGTTCAAAATTATTTCAGATACATCCTCTACAACACCTTCAACAGTTGAGAATTCGTGCAAAACAGATGGTACTTTGATACCAGTGATCGCGTATCCTTCCAAAGAGGAAAGCAATATTCTCCTCAATGCATTACCAATTGTAACCCCGTATCCTCTTTCAAGGGGTTTGAATGTAAACAGACCATGAAAATCGTCTGCCTTCTCCATTACTACCTTCTCCGGGATTTGAAATGCAAGTATTGACATATTCTTAATTATTTAAGTTTCTTAAAATGATTATTTAGAGTAAAGCTCGACAATTAGTTGCTCCTTAATGTTTTCTGGGATTTCGTCCCTAACAGGAAGTGCTACCACTTTGCCATTCAATTCAGAACCATACCACTCTAACCAAGGGTATTTCTGAGATGAATTTGAAGCTAAACTATCTGTGATTGCTTCAAGAGATTTTGACTTCTCTCTTACGCCAATCACGTCACCTGGTTTGATAGAGTAAGAAGGTATGTTCACCAATTCACCATTAACAGTGATATGTTTGTGTGATACAAGTTGTCTTGCTCCTCTCCTAGTTGGGGAAATCCCCATTCTGAATACCATGTTGTCTAAACGCGCTTCTAATAAAATAAGCAGGTTCTCACCGGTAATTCCACCTTTTCTTGATGCTTTATCAAATAGATTAGCAAACTGACGCTCTAACACACCATAAGTGTATTTTGCTTTTTGCTTCTCCATCAATTGAACTGCATATTCCGACTGCTTCTTTCTTCTTCCTCTTCCGTGTTGTCCAGGAGGATATGCTTTCTTTGCTAATGCTTTGCTATGACCGAAAATAGGTTCGTTGAATCTCCTTGCGATCTTAGTCTTAGGCCCTGTGTATCTTGCCATTACTGATAATTTTCTTAGAATTAAACTCTTCTACGTTTCGGTGGACGACAACCATTATGTGGTAATGGAGTCACGTCCTTAATCATTGTTACTTCAATACCTGTGTTTTGTAAAGTTCTTATCGCAGACTCTCTACCGGATCCTGGTCCTTTCACAAATACTTCAACTTTTCTTAAGCCAAGGTCATGCGCTTTTTGTGCACAATCCTGAGCCGCCATTTGTGCTGCATAAGGTGTATTCTTCTTCGAACCTTTAAATCCCATTTTTCCTGCCGAAGCCCAAGAGATAACTTGTCCTTGTAGGTTGGTTAATGAGATAATAATGTTGTTGAAAGACGCCTTAATATGAGCTTGTCCAACTGCTTCCACACGAACAACTCTCTTCTTAGCTTTATCTTTTCTTTTTTCAGCCATTTTTCAAAATATTTTCTTAGTCGTAAGACCTAGATTACTTAGTTGCTATTTTTTTGTTAGCTACTGTCTTTCTCTTACCCTTTCTAGTTCTAGAATTGTTCTTAGTATGCTGACCTCTTAATGGAAGTCCTTTTCTATGTCTCAATCCTCTATAGCTACCAATATCCATCAATCGCTTGATGTTCAATTGCACTTCAGATTTAAGTACACCTTCTACTTTAAACTCTTCACTGATGATGTTACGAATAGCTTTCTGCTGTTCATCATCAAGTTCACCGATCTTGGTATTAACATCGATGCCCGCTTTAACCAATATGTAATTCGCCGCACTACGACCAACGCCATAAATATAGGTTAAGCCAATTTCTGATCTTTTGTGATCTGGAATATCTACTCCTGAAATTCTTGCCATAACTACCCTTGTCTTTGTTTGAATCGAGGATTCTTTTTGTTAATCACGTACAGTTTACCGTTCCTGCGGATTATCTTACAATCCACGCTACGCTTCTTTATAGATGCTCTTACTTTCATCTTCTTATTTATATCTATAAGTTATTCTTCCTTTACTTAAATCATAAGGCGACATCTCCAATTTGACTTTGTCACCCGGTAATATCTTTATATAATACATTCTCATTTTACCTGAGATATGAGCAGTTACGATGTGCCCATTCTCAAGCTCAACCCTGAACATTGCATTTGATAATGCTTCCAGAATTGTTCCATCTTGTTCTATAGACGCTTGCTTAGCCATATTATATTTTAAAAACTTCTTCTATATACTTATGCGTTGTAAGGATTTCTGTTCTGTCCTTAAATATCGCCACAGTATGCTCAAAATGAGCCGAAGGTTTTCTGTCCTTCGTTCTGATGGTCCAGCCATCACTTTCCTGTACGACATCCCGAGTTCCTAGATTAACCATCGGTTCAATTGCAATAACTAAACCTTCGTTAAGCTTCGGCCCTCGACCTCGCTTGCCATAGTTTGGAACTTCTGGACTTTCATGGAGATTTCTTCCCAATCCATGTCCTACTAATTCACGCACTACCGTGTAACCACGGTCTTCGACATATTTTTGAATGGAATAACTTAAGTCCCCCATTCTATTGCCGAATTTGGCATTTTCAATACCTACATACAACGACTCTTTCGTTGCTTTAAGAAGGGACATGGTCTCTGAGGAAATTTCTCCTACAGGATA
>Ga0209223_10000255_pt1 | contig 61692 bp, 63 predicted proteins | sample COG_06_FD_184750 | JGI IMG/M metagenome (GOLD analysis project Ga0209223, IMG submission 184750) | Pelagic Microbial community sample from North Sea - COGITO 998_met_06 (SPAdes) (version 2) | ecosystem: Environmental > Aquatic > Marine > Neritic zone/Coastal water | place: Helgoland, sampling... | reverse complement strand
ATTTTTCATAGGTATTATGAAATAGTAGTTGATTGTATGATATTGAAGATTCAAGAATCTGAGATATATATAGTGAGTGATTATTAGTTTGATTATCTTTTTTTAATGTATTATTAATAAGACCGTCTATTTCTTCTGCAGATAGCTTAGTTAAGATTGATATTTTAAAACCAGCATCTACAAGTACGCTATACCTAAGAGCCTTTACAATCATCTTGTCATCATAATATCTTATGTTGGTTGAGGTTCTGTGTGGCTTAACAAAGCTATACCTATTCTCCCATGTGCGTATCAATATTTTGTTTAGTCCAGTTATTTTTGAAAAGTCATCAATGCTATATCTATTCATTGGTTTTGTATTTATTGTTATTGCAAAGTTATCATTTTTTTTGAATGTATAATATAAATATAAAAATATTATACAATAGTATATTTTATTTTAAAAAAAGTTATACATTTGCCAAATGAAAAATAATTATAGTATTGTAGGTTCAGGTTTTTCTTCATTAAGTGCGGCTGCTTCATTAGCTAAATCAGGCGGAAATGTAAAAGTCTTTGAAAAGAACAATGAACTAGGGGGTAGAGCTAGGCAGTTTAGTGAAGATGGTTTTGTTTTTGATATGGGTCCAAGCTGGTATTGGATGCCGGATATATTTGAAAATTTCTTTAAAAAATTTGACAAAAACCCATCTGACTATTATGATTTAATAAAGTTAGATCCTGGTTTTCAGATGATATTTGACACCAATCATACTATAAAAATTAACAGTAATTTCTCTGAGGTTTTACATTTATTTGAAAGTTATGAAAAAGGGGCTGGAGATAAATTAAAGAAATTTATAGATGATGCTGAGATTAAATATAATCTGGCAATTAACTCTTTAATGTACAAGCCTGGGGTTAGTTTTTTTGAGTTATTTCAAAAAGATATTTTGAGAAATATTCGAAAGATGAGCGTCTTTTCTTCATACAGAAAACTTGTATCAAGACATTTTAAAAATCCTTTTCTAAGAAATATTCTAGAGTTTCCGGTGCTTTTTTTAGGATCTTCTCCAAAGGATACACCTGCGCTCTATAGTCTAATGGCATTTTCAGGTTTAAAACAAGGCACTTATTATCCAATGGGAGGATTTGGTAAGGTTATTGATGGAATGGTCGAATTATGTAAAGAATTAGGAGTAGAGTTTTACACTAATCATGAAATTACAGATTGTAATTTTGTTAATCATAAAATAAATGAGATTACTACAAAATCAACTGCATTTAAATCAGATTATGTTATTTGTGGTGCTGATTACCACCATTTTGATCAGAATATATTACCTAAAGAATATAGTAGCTACTCAAAAAAATATTGGGACATCCGTTCTATGTCTCCTTCATGTTTAATTTATTATTTGGGTATTGATAAGAAGCTAGCTAATTTAGAGCATCATAATTTATTTTTTGACAGTGATATTGAGCAACATACTGATGATATCTATAAAAACAAGCAGTGGCCACAAGATCCATTATTTTATGTGTGTTGTCCGTCTAAAACCGACCAAACGGTAGCTCCTAAAGACAAGGAGAATTTATTTTTATTAATGCCTTTGACATCTGGTATTGTCGATAATAATGAACTAAGAGAAGAATATTTTTATAAAATGATAAATAGATTGGAGAAATATTGTGGACAAAAGATATTAGATAAAATCCTTGTTAAGAAAAGTTATTGTATTAATGATTTTAAAAGTGATTATAATGCATTTAAAGGCAATGCATATGGACTTGCCAATACTTTGTTACAAACCGCTAATTTAAAACCAAAAGTGATAAGTAAACATATTTCAAATCTTTTTTATACTGGTCAATTAACTGTTCCAGGGCCTGGCGTCCCTCCATCTATCATTTCAGGGCAAATAGTTGCAGATTATATTTTAAAACATAAGTCATGAAAAAATTATTTGATGAGGTTTCTTATAAAGCCAGTAAAATTACAACTCAAACTTATAGTACTAGTTTTTCATTTGGGATTTTAGCTTTGCATAAATCTATAAGGAAACCTATATATAATATTTATGGGTTTGTAAGATTTGCTGATGAGATAGTAGATTCATTTCATGATTATGATAAGACTATACTATTTAATAAATTTAAGGATGATGCATTCTTTGCAATTGATAATAAAATTAGTTTAAACCCAATCCTTAACAGTTTCCAAGAAACTGTAAATACTTATAGTATTGATTTATCGTTAATAAATAATTTTCTTGATAGTATGGAAATGGATTTAAGTGAGAGGAGTTTTAACAAAGAGAATTATAATGATTACATTCATGGTTCTGCTGAGGTTGTTGGACTAATGTGCTTAAAGGTCTTTGTTAATGGGAATGAGCAATTATATAATAAATTAAAGCCTACAGCTATGAGTTTAGGATCTGCATTTCAAAAAATTAATTTCTTAAGAGATGCTAATATTGATTATTCCTTATTAGGAAGAAGTTATTTTCCTGGCGTCCAAATGAATAGTTTCTCACAAGAAGATAAGATGAAAATTGAAAAAGATATTGAAAAAGATTTCAAAGATGCGTTAGTGGGCATAAAAATGTTACCTAGCTCCTCAAGGGGAGGAGTTTATTTATCGTATTTATACTACTATCATCTGTTTAAAAAGATTAAGCATCTTTCACCCTCTAGAATACTAGAAGATAGAATTAGAATTCCGAATTTAGAAAAGCTGGCATTAATGTTTAAAGCATCATTCAAGAATCAATTAAATTTAATATGAGATTGTTTTTTATTTTGTTTTGTTTACTTCCTGCTTTTTCAAGTAACGCTCAATGTAGTGATCTTATCAAATTAAGAGAAGAGTATATGCTTTCTCAAAATAATCTTGAAAGCTGTATTAGACTTAATAATCTAAGTAAATATTGTAATCCCAAACTAGAACCTGTTAAATATAGTTATAATATTATATCAAATCTCATGCAGTGTAATTTTATTATTAATCCTTTTAGTAAATATAAAATATTTAAAAATTCAACTCAGAAATTAGACAGTTTGATACTATTGAACCCCAAACATACAGAGATTCGTTTTTTACGATATTTAGTGCAACTTAATTGCCCTAAGTTCTTGCTATATGATACACATATTGATGGTGACTATAAATTGATAATGTCTAATATACAATCAGAGCCTAAAAATTTACAGAATTTCATTTTTACAATAATTAATAACTAAATAATGCAAGAGCAAGTAATACTAGTAAATAAAGAAGATGAGCCAATTGGTATGATGAATAAGTTAGAAGCTCATGAGAAAGGTGCATTACATAGGGCTGTATCTGTTTTCATATTCAATTCTAATAATGAACTTTTAATTCAGAGAAGAGCATTAGAGAAATATCATACACCTGGAATTTGGAGCAATACAGCTTGTAGTCACCCAAGAAATAACGAATCTACACTATCATGTGCAAATAGAAGATTATTTGAAGAAATGGGTATAAAAACAAAAATATTTCCTATTTTTAGTTTTATTTATAAAGCAGAGTTCCAAAATAATCTTATTGAGCATGAGCTAGACCATGTTTTTATTGGATTTTCGGACAAGAAGCCAAAACCAAATTTCAAGGAGGTATGTAGTTGGAACTATGTAGATGAAACGAGTTTGATAAAATTATTAAATGATTGTCCAGAAAGTTTTTCTCCTTGGTTTAGAATTTGTTACGAACGAGTATTTCAAAAAGCATATGCGCAAAAAAATAAAAAATTAATTAGTTTATCATGAGTTTAATATTTAACATATTTATTGTATTTATAACATTCTTTATAATGGAGGCTGTTGCTTGGGCTACTCATAAATACCTGATGCACGGGTTGTTGTGGAGGCTGCATGAAGATCATCATGTGGTAGATAAAAATAAAGTATTCCAGAAAAATGATTTTTTCTTTTTAATTTTTGCAATACCATCAATGATTCTGATCTATATTGGCTATGAATATAATAACATTTGTATTTTCTTTGGTCTAGGTATTGCACTATATGGATTAGGATATTTTATTGTTCATGAAATAATTATTCATCAAAGATTACCTTTCTTAAAGAGATCAAATCACCCTTACATTAGGGCAATACGAATGGCTCACAAAGTTCATCACAAAACTTTAGGAAAATATGGTGCAAGTTCATTTGGGATGTTAATTGTATCAAAAAAATATTTTAAGAAATGAGTCTATACCTAAAGGTCTTATTGTTTTCTTTTATAATTCCATTTATAGCCTCATTTAATTCTAAAATAAAATTCAACAATTTTTTCTCTTTAATGTTTATTACATTGTTGATCTCTTCTTTTCCATTTATTTTATGGGACATCTATTTCACATATTTAGGTGTTTGGGGCTTTAATTCAGAATATCATTCAGGTATTCTAGTAATAAATTTACCATTAGAGGAGATTTTATTTTTTCTTATTATACCATTTTGTTGTTTGTTTACATATTTTGTCTTAAAGAAGTTCGATAAATTTGATATGCGATATAATCATCTTGTATTAAGATTGTTTTCTTTAATACTGTTAGTCATAGGGTTAATATTTTATGAAAGAGCTTATACTCTTTCTGTATGTTTACTTTCAGCTCTAATTATGTTAAATATATCCTTTAGTAAATCAAAATTGAATGGGTATTTTTTTAGTACCTACATATTAATTTCTTTAATTCCGTTTATAATTGTAAATGGAATTTTAACAGGCTATCTTGATGTAAATACTCCGCCAGTATGGTATAATAATGCTGAGATTATTGGTTTAAGATTTCTGACAATTCCTGTTGAAGATTTCTTATATAATTTTGTGTTAATGTACATTAATTATATGCTTTTTGAGTTTTATTGCAGAAGAAAGCAGAAAGATACCACAAAACAGGATATACTAAATAATTAGTCAAAATAATCTTGTAAAATGTATAAACTAATTTTGTTGTTTCTTTTATTGTCTGGATATTTATTTGCACAAGATAATACTGTCAAAAATAGAGATTATTTTGATGCTTTGACAAAGAAAGAACGAGAGGTAATTGTTGATAGGGGAACAGAAAGAGCTTTTTCTGGTAATTACGTAGATTTATTTAAAGCAGGATTATATGTTTGTAAGGCTTGTAATAACCCCCTGTTTGAATCAGATTCAAAATTTAAATCAAATTGTGGATGGCCATCATTTGATGACGAGATTAAGAATTCATTAATTAGAATTCAAGATAATAGTTTTGGGATGCAAAGAGTAGAAATATGCTGCGCAAATTGCAAGGGTCATCTTGGTCATGTTTTTGAAGGGGAGAGGTTGACAGAGAAAAACCTGAGACATTGCGTTAATTCAATAAGTATTAAATTTATCTCAAATAAATAAACTATTTATTTTTGTTCGTATTTATTTGATGGCGCTTACTGTGGAACCAAGATTTAACTTTTCTTTTGAGAATATTTAGCATGCTTCAATCTGCTTAATATATTTAGAGTAATTTTTGTTGTTTAGAGCAAAACCAAGTTTTGCGCGAGTCAGAGGTATTTTTAGATATTACTAGATTTTTATTTTCAGTGTATTTCTTTCCGTAAATTTTTAATTTAAATTTAGATGAATTAATTGGATTTTTAAAATCTTTAAGTTCTGCACCACCTGTAGTATAGCTATTCCACATTACTTGCTGGATATTTTTTATTAAGTTTGTTTTCATTTTTTCATTAAGATTTCCCCATTTTTCCTCTGGATGTATTTTGGATAGATATAAACTCTCAGATTTAATATAGTTCCCTACCCCAGGAAAATATTTTTGATCCATTATTATAGAGCATATAGATTTTTTAACATTAATATTTTTTTCTAAATAATTTGAATGGCTTTTAAAATGATATAATTTATGCAAGAGATCAAAAGAAGGGTTGAATTTAATATTAAATTCAGATTTAGTTAGTATCTTCATCTTTCCAAATTTCCTTACATCTTTAAAGAATAATTCATTCTTACCATCAGAAACACGAAAATGACAATGTTTGATTAATTCATTTGACCACCCACCCGTCATTCCTAAGTGAAAATTAAATATTTGATTGTTCTTTAGCTCTAGAAATATATTCTTCCCAATAGTAAATGTTGGCTGAAAAGTATCTAAGTTATCATTAATAGTACTGAAGACATCATAATATTTTTGATCATAATATTCAGAAATAATTTCAAAATTTACTTTTTTACTTAATAAAAAGAATTCGTTAAAATAATCTGAAGCTATTTTTACTTCTGGACCTTCTGGCATTTCTTGTTTATTTTTAAAGTTATGTAATTTGGTTAAGCTGTACCTAAATAGTTGAGATTTTTCTTTTAGAAATTACATAGTGATTTTGCATTATAAATGTAATAATAATCTATTCTGTTTTAGTCCAAGTATTATTTGAGGTTAGTTTGAATGAACCCATACATTCTATTTCCCACTCATGGGGTTTGATTATACTTAGAAAATTATTCTTATTACCTTTGTATAGGTAGTATGTTTCTCCAACAATAGGATTAAAATTATATTTTGATTTGAATATCAGATTTGACCATTCTAGTTCTTTTAATAGAGATTCGTACTTCTCTTTAATCTCAAAAAATCTTGTTGTCAAATAGTGTTGAGCATCTACTTCTAAATCTTTTATCTTCTCGGGGCTAAATGTTTTGGAAGTAAAACTAGTAGGATACTCTTTTCTGAACGCGTCATATTCTTGGCTAGAATAATTATATACTATATTATCAGCTTTCTTTTTCATAGTGCAAATGTACTAATATTTATCTATTGTATAAAGATTATTTAAAAAAACTATACAAAAAACTTGCCAGTTATAAATAAAGTTGTTTATTTGCATAAGTTTTTAATAAATATATTATACAAAAATTATTATGGAGGTAAAAAAGAATAAAAGAAAAAGAAGCTTTAAAAAAACATGGGATACTATAAAAAAAATAAAAAACAGTACACCAAAAATCATCTTTAGAGCACATAATATAGTTGTTACACTTAGAAATAAGAATCAACTAAGCAGATGGCTTGAAATCTATCCAGAAGGAAAATACACAATTAATTACTAATCTAAATATTTTAAAAATGAAAAAAAAATTAAAAAATCAAATTATGAAAAAAAACAAACTATTTATGTTGCTTTTAACTTGTTTTATGGCAAGTTCTGTAATGGCAACTACTCACACAGTTAATGCAGGAAGCTACTATTACACACCATCAGCTCTAACAATTAATCAAGGAGATACGGTAAAATGGATTAATGATGGTGGCACTCATGATGTCAACGCTGATATTAATTCTATAACATCAGTGAGTTTTAATAATCCTGTAAGTTTTCAATCTATCGCTACTAGCTCAGTAGGTGCGGTAATTTACACTTATGTTTTTACTGTCCCGGGGACATATAACTACGACTGCTCTATAGGCTCTCACGCTCAAGCTGGAATGGTAGGTTCTATTACAGTAAACTCTGCTTCAAATTCAATTTATGATATTGTTTCCAATTCTAATGATCATACTACTTTAAAGACAGCTATAGATGCGTGTGCATTAGATGTTGTTTTATCTGACCCAGGTACACTTACATTATTTGCACCAACAGATGCTGCTTTTAATTTACTACCAGCAGGTACAGTTACTGCATTATTAAATGACATTCCGCAATTAACAGACATATTAAAGCACCATGTTGTTGGGTCTAGTGTAATGTCAGGAATGTTATCAAATAATCAAGTAGTTACAACTTTACTTGGAACAGATGTAACAGTAACAATTAATGCTAATGGCGTTTTTATTGACAATGCACAAGTTATTGTTGCTGATATTGTTGCTGACAATGGGGTAGTACACGTAATTGATGCAGTATTAATCCCGCCAACTGATTGTGCAGGAATTCCTAACGGAACAGCACTAGCAGATACATGTGGAACATGTCAGCAGGCATATATTTATGATTTTATTATACACACTGTTACTTTTGTTGATGATGCTAATTCTCTAGTTGCTGGGGTTGATTATGATCCATCATCTGAAATGGTTGTTTTTCCTGACGATCCTTCAAGTCCATATTGGAATGACTGTTCTACTAATTCAATTTATGACATTGTATCTAATTCTACTGATCACACTACTTTAAAGGTTGCTATAGATGCGTGTGCATTAGATGTTGTTTTGTCTGACCCAGGTACGCTTACATTATTTGCACCAACAGATGCTGCTTTTAATCTACTACCAGCAGGTACAGTTACTGCATTATTAAATGACATTCCGCAATTAACAGACATATTAAAGCACCATGTTGTTGGGTCTAGTGTAATGTCAGGAATGTTATCAAATAATCAAATAGTTACAACATTACTTGGAACGGACGTAACAGTAACGATTAATGCTAATGGTGTTTTTATTGACAACGCACAAGTTATTGTTGCTGATATAGTAGCTGACAATGGAGTAGTACATGTGATTGATGCAGTTTTACTACCACCTACACCAACTAATTCAATTTATGACATTGTATCTAATTCTACTGATCACACTACTTTAAAGGTTGCTATAGATGCGTGTGCATTAGATGTTGTTTTGTCTGACCCAGGTACGCTTACATTATTTGCACCAACAGATGCTGCTTTTAATCTACTACCAGCAGGTACAGTTACTGCATTATTAAATGACATTCCACAATTAACAGATATATTAATGCATCATGTTGTTGGGGCTAGTGTAATGTCAGGCATGTTATCAAATAATCAAGTAGTTACAACTTTACTTGGAACAGATGTAACAGTAACAATTAATGCTAATGGCGTTTTTATTGACAATGCTCAAGTAACAGTTTCAGATATTGTAGCTGACAATGGAGTAGTACATGTGATTGATGCCGTATTGTTACCTACAACTACAAGTGTTTCTGAATTATATAGTTTAGATAAAGAATATTTATATTCAATTAACATTCTTGGAGAAAAAATAGATAGATTAGTTAAAAATCAGATAATTTTTGATATCTATAGAAATGGTGAAGTTGTTAAGCGATTTGCACTTTAATTATATTTCATTATGATGAAGATAAATGAGTTTGAGTTGTATAACTTATACTCATTTATTTTCATCTTATAAAAACAAAATAAAAATGAAAAAAGCAATAGATGTATTAATAACTCAAATAAGAAAAGCCAAAGATGCAGGCAAAAAAGCTCTTGTACAAAAACTGCAACAGCAATTAGATAAATTAATGAAGTATGGCTTAAAGGAAGAGAATTAAGATGGTAGGTAAACTCAACTGTAAAGTGGAATTTTCAGAAATATCTTTTAAATAAAGAAGGGAAGCTGATTGATTATTTTAATTCTACAACAAGCCCTATGAGTTCAAAAATAACTAAACAATTAATTTAATATATTATGATGTTTAAACAAAATACATGCATTCCTTGTCAAGGAGGTGTTCCAGCTTTAAATTCCAGCGAAATTATTGAATATAAAAAATTAGTTAGTGAACAATGGATTGTTGAGGATAGCAAACATCTATTAAAGGAATTCAAATTTGATATATATTTAGATGCAATAGAATTTTCGAATAAAGTTGCTATTTTATCTGAAGAGCAGGGGCATCATCCTTTTATACATATTAATTATAAAATAGTTAAAATTATTCTTTTTACTCATAAAATTAACGGATTGCATGAAAATGACTTTTTAATGGCAAGTAAAATTGATAACTTATAATGAAAAATATACTTTTAATAGGAGCTAGTAGTGAGGCAGCTCTAAGTTTATACAAAAATTTTAATCAACAGTATAATTTTATAAGATTAAGTAGAGCAGATAGTCAAAGTTGTGTAAGCAACTTTGATATTTTAGATCCTTCAACTTATTATACAGAAGAATTAAAATATGATGGTCTGGTATACTTCCCAGGAACTATTAATTTAAAGCCATTCAAAAGTCTTAAAATTGAGGACTTTTATAATGATTTTGATGTAAGTGTTATGGGATTGATAAAAGTGTTAAAATACTATCATTCTTATTTTAACAAAGATGCTTCATTAGTATTTATTAGCTCTCTAGCAAGTAAGCTTGGTATGCCATTTCATTCATCAGTTTCAGTTGCAAAGTCAGCTCTTGTTGGTCTTTGCACTGCTTTAGCAGCTGAGTTTTCGCCAGATATTAGAGTTAATTGTATTTCACCCTCAATGTTTAAAAGTAAAATGTCTGGTAGGTTCTTAAGCAATGAAAAAAGTGAGGAAAGAATTAGAAATAATAATCCACTTAAAAAAATAGGTGAATCTGAAGATATTTCTTCATTAATTCATTTTTTACTTTCTGATAATTCTAAATGGATTACTGGTCAAAATATTTCTGTTGACGGAGGAATGTCAACATTAAAAAAATAAATTATGAAAGAAGTAATAGTAAATGATTTAATGCAATCTAATTATAAATATTTCTTATCTCAGCCAGAAGGTAAAAATTTTGATAGTGAATTTGTTCCAGAACTTTCACCCATTGAAATGTTAAACTTAGGGGTTTTTGGAGGCAAGTATATGACAGATTGTTTTTTGGAATTTCCTGCTTCATGGTTTCAAGAGGCTAAAATCTCTAAAAGTAAAAAGAATATTGAACTAAATTTTTTTAAAATAGATGCTTCACTTCCACTACAGCACTGGCTTGATAAGGGTTGGATCTTTGATCAAGACCCTAGGGGATGGTTTCAGTGGTACTGTAGGTATTTTATGGGCAGAAGATTAGAAAAAGAAGATTTACGTCAAATTAAAAGGTGGAAAGCTATGAGAAGGCATGTTGGAGCTTTGAAAAAGAATTGTAAAATAGGGGATCTTAACTGTAGGATTAAACAAAGGCAAGCCTTACTGCACTGGGCTTATGATTCAAGATTAATCTAAAAGGTTATATATGTATTTAAATAAAGATAGTATTCAGCAATTAGAAAAAGTTGATAGACTTAATTTAATTAATTCTATCACTGGTATTAGCCCTGCAAATCTAATAGGCACTATTTCTAATGATTCCATAGAAAATCTTGCCATCTTTAGTTCTGTTGTTCATATAGGAAGTAATCCACCATTAATGGGATTTGTATTGAGGCCTACAAAAGAAAATACAAGAGATACCTATGAAAATATTATTGCAACAAATAAATTTACAATTAATCATATTAATTCAGATATGATAGAGAGATCTCATTATACATCAGTTAAATTTGATAAGAATGAATCCGAATTTCAAAAGTGTCGATTAACAGCTGAATATTTAAATAACTTTCTAGCCCCATATGTTAAAGATAGTTATGTTAAAATTGGTTTAAATTTAGAGGATATTCAATTAATAAAATCTAATGGATGCCATTTAATTATTGGTCGTGTTGAAAGGCTTTATGTGCCTGATAGTGCAATTCATAAGAATGGGAATATTCAATTTGATTTATCAAATAGTATTGGAGTAGGTGGATTAAACACATACTATAGTTTAGATAAAATTGCAGAATATCCTTATGCAAGAGTTAACGATCCTTTTTTAAATCAGTCTAAAATATGACTAGAATAAAGATTATACCTCCTCTTCTTGCTATATTTTACACAATAAATATAATAACAAATAAATATAACTATGTTTAATTTTTTTAAGAAAAAAACTAAGATGCAGAAGTTAAAGGATAAGTATAAGACACTTACAGAAGAAGCGTACAATTTATCAAAATACAATAGAGCTAAAAGTGATGCTAAAACTGCTGAGGCAAGTAGAGTCTTATCTGAAATAGAAAAAATAGAAAATAAAAAATGAGTGTACAAATTATTAAACATGGTGGAGGGTTATACACCTTACTTGCTAAACAAACAGTAGCTAAAGAAATAGATTTAATATGGGATTTTTTCAGAAAACCTCGTAACCTTAACAAACTAACTCCTGAAGATGTTGAGTTTAAAATTTTATCAGGTAAGTCTGATGATTTCTATGAAGGAAAGATTATTAGTTACAAGATCAAACCTTTTAAAATTATTAATTTAAATTGGGTGACAGAAATATCTCAAGTCAAAGAAGGATCCTATTTTATTGACAATCAGATTTGTGGGCCATATAAATTGTGGCATCATGAGCATCATTTTAAAAGCAATAGTGATGGTACTACGGAGGTAATTGATAGAGTAAAATATAAATTACCATTTTATATCTTTGGAAGATTAATGCACAAGCTTTTTATTAAAAGAAAACTATTGAATATCTTCATGTTTCGACAAAAAAAAATTAATGAATTATTTAACAGTATTTAAGTATGAAGAAAGCCTTATTGATTATGATAATGATAGTTTTTTCACTTCTAATTTATTCATTCAAAAATAACACGAGTAATAGTGTGCAAGAACAATATATTATACTAAAGAAGATAGATAATATTGAAATCAGGAAGTATAGAGAATCTGTAAATGCAAGTTATTATTCTAAGGCAAAAGAAGAAAGAAATAACTACTTTAAAAACTTAGCAGCATATATATTTGGTGATAACAATAAAAATGTAAGCATTGCTATGACCTCTCCGGTAACTATGAAATTATATGGTAACAAAGAGATGATATTTAGGATGCCCAATAATTATACACTAGACAGCCTACCTAAAGCAAATAATCCTAAAATTAATTTTATGACTATTGCTTCATGTACTAAAGCTGCTATTCAATATTCAGGATACTCAAATAAAAATATTGAAGAAAATAAAATAAAAGAATTAAAAAATATATTAGAGAGAGAGAATATAAAGCATGATAATAAGTTTGAATTATTAGTTTATAATTCACCTTTTGAAATTTTAAATAGAAGAAATGAAATTACTATCAATATTATTTACCCTTAACATTATGACAATGATTACTGATAAAACCCAAGATATCAATACTATTTATTTAGGTGGTGGCTGTTTTTGGTGTGTTGAAGCTGTATTTGAAGATGTCAAAGGAGTTATAGAAGTAGTTAATGGTTATTCTGGTGGAGAAATCAAAAATCCGTCATATCGTGAAGTGAGTAGTGGTAAAACTAAACATGCTGAAGTTTGTAAAATAACGTATGATTCAAAAAAAATTAGTTTAGAGCAGTTATTAGAGATTTTCTTCTTAACACATGATCCTACAACATTAAATAGGCAGGGAAATGATAAAGGGGAGCATTATAGATCGATTATTCTTTTCAATAATCAGCTAGAAGCAGATATTATAAAAAAATATATTACGTATTTAGACAATGATATTTTTGAAAATACAATTGTGACAAAGACTGAGCTGTTTAGAGACTTTTATAAGGCTGAAGACTATCATCAGGGATATTATAAACTAAATAAGGATCAACAATATTGTAAGATGATAATATCTCCTAAGATATCAAAGGCAAGAGAAAATTTAAATCAATATTATAAAAAATGAGTTAAAGAAAAAAATTAAAAAAGGTGATAAGATATTATCAGAAATGAGGAAAAGAGCATCAAATATAGTATTTACTGATAATAATTTAATTGTAACATTAAGAAATAGAAGCCAACTAGATAAATGGTTAAAAATATATCCTGATGGGGAATATATTATTAAATAAATTCTGTATGTATAATAAGTAAAAAAATAGATTTACTAAAGTGTTAAATAATATATTTGCAACATGAAAAAATTACTAAAAATTATTTTAATTATATTCCCTTTATTTGGGTTTTGTCAGACATGGAATCAGTTATCTAATTTTTCAGGTGATGGACGACATCATCCAATTACTTTTGGAAATGATGAATATGGGTTTGTTATTTCAGGAAGTTATTTAGATGATGTATATAAGTATGATAAAGCTAATGACTTGTGGGTGCAGTTACAAGATATTCCTTTTTCTGGAAGGGGTTATAGCTATGGTGTTGCTGTAGGGAATAAAGCATATATAGGTTTTGGATCTACTTCTAATGGTCAATACCCAGTAGATTGGTGGGAATATGATATGGCTAATGATGTCTGGAATCAAAAATCAAATTTCCCTGGAGATGGTAGACAGCACCCAGCTATGATTGTTGTAAATAATAAAATATACATGGGTTGTGGTGGTAATGGGAATGGGAATTTAGGTGATTGGTGGGAGTATGATGTCTTAACAGATATTTGGATACAAAAGAGTGATCTTATAGCTAATGAGAGACATCATCCATTCTACTTTGGTATTGGCGATTATGCTTATGTTGGTTTCGGTCATGGGAGTAATCCAGGTCCTGGGAGTAATTCCACTGGTTCATATATTTACAATGATTTCTATAAATATGACCCAACAAATGATAGCTGGACGCAAATGGCAAATTTTCCTTCAGAAGCAAGAGTTGCAGGCACTCAATTTTCATATAATGGAAAGGGATATATTCTAAGTGGAGATGGGGATGATCATGGACCATTATCTAGTGGTGAGTTTTGGGAATATAATCCATTAAATGATTCATGGAATCAGCTTCAATCACATCCTGGAGGGGCTATATGGGCTCCAGGAAATTTTGTTATAGGATGTAATATTTACTTCTTACTTGGGCAAGATTGGAATACTAATATTGGTATATATCCTACATCTGTATATAGCTATAAATTAAGTGAAGATTGTGGTTGCACTGATAATGCTGCTTTTAATTTTTCTTCTCTAGCAATAACTGATGATGGGAGTTGTTGTTATGTGTCTGGATGCACAGACCCTTTAGCATTAAACTATGATAACTTGTCTTGTTATGATGATGGATCTTGTATTGATCCTGTACTTGGTTGCACTAATGCATCTGCATCTAATTTTGATCCTAATGCTAACACTACAGTTGCTTTTGGCGGAGCTTTAGATAATTCTTTTGCAAGTGGTGGTTATTTTAATGGTGACCAACATTTAAATTTTAGTGCATCAAAAGAATGTATTATAAAATCAGCTATGATATATTCAGAAGCTAATAATACGATCACGTTTGAGTTAAGAAATAGTGGAGGGGTAGTGATTGATGATACTACTTTAACTATATCCTCAGGACAACAAACAATTGATTTAAACCTTAATGTTCCTATTGCTAATGATATGCAATTAGGTATTTCACAAGGTGCATTACAGACATCTGGATTGTATAGAAACAATTCAAATGCAAACTATCCTTATGATATAGCCTCTGCTATAAACATTACAAGTTCTAGTGCGAATACTGACCCATTGAGTTATTATTACTTCTTTTACGATATTGAAGTTGAGGTCTTATGTGATGATATCTTATCAGGAATTAACACACCTAATAGTAATAAAAAGTTAATTAAATATGTAGATGTATTAGGAAGAACTAATAATCCATCAAATACCTTGTTATTTTATATTTATGATGATGGAACAGTAGAGAAAAGAATAGTGATTGAATAAATATAAACCCACTCAATTGAGCGGGTTTCTTTTTAGTGGACCTCTCGGTCCTAAGTTCGAACTTTTTTAGAAAATTATTTAGTAAGTTTGCATTATGAAAAAAATACTACTCATATTACTTTTCTTACCCTGTGTTGGGTTTGGACAGCAGACCTTTAATTTCTCACATAATGGATTAAATAGAACATATATATATTATGCTCCAGCAAATCTGCCAGTTGATGCTCCACTAGTTTTTGTGGCTCACGGCTTTACAGGATCGGCTCAGGGTATTATGAATTATTGTGGAATGAATACAGTGGCAGATCAAAATGGTTTTGCTGTTTGTTATCCTCAAGGAACAATAGATTCTTGGGGTGATAATTTTTGGAATGTTGGATATGATTTTCATTCTGGAGTTACTGTAGATGATGTAGGGTTCATAGTTTCATTAGCTTCATATTTGCAGTCTACATATCAGTTAAGTACGGTAAATACTTTTTTTACTGGAATGTCAAATGGGGGTGAGTTGTGTTATTTATTAGCTTGTGAAGTTCCAAATGTTTTTAGAGCTTTTGCTCCAGTTGCAGGCACAATATTTCCAAATGGACTAACTAATAATATTTGTAGTCCTACATTTCCTGTGCCAATATTTGAGACTCATGGAAGAAATGATAATGTAACACTCATTGAAGGAGATCCTTTTGATCAGTACTGGGGGGCTTATTTAGGTATAGATACAATAATTAATTTCTGGGTGGATCATAATTCCCTGACAGATCTTGTTGTTGATACGTTCCCCAATCTTAATAATAATAATAAAATTACCATAAGCTATAAGTATAGTGCTTCAAATACAAATAATGAAGTATGGCTATATACACATAAAAGTGGTCATAACTGGGGAGATGATGGAGACGTTGTGATAGAAGAAGAGATATGGGATTTTTTCAGTAAGATGTCTTTAAATCAGACAACTTTTATCGAGGAGAATTATCAGAGTAGCAGGTTAATTAAAGTTGTAGATATATTAGGGAGGAAATCAACTGAGAAGCAGAATTCTCTTTTATTTTATATCTATAATGATGGCACAGTTGAAAAGAAAATAATTCTTGAATAAATAAAAACCCACTCAAATGAGTGGGTTTATTTTTGGTGGACCTCTTGGTCCCAGTTTCGAACTTTTTTAGAAAATTATTAAGTAAGTTTGCATTATGAAGAAAATAATATACATATCATCTATTTTCTTACTTTTTACTTTTGATGTTTTGTCACAAACCACAATTAAAATTGATGGTTTCTTTGATGATTGGAATGCTAATATCAATACTTATATTGATGACTCAACAGACTCTCAAGGTGTAGAACTATTAGGTTTCAGTATTTGTAATGATAATGAGTATTTATATATAAAGATTAGGTGTGGCAGTGAAATTGATTTAACAGAGCAATTTTATAATCCTGCAGAGGTATTCATTAATATTGATGCTGACAATAATTTTTCTACAGGATATTCTACAAATAATATTGGATCTGAATATGGAATAAATTTCTTTGATAGATTTGTATTTGATGATACTGATCCTAATATGGTTGACACTCTTTCTTTGTATGATTTAGATGTTATTCCACTGCCTACTTATAGTTCAGATGAGTTTGAGATTGCAATCAATAGATCTTTGTTTTCAGATACTATATCTGTTTCTATTAGAGAGAAAATTGGAAATGACTTTATGCCAGATAATGGCTCTGTATTTAGTTATATTTTTGATAATTGCTCAACACCTACAACTTTATCTATTGATTTTTCAAAAAACGATCCTCTTTATTTACGTCTTATGACTTACAATGTTCTTTTTGATGGACTTATAAATAATAATCGTATAGATGAACATAGGCGAATATTTGCGAGTGTTAATGCTGATATTATTACCTTTCAAGAGTGTGGAAATACCACTTATAATGATGTGATGGGCTTTTTAAACACGAGCTCTATATATTATCCTTATATATATCCTGATTTGAATTCTGGTAATCTTACAATATCTAAATATCCTTCTTTACAATCTTGGCAAGTTACAAATAAGATTGATGCAGAGTTAATAGATTTACCTGATAGTATCTATTCAACAGATATTTTAATAATTAATGGTCATCCACCATGTTGTAGCAATAATCAAGGTAGGCAGGAGAATTTTGATGCTTTTATTGAATTTATACATGATGCTAAAACAGTTGGTGGAGTTATAGATTTGCCAATTAATACGCCAATTTCCTTTTCTGGAGACATGAACTTGGTTGGATATTCAGAACAGTATTATACTATTGTGAATGGAACAATATCAGATACTGTTACATTTGGTAATGTTGGCTTTCCTGACTGGGACAACACTCCACTAGAAGATCAAATTTGTTACTTTAATGAGAAAGAAATTGCATATACGTGGGATAAGAGCACTCCTTCTGTAGGTGATTTTCCTCCAGGAAGATTGGACTTTGTATTTTTTACTAATAGTGTAATGTCAGTAGATAAGTCATTTATTATATCAACAGAGCATATGAGTGCCTCTTTACTAGCTCAAAATAATTTGTTTTGGGATGACACAAAGATTGCTTCTGATCATTTCCCTGTTATTGTTGACTTTGCACTTCCAACAATAAATCCAACAGGTATTATTGATAATAATTTAGAAAAAGACATAATTCGTATTAAAGATTTATTAGGAAGAGATACTGAAGAAAGTAAAAATGTTCCTCTTTTTTACATCTATGATGATGGAACAGTTGAGAAAAAAATAATTATTGAATAAATAAAAACCCACTCAAATGAGTGGGTTTCTTTTTGGTGGGCCTCTTGGAATTCGAACTGAGATTATTTTTTACCGAAATTTAACTTAATTTTTCTAATTCATCTTTAATAAAGTCAGCTAGTTCTTTTACATAGCTTGCTGAAAAATCAAATTTGATCCCTGCTGTTTCGTAAATTTCCCCAATTGTTTTTGTGTATCCTAATTTAAGAGCATCCATATAATTGTCCAAGCCTTGTTCTCCTAATTGTTTATATGAACGCCACATAGCAATTGCTCCTAGTTGCGCCATACCGTATTCAACATAATAGAAAGGAACTTCATATAAATGTAATTGTTTTTGCCAAAGGTTAGCATGTACATTTTCATTTCCTTCCCAATCTAAAATTTGATTTCCTAGTTCTGAAGAAATTGTTAACCATTTCTCTTTTCTCTGTTGTGCAGTATGTTCAGTAGTATAAATCCAATGTTGGAATTTATCAATAGAAGCAACCCATGGTAGAGTTTCTAATGCTTTTTCTAATTGTTCCAATTTTGCTCTTTTTAAATCAGCTGCATCATTATAAAATACATCCCAATGATCCATAGATAACAATTCCATAGCCATAGATGCTAGTTCAGCCACTTCAGACGGAGTTGATTTGAATTCAGTCATTGCTAAATCTCTACTCAAAAAAGAGTGAACAGCATGACCGCCTTCATGAACCATAGTAACAAGATCTCTTTGAGAGCCAACAGCATTCATATAAATATAAGGAACTCCAATTTCATAAAGTGGATACATAAAACCTCCTGGAGCTTTTCCATTTTTTGATTCTAAATCCAAATGTTTCATAGCCTTCATAGTGGAAAGACATTCTCCAAAATAAGGTCTTAGTCTGTTGAAGCACTCTACTGATAAATCAGTTAGTTCAGTTCCTCCTTCAAATGGTTTTAAGGGTGCCAACCCATCAACATCAACAGCTGTATCCCAAGGTTTGTATGAAGTGTATCCTAATTTATCTTTTCTTTTTTGTTCAAATGAATTGATAATAGGAACAATTTCTTGTGCAATAGCATCATGAAAGTTAAAGCAATCTTTAGGCGTGTAATCAAAACGCCCCATAGCCGCAAACATATAATCACGATAATTGTCAAAGCCTGCATTTTTTGCAATTTCTTGCCTTAAAGCAATTAGTTCATCAAATAAATCATCTAAAGCTTTTTCATCCTGCAATCTTCTAGTACTAATTTTATTATAAACTTCTTCTCTTTTAACTCTATCCGTACTTTTTAATAATTGTGCTGCTTTTTGCATGGTCATTTTCTCACCATCAACCTCTATTGACATCTTTGCAGAGATAGCGCCATATTCTTGTTGTTTCTCTTCCATTACTGTAAACAAAGGAATGTTTTCTTCACGAAAAATTTCAATTTGTTTTTTAACACTTCTTAAATAGATACGGTATTTTTCTTGATCTAATTCTTTTAAGAAAGGACATTCAATCAATTTTACATTTAACTTGTGTGAATAAGGAGCTGTATTTGGTGAAATTTCCTTTATCCAAAATGAAAAACGCTCTCCTAATTCTTTATCAGTAGTATCAATATTCATTTTAATGTAACGCCAAGCCATATCCTCTTCCAAAACTGCTGAAAGCTCAGATTGGTCTAACATCCATTTTTCTAATTCTGAAGCAGAGGAGATTTCTCTTTCAACTAAATTATCAAATAGTGATTTTATTTTATCCCATGAATCAATTATTAAATCTTCAGGAACAAATTTTCTTATCGGTCGTGTTGGTATTGAAATAGTATTATTCATTATTTGTCATCTTTTTTAGGAGTTGTTTTTTTAGCAACTTTCTTTTTTTCTTTTGGCAATTCAATTAAACCTGCTTTTTGTAAAGCATTATACCATTGAATTACTTTCTTAATATCAGAAATATAAACTCTTTCTTCATCATAATCAGTTAAAATGTCTCTAAAATATGTATTTAGTTCATTAGTAGAGGATTTATGTGAAATCGCCTGCTTACAATCTTCTTTTTTAGCGATATCATCAAAAATTTCTGATAATGGTTTTGTGTCATCATAAGTGTAAATCCCAATTTCTTCTAAAGTATTTGCTTTATGATGTGAGTATAATGGTCCTTTTTTACCATCTAATAATGACTCAACAATTACAGTGTTGTTTGCTTGTGAAACCACTTTATAAAGCCCTGGTTTCCCGGCTACATTTATTATTCCTTCTAAATTCATTTTATATATTTTTGGATTGCAAATGTATAATTTTTAAGAGGATATGTCTGAGATTTTTTATGTATTATTGGTTTTGTGAATTTACTAAAATTAAAGAATAGAAGAGAAGTGTTGGCCTGGTCTTTTTATGATTTTGCGAACCAACCTTTTACTACTATTATAGTGACTTTTGTTTATAGTGCTTTTTTTGTAAAAGTAATAGCGGAAAACGAGCAGGTTGGAACTACACTATGGGCAAATGGAATTGCAGTATCATCAATAATTGTTGCAGTTCTTTCTCCTATACTAGGGGCAATTGCTGATAGTGGTGGCTATCGTAAATTTTTTCTAATTTTCTTCACATGGGTTACTGCTATCTTTTCAATTCTACTTTATTTTCCTGAATCTGGTGATGTGTTCTTTGCTCTCTCCTTATTTGTAGTTGCCAATGTTGCTTTTGAAATCGGCACAGTATTTTGTAATTCGTATTTACCTGATTTGTCTACTAAAGAAAATAGTGGAAGTATTTCAGGATTTGCTTGGGGTTTAGGATTTGTTGGAGGTTTAATTGCATTGTTTTTATCCTTAGTGTTATTTCCTGAATTAGATGCTTCAGGAATTAGAAAGATTAATATTTTAGTAGGAATTTGGTTTTTAATTTTCTCAATTCCTACAATTATGCTTGTAAAGGATAGGAAAAGAGAAAATTTTCAGAACCATCATTTGTTGAATTCCTTTTCTGCAATAAAAAAGACTTTTAAAACAGTAGCAAACTACAAAGAAACTACCCAGTTTTTAATTGCGAGATTGTTTTATAATGATGGTTTAGTTACTATTTTTGCTCTAGGTGGGATTTATGCTGTTGGAACCTTAGACTTCACTTTTGATGAAGTTATGAAGTTAGGAATCGTTCTGAATATTGCAGCTGGTATTGGTGCTTTTGTTTTTGGATATATTGAAGATAAAGTGGGGGTGAAGAAGGTTATTAATTTGACTTTAGGTGTACTTATTTTTGCAACTTTAATTGCAATTTATGCTCCAGAAACAGATTATCCAAAAGAATTATTTTGGATTGCCGGAGTTTTAATTGGTTTGATGGTTGGTCCAAATCAATCTTGTAGTAGATCCTTAATGTCACAATTGACTCCTAAAGATAAGCAAAATGAGTTTTTTGGTTTTTTTGCTTTAACTGGAAAGGCCACTGCTTTTTTAGGCCCTTTATTATTTGGGATTATCACTTCAATGTATAGTCAGCAAATGGCTCTTTGGGTTGTGGTTTTTCTTTTTGTATTAGGTTTTTTAATCTTTAATAGGATTGATTTTATTTCTGTAAATTTGCAAGATGAGATATAACTTGCTTTTATCTATAATACTTTCTGGATGTACCTATAATGAGCTTATTACAGGATGCACTAACCCTTTAGCTATTAATTATAGTGCTGATGCTATTGTTGATGACGGTAATTGTCTTTTGGATGAATGTATTTCTACTCCTTCTTTTGTAGATTGCGTTAAACCAATAATTGATAATAATTGTGTTTCTTGTCATTCTTATGGAGGGGAAGCAGCTTTTTTAGATTTAATAGACTATAATTCAATAAATTATGCTGTTAATAACTATGATATTATTGTCATAATTAATACTACTATGCCTAAGGTTGCATTGATGCCTGAAAATAATATTAATATAATTGAAAAATGGATTAATGATGGTGCTCAGAATAATTAGTTTAATTTTTGTATGTGTTTGTGTTGAGTTAAATGCTCAGCAGTTTATTTCTAATAACGGAATAGTTTCTTTTTATTCAGAAACTCCTTTAGAAAATATTTCAGCCGTAAATAAAAATGTATCTGCTGCATATGATTTAGCTTCTTCAGATTTAGTTTTTCAATTAGATATAAAAAAATTTATTTTTCCTATTGCACTTATGCAAGAACATTTTAATGAAAACTATTTAGAATCAGATATTTACCCTAAATCAAAATTTATTGGGAGAGTAGTAAATATAATAGATGAACAAGCAACTGTTTCGGGGGACTTGACAATTCATGGAATTACTAATAGTATTAAAATGGTTGGTTCTGTTATTAAGAGCAAAAATTCGGTTTTAATAAATTCAAAATTCATTATAAAACTTAAAGATTACAATATAAAAATACCTAAAATTGTAATGTATAAAATTGCTGAAGAAATTGAAGTTAAAGTTAATATAGAATTAATAGAATTGAAATGAAAAAAACAATTATTTTAAGTATATTTTTTTGTTCATTTTCAGTAAAAGCACAAGATAATTTATTGAATTTACTTTCCCAAGATGATGAGCCTATTTATATCTCATACTTATTTAAAGGTACAAAAGTAGTAAATGGTCAATCAGTAGAATTACCATCAAAAGGTGTTCTACAATTCACTATTCAGCACAGATTTGGAACGTTAAATTCTGGTTTCTATAATTTGTACGGTTTGGATAATTCTCAGGTTAGATTAGGTTTTGATTATGGGATTAAAGATTTTTTAGCAGTTGGGCTTGGAAGAAGTTCTACTACCAAAACAATAGACGCAAATTCTAAGTTGAGAATAAAAAGACAAATAAAAGATGGATTTCCTGTGGCTATTGTAGCAAATTTTGCTGCTTACGTGAAACAATGGCAATATACTGATAATCAATTGGATGATTTTCTATTTACTAATCAACTTAGTTTTGCTCATCAGCTTTTGATTGCTAGCAAAATTAATAGAGATTTGACTTTGCAAATTTCTCCTACTTTGATTCATTATAATTTGGTAGAGACCTTAGATGAACAAAATGATAAATATTCTCTAGGATTAGGAGGGAGATATAAGATTACAAAACGTATATCGGTAAATGCTGAATATTTTCATCAACTAAATGATAAAATTAATAGTAATGTGCTTTCATTTGGTTTTGATATTGAAACTGGAGGTCATGTTTTTCAGTTACATTTAAGTAATTCCTCTGCAATGATTGTACCTGGATTCATTACAAAAAATACAGGAAATTGGCTTGATGGTGATATTTACTTTGGGTTTAATATTTCTAGAGTTTTCACTCTTAATAAATAGACTTTGTTTATTTTTGACTGGTGCAAAATAAAGAATATGATATAGCAATAGTTGGTGGAGGAATTATAGGACTTGCTACAGCATTTCAATTGCAGAAAAATTTTCCAAAATTAAATCTTATAGTTTTTGAGAAAGAAAAGGAACTTGCATTTCACCAAACAGGCAGGAATTCTGGGGTGATTCATTCTGGCTTGTATTATAAGCCAGGAAGTTTTAAAGCAAAAAACTGTGTTGAAGGAAGAAAACAATTAGTAAAATTTTCTAAAGAAAACAATCTTGATTATGATGTTTGCGGGAAAATTGTAGTTGCAATTAATGAAGAAGAATCAAAAAGGTTGGACCAACTAAAAATTAATGGAGAGCAAAATGGCTTAGTTGGATTGAAACTTTTAACTCCTGAGGAATTTCAAAAAATTGAACCAAATGTTGATGGAGTAAAAGCGCTTTGGGTTCCTGAAGCAGGAATTATAGATTATAAAGGAGTAACGAATAAATTTGCTGATAAAGTAAAATCCATTAATTCAGAAAGCTTAATTATTACTGATTGTGAAGTTAAAGATTATAAAGAAAATCAGATTAAAACCTCAAAAGGAATTTATAAGTCAAAGCATATTATCTTCTGTGGAGGACTTTTTGCAGATAGATTAGCTGCAAAAGATAAAGTAAAATTAGAAATGCAAATTGTAGGCTTTAGAGGTGACTATTATGAGCTTTCCGAAAAAGCAAAAAGCAAAATTAACAACCTTGTTTATCCAGTTCCAAACCCTGATTTCCCTTTCTTAGGAGTCCATTTTACAAGAATGACGAACGGTGACATTGAGTGTGGACCAAATGCCGTTTTTACTTTTAAAAGAGAGGGATATAGTAAGACTGCTTTCAATCTTAAGGACACTCTTCAAGCTCTTAGTTTTTCCGGTACTCGTAAATTGTTCATAAATCATTGGAAATTTGGTTTGAATGAATATAAAAGGGCTTTCTCAAAATCCCTATTTTTGAAAGAATTACAAAAGATGATTCCTTCACTTAAAATGCGTGATATTATTAAGGGTAGAAGTGGAGTAAGAGCCATGGCTTTGGGTAGTGATGGTGAGGTTATTGATGATTTTAAGATAGTGAAAAACAAAAGAAATATACATGTGTTAAATGCACCTTCCCCTGCTGCAACTTCATGTTTGGCAATTGGAAATCAAATAATGGAAGAAGCAAAAATACATTTTAAGCTATAATTTATGATTAAGTTTTTAGGCCTGTTATCAAAAAAGAAAAAAGTAAATCCAGAATTGACAGCATCAATTTATGTAGCTTTATTGCAAAATGTAATTGCTGAAGGGTTTGTTGAAATCAAAGATTTTATTAATAATAACAATAACCTTGAAGAAAATCCTAACTTAAAGGAAAATGCGATTGAATGGTTTTCAAATGTTGTTTTTCTAGGAAATCTGCAGAATTTAGATGTGCATTTTGAAGAGCATCAAGCAACACAATTACGCGCTTTGATTTTGGATGAAATCTATAAAGATTTAGAAGTCAATGCTCAGCATTTAGCAATTGAGCGTTTCTTGGATTATGAAAATTATTTTAAAGAACTAATGGTAAAGCATGAATATCCGCTTAATGCAATGGCGCATGCAATTTTTGAGAAGTATAATATTAATGATTTTCAAGGAGATTTATTTAAAAAGAAAAACAAGCCAAACCCTGTGTTTTTTAATGAGTTAAAAAATCTTTTAAGTCATTTTAATTGGAATTGGGAAGACTATCTTGAAAAGAATAAATTAAATTTTTAGCATAAAGAAAGGCGAACAAATGTTCGCCTTTCTTATTATATGTTCTTAAATTTATATGCCTGTATAGTTGCTTGGTGATATAGCTTTTAATTCTGTTTTTATAACATCATTTACATCTAAAGTGTCAATAAAAGATGCAATGCTTTCTGCATTAATAACTGAATTTGTTCTCGTTAATTCTTTCAATGCTTCATAAGGGTTTGGATACCCTTCTCTTCTTAAAATTGTTTGAATTGCTTCCGCAACAACTGCCCAGTTTTTTTCTAAATCAGCAGCTATATTAGCCTCATTTATAAGCAATTTATTAATGCCTTTATTTAGAGAGGCAAGAGCAATGAGTGTGTGTGCAAATGGAACGCCAATGTTTCTTAAAACTGTGCTGTCAGTTAAATCTCTTTGTAGACGAGAAATAGGAAGTTTACTAGATAAAAAAGTAAAAATTGCATTTGCCATTCCTAAGTTCCCTTCAGCATTTTCAAAATCAATAGGGTTTACTTTATGTGGCATTGCTGATGAACCAACTTCCCCTTTTTTAATTTTCTGCTTGAAATAATCCATACTTACATACGTCCAAATATCTCTTGAAAAATCAACTAAAATATTGTTGATTCTACTGATATTGTCCATTAGTGCAGCTAAATTATCATAATGCTCAATTTGAGTTGTAGTTTGTTGCCTTTCTAAATCTAGAGCATCTTTTGTAAAGTTATTTGCAAAACTTACCCAATCAATTTCAGGAAATGCTACATGATGTGCATTAAAATTTCCTGTAGCACCACCAAATTTTGCGCTAAAAGGAATCGTGTTTAACAACTCTAATTGCTTTTCAATTCTTTCAACAAAAACTTTAATTTCTTTACCCATTCTTGTTGGAGAAGCAGCTTGTCCGTGAGTTCTAGCCAATAAAGGAATTTCATTCCATTGTTCAACTCTTGATTTTAACAATTCAACTACTTCATTTAATTTTGGAAGATAAATTTTCTCTACTGCTTCTTTTATTGAGTAGGGAACTGCAGTGTTATTTATATCCTGTGATGTTAATCCAAAATGGATAAACTCTTTAAATTCTTGTAGTCCTAAATTGTCAAATTCCTCTTTTATAAAATATTCAACTGCCTTTACATCATGATTGGTGATGCTTTCAATATCCTTGATTCTTTTAGCATCTCTTTCTGAAAAGTCAGAATATAATTTTTTTAATTCTGAGAATTTATCAGCAGGAAAATGATTGAGGTGCAAAATTGAACTATTACATAAAGCAATAAAATACTCAATCTCAACTTGAACTCTGAATTTAATTAAAGCTGACTCAGAAAAATATTCTTGTAATGAAGATGTTTTGCTGATGTATCTACCGTCTATTGGTGTTACTGCATTTAAAGGAGTTAGGTTCATTTTCTATCTTTTTATTTAGGCTGCAAATTTAATCAATTTAAAATAAGATGACTCTTATTAATTTATTTGCTTTTTACTACTTTTGGAAAATGGAAATACTTATATTGATTGGTATTGGAATTTTATTGCTTTTAGGAATTATTGGATGTTTTGTTCCGATAATTCCAGGGCCTCCAATTTCATATGGTGGATTATTAGTGTTTCATTTTTTTAGTTCTTATTCCATTGAAGAAAATATCTTATGGTTGATGGCTTTTGTAGTTTTTGCTGTTACAATTTTTGATATATGGGTGCAGATTTATGGAGTGAAAAAATTTGGAGGTACAAAAAAGGCTGTTAATGGTTCTATTATTGGTTTAATTATTGGGATTTGCTTTTTTCCTCCTTTCGGAATAGTTATCGGTCCGTTTCTTGGTGCTTTTATTGGAGCTAGAATGGAAGAGAATTCGGATGGAAATAAAGCTATAAAAATTGCATTAGGTGCTCTTGCAGGTTTTTTTGCAGGAACAATGTTGAAACTTTCTGTTAGTGTGTATATTAGTTATATTATATTTCAAGCAATTCCTTCTTTATGGTAAAGTATAAAGTTTCGGCTGTTTCTTATTTAAATACGGTTCCTTTTATCCATGGATTAAAGCAAAGTGAGTTGATACACAATATTGATTTGCAATTGGATTATCCTTCTATTTGTGCGGATAAACTTATTAATGGAACTGTGGATTTGGCTTTAGTGCCAGTGGCCGTTGTTCCAAAATTAAAAGATTCTTATATTATTTCGGACTATTGTATAGGGGCGGATGGTGCTGTGGATACCGTTTGTTTGTATTCGGATTTGCCTATTACTGAGATTGAAAGCATAGCTTTGGATTATCAGTCGCGAACCTCTGTGGCATTGCTTAAAATTTTATTGAAAGAATATTGGGAATTGAAGCCTGAACCAATAAAAGCTGATGTTGGTTTTGAGGATAATATAAAAGGTAATCATGCTGCTTTGGTAATTGGCGATAGGGCATTTGCTCTGAATACTAAGCATGCCTATATTTATGATTTGCCAGCTATTTGGAAAGAAATGACAGGTTTGCCTTTTGTGTTTGCCGCTTGGGTAACGAATAAGAAATTGCCTCAGAATTTTATTAGTAATTTTAACACAGCCCTAGAAAAAGGATTAAGCGATATTGATAGAGCTTTGGCTTTAGAAGGAGATAATTACCCAAACTGTACAAATCCTGAAGATTATTTGAATAATAAGATTTCTTATAATTTAGATGCTGAAAAGAAAAAAGGAATGGAGCTTTTTCTGAAGAAGGTGAGTGCTTTATAAGAAGTATATTTATTTCTTTTCTACACGCATAATTTTTTCCATTTTACGCCCTTTTGCCAATTCGTCAATTAGCTTTTCCATTTGTCTGCATTGTTTGTATGTTTCAAATTTATCTTCTATTTCTTCAATTCTATAACCACAAACAACTCCTTTAATTAAGTATGCATTAGGATGTATTTTTGCTTTTTGGAAAAAGGTTTTAAAAGTAACTTTATCTTCAATAAGTACTTGTAACTTATTTTCATTAAAACCAGTTAGCCATTCTATTACTTGATGAAACTCTTCTTTTGTTCTTCCATTTTCAACTAATCTATTCAAGTAAAGTGGGTAGATATCTGCAAATATCATATTTGCAACTCTTTCATTTTTTTTGACTGTAACTTTCATATTAATTAGTGAATAATAATTTTACACAGAAAATACTAAAAAAATAAAAATAATTAAAAATCACATTTTTAAGAAATAATACTACTTTCTTTTTTTCAATTGTTGTTCTTGTTTTTTCTGCATGTCTTCTAACTTCTTTTGGAACTTAGATTTTGGTTTAGCAGGTTTCTTTTTATTTGCTTCCAATTGCGCCAATATTGCATCTTCATCAATCAGTCTTTTCATGAAGTATTGTTGAGTAAAGGTGAACATATTTGCTAAAAAGTAGTAGTACGAAAGTCCTGCAGCATAATTATTAAAGAACCCAAGGAACATGATTGGCATAAGGTACATCATCCATTTCATTTGTGCCATTTGCCCAGTTGCCATTGAAGAGTTCATTCTTGTGTACAATAAAGTAGAAATCGTCATTAAAAGCGTAAATAAACTAATATGATCTCCATAAAAAGGAATTTCAAATCCTAGGTTATAAATAGAATCATAAGCTGATAAATCATCTGCCCAAAGGAAACTTTCTTGCCTTAACTCAATAGAGGCAGGGAAGAAACGGAACATGGCAATAAGTATCGGAAATTGAAAGAGCATTGGCAAGCATCCTCCCATTGGATTTACACCTGCTTTTCGGTAAAGAGCCATGGTCTCTTGCTGAGTTTTCATTTGATCTTTCCCTTTATTTTTCTCAGTTATTTTATCAATTTCAGGTTTTAATACTTTCATTTTTGCTTGTGATAAAAATGCTTTGTAAGTAAAAGGAGAAAGTCCTAACTTGATAATTAGTGTAAGTAATAGAATTATGATTCCATAAGAAGAAAAGTACTTACTTAAGAAATCAAAGAGATTGATAATGATGTACTGGTTTACCCAGCCAAATATTCCCCAACCCAAAGGGACTAATTCTTCAAACCCTGAATTATAGGATTCTAATGTTTTATAATGGTTTGGTCCAAAATAAAACTGGAAACTTAATTGTTCATCTCGTTTATGACTGTACGGTAATTCAAATTTAGCTGCTAAATCTTTTATAAATTTTGATCCTTCACTTTTAGTAGAAGTTAAGTAAGTTGGTTTGTCAAAACCATCTTTTGCTATAAATATTGCGCTAAAAAACTGTTGCTTGAATGCTACCCAATTTAAACGTGCATTTATTTTATCATCATCAGTTGAGGAGAAACTTAAGTAATCAACCTCATTATCTGAGCTGTATTGGTATTGCAACCCAGTGTACATGTCCTGATTAGTTTTACTCTTTTCAGTTTGTGGCGTTTTCATTTGCCATTCCAAGTTCATGTAATTTACTCCTGATGGAATGATACTTTCCATTCCTACAAAATTGATATCAAAATCAATAAGGTAATCGTCAGTTACCGTGTATAAGTACTCTACATAATGGCTATCATCCGCCTTTAGTTTCATGCTTAAAGTATTGTTCCTTTGTTCGGAAACAAAATACAAGTCGGTAGTATTTATGTTGTGCCCAGTTGTAAATTGTAGGTTGAAACGAGAGCTATCAGCATCAAACAAATCAAGTGCTAGAGAGTCAAAAGTTTGGTATTCTTTTAAAATTACGGATGTAATTCTCCCCCCTTTATTTGCAACTGTAATTTTTAATTTATCATTTTCAATTATCTGAAACTCATCTTCTCCTATTGCGGCTGCAGCAAAAATTCCATAAGTTGCTTGTAGCTCTTCACTTACAATAGAATCATTAAGTGTTGGGATGATTGGTGCATCAATAACTGTTTCAGCTATTTGAGTTTCACTAATTACAGCCTCAGTTGGTGTTGTAGTTAGCGCTTGTTCTTGTGGAACTTCAGGAAAAAAGAAAGTATTAAATACTATCAGTATGACAGCCATTAATACAAAACCAATTAGTGAATTTTTATCGTATTGTTTCATTGTTAAACTAAATTATTTGTTGTTGATGCATGACTCAATAAATCCACAGAATAGTGGGTGAGGATTTGCTACTGTACTTTTATATTCTGGATGAAATTGAACGCCAACAAACCATGGGTGAGTTGGTATTTCTACTATTTCAACAAGATTTGTTTTTGGATTTATTCCAGTTGCAATTAAACCTGCTTTTTCTAAGTCAGCTTTGTAGTTGTTGTTAAATTCGAATCTATGCCTATGTCTTTCGCTTATCTCATTATTTTGGTAAGCATTATAAGCATTGGAACCTTTAGTAAGTTGGCAATCATAAGCACCTAATCTCATAGTCCCACCTTTTTCAATTATTTCTTTTTGTTCAGCCATTAAGTTAATGACTGGAGCACTTGTATCAGGATTCATCTCAGTTGAATTCGCATCTTTCAATCCAAGTACATTTCTTGAATATTCAATCACTGCCGATTGCATTCCAAGACAAATCCCCAAAAATGGAATGTTGTTTTCTCTTAAGTGTTTAATTGTTGCAATTTTCCCTTCCATACCTCTATCGCCAAAACCAGGAGCAACTAGAACTCCTTTTAGTCCTGCTAATTTTTCAGCAGCATTAGTGTTATTGATTTCTTCAGCATGTATCCAATTTACTTTTACTTTGCAACTGTTTTTAGCTCCTGCATGTATAATTGCTTCAGATATTGATTTGTATGCATCTTGCAATTCAACATATTTACCCACCAAACCAATTGTAATCTCTTGTTTAGGGTTTTGAAAATTTGTTAAAAATTCATTCCATTTTTCAAGTTTTATTTCTGTATTGTCTTCAAGTCCTAATTTCTTTAAAACAATTTTATCAAGTCCTTCTTTTTGCATTAAAAGAGGAACTTCATAAATAGTAGAAGCATCCATTGATTCAATAACAGCATCTCGCTCAACATTACAAAAACGAGCTACTTTTCTTTTGATTTCAGAACCTAAATGATGTTCAGTTCTACAAACTAAAATATCTGGCTGAATCCCTGCTTCTAATAATGTTTTTACTGAATGTTGAGTTGGTTTTGTTTTTAACTCTCCAGCAGCTGCTAAATAAGGTACCAATGTTAAATGAATAAAAAGCGCACTATCTTCTAACTCCCATTTAAGTTGACGAACTGCCTCAATATATGGTAATGCTTCAATATCACCAACTGTTCCCCCTATCTCAGTTATTACAAAATCAAATTGTCCTGTTTCCCCTAATAATTGAATTCTTCTTTTTATCTCATCAGTTATATGTGGGATAATTTGCACTGTTTTTCCAAGATAATCACCTTTTCGTTCTTTTTGTATAACTGTTTGGTAAATCCTACCTGTAGTTACATTGTTTGCTTGTGAAGTGCTATGGTTCAAAAATCTTTCATAATGGCCTAAATCCAAATCCGTTTCTGCTCCATCATCAGTAACATAACATTCGCCATGTTCATAAGGGTTCATTGTACCAGGATCTACATTGATATAAGGATCTAATTTTTGAATGGTTACAGAATATCCTCTTGAAGTTAGTAGTTTACCTAAGGATGCTGAAATTATTCCTTTTCCTAATGAAGATGTAACACCACCTGTAACGAAAATATATTTTGTTGGAAATTTACCCACAGTTTACAATAGTTTTGGTTTGTGCAAAAATACTATTTGTGAGCGATTATTCTTAACTTAAAAAAAGTTTTATTAAAAGTTTTTAAACGAATGTAAATGTCTTAGAATGTGATGCTTGCTCCAAAGCTTGGCATTATTGGAAGCTGATTAACTCTTTCATATTTAACTCGGTTAAAGTAGAATATGTTTTCTCTGTTATATGCATTGGTTACTGATGCCGTCATATCAATGTTTACTTTTTTGTTTACTTTAATGCTTTTTGAAACTGAAGCATCTAATCTGTGGTAGTAAGGTAAGCGACCTTCATTTAGCTCTGCATACTCAATTCCCAAATCTCCATTTGCAGTAGTATAGTCTGTATTTATACCATCAGGAAAAGTTAAGTTTTCGTAAAACCCTTGAGTTTGTGTGAATGGAAATCCTGAACCTAAATTCCATCTAATATCTGCTTTCCAGCTTTCATTTTTTCCAAATTTATAAGAGGTTACAAAATTCACATTGTGCCTTCTATCAAAGTGAGGGTTGTATTCTCTTTCCCCATCATTTCGTGTTATCAATCCTAAAGAATAAACTGCCCAGATGTAAAGTTTTTTCCCTTTATATTTTACAAGAGCATCAACTCCTTTAGCAATCCCGCTTTCAACAATAAACTGAGGATCATCATCAGAAGTCATATTTCTATTGATATTTATTAACTGATAAAAATCTTTAACATATCCTTCTAATTGAAAGTCAATCTTATTGCTAATATCATATTCAATTCCAGTGATTAAATGTTGAGCTTTTTGTAATTTCTGATCGTAATCTCCATCTAAATCAACATCAGTTGAAATTATTCCTGTGAATAAATTCACAACATCTCTATCTGAAATTGTGCTTTGCAAATTCTGAGAGTACTGTCCAGCTGAAAGCTTAAATCTCATTCTGTCAGATGCTATATATTTCATTCCTAATCTAGGCTCTGGAGACGCTCCAATGTTTCCGTAATATTGCAATCTAAACCCTGGCTCAACTATCCATCTTGTTGAGTTGAATTGGTAGTTAAGGTATGCTGAAAAATCACTAGTATTTACTGGAATTCCTACTTTTGAATTTACTGAATTGTATGTCGTGTAATCTGTTTGAAAACCATGCACATCAAAACCATATTTCACTTTTCCTTTAGGTTGAAAGTAGGTGAAATTCATACCCATATTGTAGCCGTTTATTTCACTTGACCTTTCTCTAATTGTTCCGTTACTTTCAAACTCTTTTAGTATAGTATTGTATGATGACCATGCAAAATTACCTTCAATAAGAACTGGCGAGCCTCCAGGAATTAAAATGAATTCAGAACCGATTCCTTTTGAGTTCCAATTTAGTTCAGAAATTCCTTCATAGTTTACTTTGTCCGCAAAATTAAATCCAAACACATTAAGTTTTGATCCGTTTTTTCCTTTTGTAGAAACTTTTCCGTATAAATCAGTATAAGAATAAGGTAGTCCTTTTTCATCAAAATAAAGTGTTGGGTATTTGTAAAAAAGCTCAGAACTTTTATCAAGATAAGAAGTTTTCCCAGAGAAAATAAAAGAAGTATTCCCTTTATTGCCTAGTGGACCTTCAACAAAAAGTTTAGACCCAAAGGTGTTTGCAGAAAGTTTTCCTCCAATATTTTTCTTGTTTCCATCAATAGTTTTAATATCCATAATTGAAGAAACTCTCCCACCATATTCTGCACTAAAACCTCCAGTGTAAACATCAGTGTTTTTAATTATATCAGTATCAAAAACAGAAAATAAACCTATAGAGTGGAAGGGACTATAAATAATCATTCCATCCATTAAAACTTTATTTTGAATTGGAGAACCTCCTCTAATATAAAGTTGACCTCCCTGATCTCCAGTAAAAACAACTCCTGGGATTACTTGCATATATTGTGCTAAATCTGGCTCTCCTCCAATCGTTGGAATCATCTCCATGTCTTGCTTAGTAATTTTTATTGAAGCAGCTTTAACTTCTGTTTTCATTTCTGCTCTTTCAGCAGATATTTTTACTTCATTAAGTTTAATGCTTGATTCTCCAATTTCTAAATTCTTTGATAAAATTTGTCCAGATTTAAGTGTGATATTTACTTCAGTAGTATCATATCCAATATAAGTAGCAACCAGAGTGTATTCACCAGCATTTACTTTTGAAATATTATACATTCCATTAATATCAGTTGGAGCTCCAATTGTAGTTCCTTTTAGAAAAACATTACAGAAAATTACAGGCTCTCCACTTTCTTTTTCATAGACAAAACCTCTGATATTTCCAGTTTGTGCAAATATAGTTGCTGAAAAAAGTAAAGCAGATAATAAAAATAGGAGTTTACGCATTTTGTAAAATTTAGGTCGCAAATATAACTAAATTAAGGGAGTGATATTATGCATGAAGAATTTTGAAGATAAGCTCTTTTAAAAGCCCGCTTTGGTCGGTTGATTTGTTGTTTACTCCTTTACTTTTAAGGTCGTATTCCTTTAGGTGTTCAAAAATATAAAAGAGCTGACGCTTGTTGTAGTTTTTAGCAGCAGTTTGGTATTGGCTTACAAAAAAAGGGTTTACTATTAAAGCACTGGCTGCTGATTTTGTGCTTTTATCTTCTAAAAAATGATAAACCATTATCTTTTGAAAATAAGAAAACAAAGCACTCATTACTGGAACTATATGGTGATTTTTAGTGTTCTCGGCAAAATGATTAATTATCCTGTTTGCTTTTACTACATTTTTTTGTCCAAGTGCATTTTGGAGTTCAAATACATTGTAATCTTTACTAATTCCAATATGGTACTCAATTAGTTTTGTTGTGATTTGTTCTTCCTTCTTTACCACTAACATCAGTTTGTCTAGCTCGTTAGTTATTTTGGATAAATCGGCACCAAGATATTCTGCTAAAACTGCAGTGGCACTATTATCAATGGAAAAACCTTTTTCTTTTACATAAGCTAATATCCAAGCAGGGATTTTATTGTCATAAAGTTTTTTACTCTCAAATACTATGCACTTTTTAGCTAAGTTCTTCCCAAACTTTTTTCTCTTGTCAACTGATTTTCCTTTGTATGAAATAACCACTACTGTGCTGGGTTGAGGATTATCAAGATAAGAATCTAATACTTCAATATTTTTGAGGTGTTGCCCTTCTTTAACAATTACAACTCTTTTTTCTGATCCAAAAGGAAACTGTTTGGCCTCTGAAATTATTTGCTCAGTAGTAATATCCTTTCCGTAAAGTATAACTTGATTGAATTCTTGTTCTTCAGCAGTGAGTAAGTTTTTAGAAAACTCATCAGAAAGTTTGTCAATATAATAAGGTTCATCACCCATTAAAAAATAAACAGGATTTAAATCTTTATTACTTATTGATGATATGATTTCTTTATAATTCACTTATTTTGCTTTATGGAACTTCCAAAATTAAATTTGCCCAATTCAGAGCTCAAAATTAAATTAGTTGAGGAGACTACACAAGTTTTTGATGAAGTAAGAAAAAAATATTTTAAACTGACTCCTGAGGAGTGGGTGCGCCAAAACTTTATTCACTATTTAAAGAAAGAAAAAAGATATCCTTTTGGGTTGATGGGAGTAGAGAAAATGGTAAAATATAACTCTTTAAAAACTAGGGCAGATATTGTGATTTATAATAGAGAGGGAATGCCAAGTGTTATAGTGGAATGTAAAGCTCCAAATGTAAAAATCACCCAAGATGCTTTTAATCAAATAGCGAAATATAATTATAAATTAAGGGTTAAATATTTAGTTGTTACTAATGGGTTGCAACATTTCTGTTGCGAAATGGATTATGAAAATAACAAGATTACTTTTCTGGAGGAGATTCCTGAGTATTAGAATTTCTTTTTTGCATGGCTACACCAAAAACTAAACCAAGACAAATCCCTAAGCCAATATTATCAAAAGCAGCACCAAATGCTACACCAAAACATAAGCCAACGCCAATATAGTACTCAGAATCTTTTTTAATTGTTTCTTTTTTCATAATGCAAATATATAAAAATTACACCTAAGAGTGTAATAGAGGAAGTCATAATAAAAGTGCTCCACCAAAAATTGGGTCCGCTAAAATTAAATAAATAAGTAATGAATAATCCAAAGAGAGTAAGAACAACTCCTCCTATTAATTCTTTTTTCCAAACTAAATAATTCATAGCAAAAAGTAATATCCAAGGCAAAGCATTTGGCGCGTTTTTTATTATTCCCCAAAATCCACCACCATAACTCTCAGAGCCAGATAGTAATGCAAAAACAAAAACTATTATTGTTATTAATAAAAGTAATGTGCGTGCAATTTTCCTGAGCATTAACACCAATAAGGATAATAACCACAGTACATAAGCCCTGCACCAATTAGTACTGCTATAATGAGCCACACTTTTGATTCACTATTATAGCTCTCCATTTTTTTAACTACAAATGAAGGGAATGCAATTCTCACTACTCCTTTTACTACTGATATCCAACCAATAAAGGTTACAAATCCTAACACATCAAAAGTCCAGATGTTGTGCAGGATAATTACTGGCAAGCCAATAATCAAGGATAGCATACCAGTAAACATTATATGTGTTTCATCCTTGAATGCTGCTATCATTACTTTCATTCCTTTTTTACTAATGAGTAATGCCCCAGCAAATAAAAAGAAGAAATAACCGTAAAATTTGAGAAAGAAAATACTTGTTTCCATAGTGATTTAGTTTTTGTAAATATAGTTAAATTATATTCAGTTAAAAGTCAGCACTTAATAATGTTTAATGTTTATTTTCGCGCCCTTAAAAATATAGATTATGAAATCAGCATTTAGGTTTATTACACCAAGCAACGGAAGTATAAAAGATGATATGTTATCAGGTTTGACAGTAGCCTTAGCCTTAGTTCCTGAAGCAGTAGCTTTTGCTTTTGTAGCAGGAATATCACCTATTATTGGCTTGTATGGTGCATTTATGATGGGATTAGTTACAGCTATTTTTGGTGGTAGACCAGGTATGATTTCTGGTGCAACTGGTGCTTTAGCAGTTGTAATGGTACATTTAATAAGAGAAGGAAATGCTATGGGGCCTGATAGTGCAATGATGGGGCTGCAATTCCTTTTTGCCACTTTAATTCTAACTGGTATTTTTCAAGCATTAGCTGGAGTTTTAAGGATGGGTAAATTTGTTAGAATGATTCCGCATTCAGTAATGATGGGCTTTGTAAATGGTTTGGCTATTGTAATCTTTACTTCTCAACTTGGAATGTTTCAAACAGGAGGGGAGTGGCTTGAAAGTGGGGCTATGTTAACCATGTTAGGTTTAGTAGCTTTAACTATGGGAATCATGTTCTTCTTGCCGAAAATCACTAAGAAAATTCCTGATGCTTTGGCTGCAATTATAGTGGTTTCTTTAATCGTTATTTTTGGAGATATTGACACTCAAACAGTAAAATCATTTATTATGGAAGGAGGTGGAACTGGTATAAAAGCGGGTTTACCAACTTTTAATATTCCTATGATTTCATTGAATTTAGAAACTTTAAGTTTTATTGCTCCTTATGCTTTAATATTGGCGGCTATTGGTTTAATTGAATCCTTAATGACGCTTAACTTAATTGATGAGCTTACTGAAACTCATGGAAACGGAAATAAAGAATGTATTGCTCAGGGAGGAGCAAATATCTTAAACGGATTTTTTGGAGGTATGGGAGGTTGCGCTATGATTGGACAATCGATTATAAATATTAAATCTGGAGGAAGAGGAAGGCTGTCTGGAATAACGGCTGCTTTAGCTTTATTGGCTTTTATCTTGTTTGCGTCTACTTATATTGAGATGATTCCAATTGCAGCTCTTGTTGGAGTTATGTTTATGGTTGTGATAGGTACTTTTGCTTGGAGTACATTTAAGATAATTAATAAAGTTCCTCTTTCTGATATTTTTGTAATTGTATTGGTTACTGCATTAACTGTTATTTTTGATTTAGCTATTGCTGTAATTTCAGGTGTAATTGTTTCTGCATTAGTTTTCGCTTGGGAAAATTCTTTAATGATTAGAGCAAGAAAACATACTGATGACCATGGCATAAAGCATTACGAAATGTTTGGGCCTTTATTCTTTGGTTCTGTAGAACTTTTTAATTCAAAGTTTGATGTGAAAAACGACCCTAAAGAAGTTGTGGTTGACTTTGCAGAAAGTAGAGTGGTTGATCAGTCTGCAATTGAAGCTTTAAATAAATTGGCTGAGCGTTACCAAAAAAACGGAAAGACAATTCACTTGCGACATCTTGCACCTGATTGTGTAAAATTGATTAAAAGGGCAGAAAAAATATGTGATGTGAATGTATTGGAAGATCCTGATTATTTTGTTGCTATTGATAATTATAGACAAGCTTTATCAAAAATGTAAACATAAAAAAATCCCTCTTTTCAGTAGGATTTCTTTTTTATAAATAATTTTTTAGATTTTTTTTCTTCTATCATTTCACTTTTTTCATTACAGACCAGAAAACAATTCCAAGTCCTGCTCCAAAACTTATTCCTAAGGAGATTCCAAGTCCAATATTATCAAAAATGGTTCCTAATGAGACTCCAAAAATGATTCCGATACCAGTTCCCATTTATAGAAATAAGATAAACAATCTATTGTTTTGATTATTATTCATTTTTTCTTTTTCCATAATTTGTTTTTAGTGATTTATAAAAGTTTTAAGAGTTCTCTTTTCTAATTAAGTTGAGTGCAGAACCAGCTTTAAACCAATCAATTTGAGATTCATTATAAGTGTGGTTCAATATAATAGTATTAGTTGTTCCGTTAGCATGAACCACTTCTAAAGTCAATTGTTTTCCATCTGAAAATGCATTTAAATCAGTAAAGTTGAAAGTATCATCTTCTTTTATTAAATCATAATCAGCTTCATTATCAAAGGTAAGTCCTAACATTCCTTGTTTCTTAAGGTTTGTTTCATGAATTCTGGCAAATGATTTTACAATAACTGCCATTACCCCAAGGTGCCTTGGTTCCATTGCTGCATGTTCTCTTGATGATCCTTCACCATAGTTATGGTCTCCAACAACTATAGTAGTAACTTTCTCATCTTTGTATTTTCTTGCAACATTAGGCACTTCATCAGTTGTTCCGTCTAATTGATTTACAACTGCATTTGTTTTTCCTCCAAAAGTATTTACTGCACCAATTAAACAATTGTTAGAAATATTATCTAAATGACCTCTGTATCTTAACCAAGGTCCTGCCATAGAAATATGGTCAGTTGTACATTTTCCTTCTGCTTTTATTAGAAGTTTCGCTCCTAAAATATTTTCTCCATCCCAAGGAGAGAAAGGAGTTAATAATTGTAATCTGTTTGATTCAGGATTTACAACAACTTCAACATTGCTTCCGTCCTCTGCAGGAGCTTGATATCCATTGTCTTCAACTGCAAATCCTTGAGAAGGTAATTCCGTTCCATGAGGTTCAGATAATCTTACCTTTTCACCATTTTGATTAGTTAGTGTGTCAGTTATTGGATTGAAATCCAATCTTCCTGAAATTGCAATTGCGGCTACCATTTCTGGTGAACCAACAAATGCATGTGTATTTGGGTTCCCATCTGCACGCTTAGCAAAGTTTCTGTTAAAGGAATGAACAATTGTATTTTTCTCTTGTTTATTAGCTCCTTCTCTATCCCATTGCCCAATACATGGACCGCAAGCATTAGTAAATATTTTAGTCGTTTCAAATTTCATAAACGAATCCATCAATCCATCTCTTTCGGCTGTAAAACGTACTTGCTCCGAACCAGGGTTAATTCCTAATGTTGCTTTGGGTTTAAGTCCCTTGCTTACTGCATCTTCTACAATTGAAGCGGCCCTAGTTAAATCCTCATAAGATGAGTTGGTACACGAGCCGATTAACGCCCACTCTACATCTAAAGGCCAATCATTTTTCACTGCTTTCTCTTTCATGTCAGCAACTGGAGTGGCTAAATCTGGAGTGAATGGTCCGTTTAAGTGAGGAGTTAATTCTGATAAATTAATTTCAATAACTTGGTCAAAATAATGTTCAGGATTTTCGTAAACTTCTGTGTCTCCTGTTAAGTGTTCTTTAATTTCGTTTGCAGCATCAGCTACATCATCCCTATCAGTAGCTCTTAAATATCTTTCAATACTATCATCATACCCAAAAGTTGAAGTAGTAGCTCCAATTTCAGCTCCCATATTACAAATTGTTCCTTTTCCTGTTGCTGATAGAGATTTTGCTCCTTCACCAAAATATTCAACAATTGCACCAGTACCTCCCTTTACAGTAAGTATTCCTGCAACTTTTAAAATTACATCCTTAGCTGATGCCCAACCACTTAGTTTTCCACTTAGTTTAATTCCAATTAATTTAGGAAATTTTAGTTCCCAAGGCATTCCTGCCATTACATCAACGGCATCCGCTCCACCAACACCAATAGCTACCATTCCAAGTCCTCCAGCATTTACTGTGTGCGAATCGGTACCTATCATCATTCCACCAGGGAAAGCATAGTTTTCTAATACTACTTGATGGATAATTCCTGCTCCTGGTTTCCAGAAACCAATTCCGTATTTATTACATACCGAACTTAAAAAATTGAATACTTCATTATTAGTATTTAGGCTTTCCTGTAAATCTTTATCTGCTCCTAATTTAGCCAATATTAAATGATCGGCATGAGCGGTAGAAGGTACGGCAACTTTATCTTTTCCCGCTTGCATGAATTGAAGAAGAGCCATTTGTGCAGTTGCATCTTGCATAGCTACTCTGTCTGGCGCAAAGTCTACATAGTCTTCCCCTCTTGTAAATGCTGTGTCAGCATTACCGTCCCAAAGATGTGTGTAAAGTATTTTTTCAGAAAGAGTTAATGGTTTTCCAGTTGCTTTTTTTGCTACTTCAACTGCTTCAGGGTACTTTTTGTACACCTTTTTTATCATTTCAATATCAAATGCCATAGGTAGATTTTTTTAAATAAATTGGATTGCAAATTTAATAAATTGCAATAAATAGTTGGTGATATACAACACTAAATATAGAGGTAATAAAAAAGCCGAGCATTTGCTCGGCTTTTTCTATTAATTCTAGTAACTGTTTTATTATTCAGCTATAACTTTAAAAGGCACACTTACACTTACGGTTCTGTGTAATCTTACTTCAGCATCATAAGTACCTAAATCTTTTACTTTAGGTAGTTTTACAAATTTAGCATTTACATTATGTCCTAATCCTGCAACAATTTCAGTAAATTGTTCTGTTTTGATTGAACCAAATAATTTAGTTCCACCTTCAGCAACTTTACCTTTAAGTACAATTTCTAGTTTTGGTAATGCTTCAGCAATTTTGTTTGCTTCAGCAATTTCAGTTTCTTCTTTTTTAGTTTGTTGCTTTAAGTTTTCAGTCAAAACTTTTACAGCAGTTTCAGTAGCTAAAATTCCGTATCCTTTTGGGATAAGGTAGTTTCTTCCGTAACCATTCTTTACTGAGACGATTTCATTTTTGAAACCTAATTTCTCAACATCTTGTTTTAATATAATATTCATGATTCTTATATTTTATGATTATTTTAAATTATCAGCTACATATGGTAAAAGTGCAATTTGTCTTGCTCTTTTTACTGATACAGCTAATCTTCTTTGGAACTTTAAAGAGTTGCCAGTAATTCTCCTTGGTAAAATCTTTCCTTGTTCGTTTAAGAAACGCATTAAAAATTCAGGGTCTTTGTAATCAATGTGATTGATTCCCATTTTCTTAAAACGGCAATATTTATTTTGATTCTTTAACTCAACATCTACAGGAGATAAATATTTGATATCTGTTTTTGCCATGATTAGTTTGCTTTAGTGTTAGTACTCATTTTCTTTTTTCTTCTTTCAGCATATTCTAAAGCGAATTTTTCTAATTTGACAGTTTGCCATCTAATTACGCGCTCATCTCTTTTGAATTCAACTTCTAAACCATTAATGATTTTTCCGTCTGCTTGAAATTCAATCAGGTAATAAAAACCTGTTTTTTTCTTTTGGATTGTGTACTTTAATTTCTTCAACCCCCAGTTTTCCTCTTGAGTAATAGTTCCTTTGTTTGCCTTAATATGGTCAACAAATTTCTTTACTGTTTCCTTTACCTGATCATCAGATAAAACGGGATTCATTATGAAAACAGTTTCGTAAGTGTTCATCTTCTTCTTATTTTTGTTAATAAATTAATTAATTTTTACGGGCGGCAAATGTAGTAAAAACATTCAAATTCACATAATTACTAACACATTTTAATTTAATGATTAATTTGTTTGATATTTTACAATAAATATTAGTTTTGTCTTTCGTATTTTTAATTGAATTTTAATGAGTGATTTTATTGTTTCTGCTAGGAAGTATAGGCCTACAACTTTTGATACTGTTGTTGGGCAATATTCAATTACTTCTACTTTAAAAAACGCAATTAAATCAAATCAATTAGCTCAGTCATTTTTATTTTGTGGACCTAGGGGGGTTGGTAAAACTTCTTGTGCTCGTATTTTAGCAAAAACTATAAATTGCGAAAATATTACTGATAATGTGGATGCTTGTAATGAGTGTGTTTCTTGTAAATCCTTTAATGAAAATGCGTCATTCAATGTTCACGAGTTAGATGCTGCTTCTAATAATTCAGTTGATGATATTCGAACGTTAGTGGATCAGGTAAGGTTTGCTCCTCAAGTTGGAGAATACAACATCTATATTATTGATGAGGTTCATATGCTATCAGCTCAAGCTTTTAATGCTTTTTTAAAGACTTTAGAAGAACCACCAAAGCATGCTAAATTCATTTTAGCAACTACTGAAAAACATAAAATTATCCCTACTATTTTGTCAAGATGTCAAATTTTTGATTTTAAGAGAGTAGGAGTAAATGATATTGCTGGGCACTTGGGTTTTGTTGCAAAAAGTGAAGGTGTAACAGCTGAGAGTGAGGCATTGCATTTAATTGCGCAAAAGTCTGATGGTGCAATGAGGGATTCTCTGTCATTATTTGATAGGTTAATTTCTTTTTCAGATAAAACTTTAACTTATAAAGGAGTAATAGAGCATCTTAATATTTTAGATTATGATTACTATTTTAAGGTGATAGATTATCTTTTAACTAATGATATTAAAGAATTATTAAATATCTTTAATGAGATTTTAGATAATGGTTTTGATGGACATCATTTTATAAATGGTTTAGCTGAACATCTAAGAGATTTATTGGTGTCGAAAGATGCTAGTACAATTAAGCTTTTGGAAAAAGGGGAGGCTTTGCAAGCGAGATACTTGGATCAGTCTAAAAAATGTGAGCTTCCTTTTTTAATAGAGGCATTAGAGCTTTGTAATGAATGTGATGTTCAGTATAAAACTTCAAATAATCAAAGGTTGTTAGTCGAATTGATACTAATGAGAATATCATCAATCAATTTTTTATCGGCTCAAAAAAAAAATCTAAACATTTCATAGTTACTCTAAATGATGCGGAAAAGGAGGTTTTTGTTGAAAAAATCAATCAAAATCAGCAAGAAACTCCAAAAATAGTAATAGAACAGAAAGAAAGTAAAGTTGAAATTGCTGAGGAATTAAAAAACAAACCTAAAAGCAGAATTGTTTTAGGTAGAAGTAAGAAATCATCAATGATTTCAATTAATAGTTCATTTAAATCTGAAAAGGAAAAAACTGAAGAAAAAGAAGTAGATATCTCTTCTTTAAGATCTAATGATTTTACTGAAACACAATTGTTAAAATTCTGGAAGGAATTAATAGTTTTTGTAAAAGAACAAGGAAAATCTAATCTTGGAATTACATTAGGAGTCCATCCTGTTAAATTATTGGCTAATTATCTAGTAGAACTTCCTTTAAGTAATGCGGCTCAGCAGGAAATGATTGCTGAAGAAAAATACATGATTCTTGAGTTTTTGAGAAATAAATTGGAGAATGATAAGTTAGAGATAACAACAAAAATTATTGAAGTAGAAAATAATAATATTCCTTATACTAATAAAGATAAATTTAAAAAGATGTTGGAAGAAAATCCTCATCTTGAAACATTAAGAATAAAACTAGGGCTTGACCCAGATTACTAACCAAAATCAAATTAATATGAAACCAAAACAAATTTTAACCTTTGCGCTAATAATAGGAGCTATTGCTTATTTCGCGCTTAACGCAACCAAACAAATGAAAAAAATAGAAAATAATTATGAAGAAGTAAAAAATGATCCTTTAAAAGCTAGAATTTATACGCTCGATAACGGACTTAAAGTTTACTTAACTTCATATGCTGATGCTCCTAGAGTACAGACTAACATTGCAGTTCGTGCGGGTAGTAAAAATGATCCTGCTGATGCAACAGGTTTAGCTCATTATTTAGAGCATATGTTATTTAAAGGAACTGATGTTTATGGTTCCCTTGATTTTGAAAAAGAAGCTCCAATGTTGGATAAAATTGAAGCTCTTTATGAAGAATATCGCTCTTATGAAATGAGTGATACAGAAAATAGAGATAGAATCTGGGCTCAAATTGATTCAATTTCTGGTGAGGCAGCAAAATTTGCTATTGCTAATGAGTATGATAAAATGGTAAGTGGCTTAGGTGCAAAAGGAACAAATGCATATACATCAAACGAAAAAACAGTTTATATTAATGATATTCCATCAAACCAAATTGAAAAATGGTTAAAATTAGAAGCAGAGCGTTTCCGTTATCCTGTGTTTAGATTATTCCATACAGAGTTAGAGGCAGTATATGAAGAAAAAAATATAAGTTTAGATAATGATGGAAGAAAGATGTTTGAAGCTTTACTTGATGGTTTGTTTCCAACACACCAATACGGACAGCAAACAACAATCGGTACAGTTGAACATTTAAAAAATCCTTCTTTAACTGAAATTAGAAAATATTTTAACAAATACTATGTGCCAAATAATATGGCGATCTGTCTTTCAGGTGATTTTGATTATGATGAAACAATTGAGTTGATTAATAAGTATTGGGGAACTTTTGAAAGAAAAGATGATCCAACTTTTGATGTGATTCAAGAATCTCCTATTGCTGAGCCAGTTTACGCTGAGGTGTATGGACCAGAAGCAGAAAGGTTATATATTGGTTTTCGTTTTGATGGTGCAAATACTGAAGATGCAAAAATGTTAACTATGGTTGATATGGTGCTTTCTAATTCTGCAGCAGGACTTATTGATTTAAATTTAAACCAAGCACAAGAATTAATTGGTGGAGGATGTTTTCCTTATGTGTTGGAGGATTATTCTATGCACGGATTTTATGGTAGTCCAAAACAAGGACAGACTTTAGAAGAAGTAAAAGATTTATTATTAGCACAAATTGAGGATGTTAAAGCGGGTAATTTTCCTGATTGGTTAGTGGATGCAATTATTTCTGATTTGAAACTAAATCAGACTAAAAAGTTAGAAAGTAATAGTGGTAGAGCAAATGAATTTGTTGATGCTTTTACTTTAGGAATTTCTTGGGAAGACCATCAAAATGAAATGGCTGAACTTGAGAAAGTAACTAAACAAGATATTATTGATTTTGCAAATGCTAAATATGCTGATAATTATGTAGTAGTTTACAAAAGAGCTGGTGAAGATAAATCTGTAATAAAAGTAACTAAACCTGCAATCACTCCTGTAAGTGTAAATAGAGAAGATCAGTCAGAATTTTTAGCTAACATATTAGCTGAAGAAGTAAAAGATATTGAGCCAGTATTTTTAGATTTTGAAAATGATATTCAAAAATCAAATGTTGGAGATGTTGAACTTTTTTACAAAGAAAACACTGAGAACGAAAGATTTAAGTTGAACTACATTTTAGAGATGGGTAAAGACCATGATGTAAAGCTAAAATTAGCGGTTGATTACTTAAAGTATTTAGGTACAGATGCTATGTCTCCTTCTCAAAAGGAAGAAGAGTTTTATAAGTTAGGTTGTGATTTATCAGTAAATTGTGGTTCTGAAAAAACTACCATAACTTTAAGCGGACTAGCAAATAATTTTGATGAATCTGTTGCTTTGTTTGAGCAAATTTTAGCTGGTGCAGTTGCTGATGATGAGGCACTTGAAAACTTAAAATTAAGTGAGCTTAAAGGAAGAAATGATGCAAAGCTAAACAAGCAAATCATCCTTTGGAGAGCAATGGGAAGTTATGCTAAGTATGGTGATAATTCTTCTTTCAGAAATATTTTATCAGAAGGAGATTTAAGTAATGTTACTTCAGCTGAATTAGTTGATTTGATTCATAACTTAACTTCTTATGAGCATAAGATTATGTATTACGGACCAGAACCAATAAATAAAGTTGCTTCTGATTTAGAGAAATTGCATGCAAATAAATCAGGGTTAAAAATGATTCCTTCTAAAAATGAATTTATTGAACAGCCAATGGATAAGCCAATGGTTTATGTAGTTGATTATGACATGAAACAAGCTGAGGTAATGATGCTTGCAAAAGGCGCTAAGTTAAACATGAATGAGTATCCTCAAATAAGATTTCATAATGAGTATTTTGGTGGAGGAATGAGTTCTATTGTATTCCAAGAAATGAGAGAATCTAAAGCTTTGGCTTATTCAGTTTACAGTACTTATACCATACCAAATGATAAAGATGACTCTCATTATTTAATGAGCTATATTGGTACGCAATCTGATAAATTAGGTGAGGCTCTGATTGGTATGAATGAGCTTTTGGAAACTATGCCAGAAGCTGAAACTAATATGGCTAATGCAAAAGAAGCTATTGAGCAAAAAATAAGAACTGAAAGATTAACTAAATCTAAAGTATTAACTGAGTATTTAAAAGCTGAGAAGATTGGGGTGACCCATGATATTAGAAAAGATATGTATGATGCACTTCCTACTTTTGATATGAATACTTTACAGGATTTCCATAATTCACATATTTCAGGAACTAACAGAGTGGTTATGGTTCTAGGATCTAAAGAAGATTTAGATTTAGAAGTATTAAAAGCGTATGGTGAAATAGTTCACTTAACATTAGAAGATGTATTTGGGTATTAAAAAAGATAGACAAGAGATAAAAAGATGAGTGATAAAAGATCCAAAATAATTTATACTAAAACGGATGAAGCGCCAATGTTGGCTACTCATTCTTTATTGCCAATAGTAAATGCTTTTACTGCTAAGGCTGGGGTTGAGGTGGAAACTAAAGATATCTCTTTAGCTGCTAGAGTATTAGCTTTGTTCCCTGAATATTTAGAGGAAAACCAAAGAGTAAATGATGCATTAGCAGAGCTTGGTGAGTTGGTAAAAAAACCAGAAGCAAACATTATAAAGTTGCCAAATATTTCGGCATCTGTACCTCAGTTAGTAGCAACAATTAAGGAGTTGCAAGCAAAAGGATTTAATATTCCTTCTTACCCAACAGAGGCAAAAACTGATGAGGAAAAAGCAATTCAATTAAAGTATAACAAAGTAAAAGGGTCTGCAGTAAACCCTGTTTTGCGTGAAGGAAATTCGGATAGGAGAGCACCAAAAGCTGTAAAGAATTATGCGAAAGTCAATCCACATTCTATGGGGGAGTGGAGTAAAGATTCTAAAACTCATGTTGCAACTATGAGTGAAGGTGATTTTCATCATAATGAAAAATCGGTTTGTGTGGAAAATGCAACTGATGTGAAAATTGAACTTTTTACAACTGATGGGAATACTGTTCTGAAAGCAAGCACGCCACTTTTAGCTAAAGAAATTATTGATGCGTCAGTAATGAGCAAGAAAGCTTTGTTAGCATTTTTAGAGAATGAAATTGCAGATGCTAAGGATAGCGGTATTTTACTTTCATTGCATATGAAAGCGACTATGATGAAGGTTTCTGATCCTATCATTTTTTCGCATGCTGTAAATGTTTTCTTTGCGGATTTAATTGCAAAACATAAAACAACTTTTAATGAGTTAGGTGTTGATTTTAAAAACGGATTTGGTGATTTAATTTCTAAATTACAAAATACATCATCAGAAAAAAGAGCTGAAATAGAAAGTGATATTGCTTTGGCATTTGAAAACAATGCCAATATTGCAATGGTGGATTCTGATAAGGGAATTACAAATTTACATGTTCCATCTGATGTTATTATTGATGCATCTATGCCTGCTATGATTCGTACTTCAGGGCAAATGTGGAATAAGGACAACAAAACTGAAGATACAAAAGCAATTATCCCTGATAGTTCGTATGCAAGTATATATAGTGCAACTATTGATTTCTGTAAATTAAATGGTGCTTTTGATCCTACTACTATGGGTACTGTCCCTAATGTTGGTTTAATGGCTCAAAAAGCAGAGGAATATGGTTCTCATGATAAAACATTCGAAATAAAATCAGATGGTATTGTAAAAGTTACTGATTCTGAGGGTATTGTTTTATTAGAGCATACTGTGGATGAAGGTGATGTCTGGAGAATGTGCCAAACAAAAGATGAGCCAATTAAGGATTGGGTAAAATTGTCTGTTAATAGAGCAAAAGCTACCAGTTGGCCAACTGTTTTTTGGCTGGACAAAAATAGAGCACATGATTCTGAGGTAATAAAAAAAGTAAATACATATTTACAAAGTCATAATACTGATGGATTAGACATTCAGATTTTACCTCCTTATGATGCTTGTGAGTTTACTTTAAAAAGAGTAAAGAATGGTGAAAATACTATTTCTGTAACTGGAAATGTGTTGAGGGATTATTTAACGGATTTGTTTCCGATTTTAGAATTGGGAACTTCTGCAAAGATGCTGTCAATTGTCCCACTTATGAATGGTGGAGGGTTGTTTGAAACTGGTGCTGGTGGTTCTGCTCCTAAGCATGTGCAACAATTTACTGCTGAGGGTCATTTAAGATGGGATTCTCTAGGAGAATTTATGGCAATTGTTGTTTCTTTAGAGCATTTAGCGGAGGTTAATGGGAATCCTAAAGCTAAAATATTGGCCGAAACTTTAGATAATGCAATTGAGGATTTATTAAAGAACGGAAAATCGCCTATGCGTAAAGTAGGGCAGTTGGATAATAGAGGTTCTCATTATTATTTGGCAATGTATTGGGCTAATGAGTTGGCCAACCAAACTGAAGATGCAGCTTTACAAGCAACTTTTGAAAAAGTGGCTGCTGATATGAAAGTTCAGGAAGATAAAATTATGTTGGAACTGAATAATGCACAAGGTACTTCAGAAGACATGAAGGGCTATTACCACCCAAATGAAGATGTTGTGTTTGACAGAATGAGAGCTAGTAAAACCTTAAATACTATTATAGATAATATATAATTTAAATTATTAGTTTTAGATTTTAAAAGCCGAGTATATGCTCGGTTTTTTTATTTAAAAAAACTCTTGCTTAAAATTAATTAAGTATAATTTGTTACTTGCTCTAGTCATAGCAGTGTAAAGCCATCTTAAATAAGATTTATCTAACATATCCTCAGTAAAATATCCTAAGTCAATAAATACATTTTCCCATTGCCCTCCTTGTGATTTGTGGCAGGTAATGGCATAGGCGAATTTTATCTGTAGGGCATTAAAGAATTCATCTTCCTTAATTCTTTTGTTGAGTTCTTTTTGTCCTTTGTAGTCTTTTGCAACTTCTTTGTAAAGATGTTGGTATTGGTCGTAAGTTATTGCTGGGCTTTCACTAGTTAGCGTGTCTAAAAGGACTATCACATCAAGTGATTTCTCATCAGGATAATCCACCATTTGTACACTTGCTCTTGCAAACCGGAAACCATAGCGTTCAATTCTATCAGTAATTTTAATTACTTCTACTATATCTCCATTGGCAATAAATCCTGCTTTGCTACTATCATCAAGCCAAAAGTAGTTATTACGAACAATCATAAGCATATCTCCTGCAGAAATTTCATCTTCTTGCCACCTAATTTTTGCTCGTATTTGTTGGTTGTATTGGTTGGCTCTTTTATTGGAACGGCAAAGTACAGTTGTGCTGTTTACTCCATCATTACTGTAGGCACTTTCCAGTGTATCTTGTAAATCCTCACCAGTATTTAGGCGAATAACTTCTGAGTTTGTTTTTAGCTGAGGATAAGAATAATCATTGGTTGAAATCTTATCCCTTAATGCAGTTGCATTTTCTAATATAAGGGAGTCATTTTTTTGCCTTACTACTTGCTTAAGTTCTCGGCAAATTACTTGCTTTGAGTATTTGCGCTCCAATCCCTCTTCCTCTAAGGCTGGGCTAATATCTAAATGTACTGGAGGAAGTTGGGCTGTATCTCCAATCAAAATAAGTTTGCAATCACTTCCATTATAAACATATTCAATCAAATCATCTAGCAATGATCTGTTCCCAAAACCTTTGTCAGAATTCTCAGCAATCATTGATGCTTCATCAACAATAAAGATGGTATTGCTGTGCGTATTGTCCTTTAAAGTTATGTAAGTATTACCGCTTTTATTGGTTCTTATCCAGTATATTTTTTTGTGAATGGTGCTTGCAGCTTTCTTGGAATATTTCCCTAATACTTTTGCTGACCTTCCTGTTGGTGCCATAAGTACTGAGCGTTTTCCTAGAACAGGTAATGATTTTACCAAAGTAGAAACAAGAGTTGTTTTGCCTGTTCCTGCATATCCTTTTAACATAAAAATCGAACGATTTCCAATTGTTGCTACAAAGTCAGCAATATCAGTAAATAATTCATCTTGCTCTTTGGTGGGAGTAAAAGGAAAATGTAATCTAAGTTTGTCTTGCAATTTTTGGCTTTTCATTTAAATGAAATTTACTTCTGCCTCTATGCTAATTCCATATTTTTCTAAAATTACTTCTTGCACTAATTCTGATAAATTGATAATGTCCTGTCCGCTTGCATTGTTGTAGTTTACAAGTACTAATGCTTGATTTTTATGCACTCCTGCATCTCCTTTTCTGTATCCTTTTAGTCCAGCATTATCTATTAGCCAGCCAGCTGCCACTTTGGTTTCTGTGTCAGCCATTTTGTAACCAACTATATTTGGGAATTCTTTTTGTAATTCTTCAAACCTTTCACTACTAATTATTGGATTTTTAAAGAAACTCCCACTATTTCCAATTTCAGATGGGTTAGGTAATTTTCTATTTCTTATATTTATTACTGCATCTGCAATGTTTTTAGGATTTGCTTCTAGGTTAAGAGTTTTTAATTCTCCTTCAATTGCTCCGTAAGTAGTTTTGTTAAGTGGTGTTTTACTTAATTTGAATTCTACTTTTGTAATGATGAATTTGTTTTTCAGTTCTTCTTTGAAGATTGAGTTTCTATATTCAAAATTACAATCTTCATTACTAAAAGTTTTTATTTCTTGTGTTGCAATTTCTAGTGCTGTTACTTTATGTATTGTTTCTTTTACTTCCATGCCGTAAGCACCAATATTTTGAATAGGGCTTGCTCCAACTGTTCCTGGTATAAGTGCTAAATTTTCAACTCCTGATAGCTCTTGACTTACACTCCACATTACAAATTCATGCCAATTTACGCCACCACCAACTTCCACAATTATATTATTGTCATTGTCTTCTAAAATGCAAATTCCAATGATTTTATGTTGCATCATTAGTCCATCATAATCTTGCGTTAATAATATATTGGATCCACCTCCAAGTATAAATGTTTTGTTGTTTTTATAAATGTTTGAGTTTAGGATGTCCTTTAACTCTAAAACAGAATCAAATTCAGTAAAAAACTTTGCTTTGGCATTTATTCCAAAAGTATTGAGCTTTTTTAATGAGAAGTTTTCTTCAAACTTGCCCATTTATAAAGTGTTAGAGTCAATATCAATAACTTTATTTTCAGCACACTTAATTGTTCTTGCACTATATTTTTTTATTATTGAATAATCATGGGTTGCAATAAGGATAGTTGTTCCTTTTGCATTTATTTCTTTTAATAATTCAATAATTTTTTCTGATTTTTCAGGGTCTAGATTTCCTGTTGGTTCATCAGCTAATATTAACTCTGGATGATTTAGTAAAGCTCGTGCTATTGCACCTCTTTGTTGCTCCCCTCCTGATAATTCGTAAGGCATTTTGTCTGTTACTCCACTTAAGTGAACGCTATCTAATACCTCATCTATTCTGGCTTTAATTTCAGCTTTGTTTTTCCAGCCAGTTGCTTTAAGTACGAATTCTAAGTTGTCAAATACATTTCTATCTGTTAGTAATTGAAAATCTTGAAATACAATCCCTAACTTTCTTCTTAAAGTTGGAATTTCTTTCTGTTTGATTTTAGTTAATTCAATGTCAGCAACAGTTATATTTCCTGCATCTACTTTTAGCTCACCATAAAGCGCTTTTAGTAATGAACTTTTTCCGCTACCTGTTTCTCCTATAAGATAAAGGAATTCTCCGTTCTCAATTTTTAAAGTAATATTACTAAATACTTGGTGGTTCATTTGGCGTATATCAACACCCTCTAGGCTAATAATATTATTGTTCATTGCTTGGTGAGTATTTGTGAATGATGCCAAAAGGAATTTTATTGAGTAACTTAGTGATGCCTTCAATCTCAGTTGTTAAATTATTTTTTGTTAACCCTTTTTCTATCTGGTTAAGTCTAAAATAAGCAATTAAAGTCATTTGTTCATCCCTTACTTGTACAAAGTCAGGGATGGTTTTAGTTCCTTTTATTTTTAAGATGTTTAACACTAAGGCAAATTAATATATTAATTAGATGTAAAACGCTAAGTTATCTTAATAATTGTTAAGAAATTGTGTTGAAAACTTCATGGTTTACTTATTTACTCACTTTGGATATTTACTACTTTTAAATCTGATAAGAAATCCTATGAAATTAAGATATTACACCCTACTTTTTTTACTGTTTTCTAGTAGTTTAGTTTTTGCTCAAAATCATTCTTTTGATGATGCTCAATCACTTTTTGATGATGGAAAATATAGTGCGGCACAAGCTCTTTTAAATCAACTTTCTTCTGGTCATTCAGCTAATGCTGAAGCAATGTTTTTAAATGCAAAATGTTCCAAAGCTTTATTTCTATCTGATTCTGAGCTTTTGTATGAGGAGTTGAATGAGTATTTTCCTTATCATCAATTCAAGCAAGAAGTAAATGCTGATTTGGCGCTTATTAATTACAGAAAGAAAGATTACTCAAATGCTATTTCTTACTTTCTTGAGTTAGACAGTTTATCTAATGAGTTTATATTTAAGTTAGCGTATGCTAGTTTTAGTATGGATTCATTAGTTGATGCACAGTATTATTTTTCAAAATTAATTGGAACAGTAAGTAAATATTCTTCTACTGCTCAATATTATTATGCTTATATTGCTTATGAAAGAGGGTTTTATAAGTCGGCTTTAGTTTCTTTTAATAAACTACTGAATGATGAGAAGTTTGGAAATATTGTTCCTTATTACATTAGTCAAATTTACTTTTTTCAAAAGGAATACAAACAATTAATAGCTTTTGCGAAACCATTATCAGAAAAAGTAATTGCTAGCAGGAAATCAGAAGTTAATAGATTGTTAGCGGAGGCTTATTTCAGAACTAAAGATTTCGAGAATGCTATTATTCATTTTGAGGTGTTTTTAGAAGAAGAAAAAGAAGGTAATTCAGTTGTTCATTTCTTGCTTGGGCAAGCTTATTATAATTCTAACAACTACCTTTCTGCAATCTCATCTTTGGAGAAAGTTTCTAATTCAGCAGATAGTCTGATGCAAAACTCAGCCTATTTTTTAGGGGCTAGTTATTTAAAGACTGATAATAAGAATTACGCATTACAAGCCTTTAAAAAATCCTCAGAATATAATTACAACCCTATTTTGAAAGAAGAGGCTTTTTATAATTATGCAAAACTTTCCTTTCAACTAGAGCTTCCTTTTGAGAATACTTTGGCTGCTTTAAAAACTTATTTGGAGTCGTACAACAATCCATTGCATAAAAAGATAATTGAGGATTTAATGGTTAAGTCTCTACAAAGTACGAGTCAGTATTCTGAGGCTTATAATGCTTTGGTTGACATTCACCTTTTAACTAACTCTCAGCAAATAGCTTTGCAGCAGTTAGCTTTTTTCTTAGCTGTAAAAGAATATAATCAGCAGAACTTTAAAGATGCGATTTCTTATTTTACTGTAGCGAATAGATATCCTATAAATGATGATTATTCTTACTTAACAAATTATTGGTTAGCTGATTGCTGCTTTCAGCTTAGAGATTTTGATAAATCAATCGCTATTTATTCTGATTTATCAGTTTCATCAAATAAAAACCTTTCAGATTATGAGAGCTTGAAAAGTTATAATTTAGCGTATTCCTATTTTCAAAATGCAGATTATTCTAATGCAATTAAGTGGTTTCGTACATATGAGAAAACAGCAATTGATAGTATGAAGTTGAATGATACATACTTTAGAATTGCTGATGGATATTTTATGAGCTCTGATTTTTCTTTAGCTCAGAAATACTATAATAAAGCTATTGCTTATAATTTGTTTGATGTTGATTATGGAATTTATAAGCGTTCGGTTTCTTTAGGTTTGATTGGTAAAAATAAATCTAAAGTTAAGTTGTTAAAGCAAATTATTGCTGATTATTCAGCTTCATCATATTATGATAATTCTCTTTATGATTTAGCAAAATACTATAAAAATACTCAGCAAAATGATTTAGCAATAAAGTATTATGATGATTTATTGATTGCTACTAAAGATGAAAACTTAATTGCTGATGCTTATTTAAGTAAAGGAATGATTTATTTCAATTCATCAAAAACTAATAAAGCAATTGTTGAATTTTTGTTTGTTGTAAATAATTACCAGCAAACAATTTATTTTAAAGAAGCGATTTCTGGATTGCAAGCGGCTTATTCTTCATTAGCTCAAATTGATAAATACTTAGCTGTAATTGAAGGGTTACCATCAGTAAGTATTAGCAGAGCAGAGCAGGATTCATTAACTTATAATGCGGCTTTTATGAAGTTCTCAGAATTAGAATATAAGGTTGCTAAAAAAGCGTTTGATAAATACCTGTCAACTTTTGAAAATGGAATATTTGTAAATGATGCAACTTATTATAATGCGATTAGTGCTGTAAAAATTAATGATTCAATTGCAGCTATTACCCTCTATGAAAAGGTTGTGGAATTAGGTGTTAAATCTCATCAAGAAACTGCTATGTTGTTTTTGGCTAGAGAAAGTTACTCAAGAGATAATTTTGTAAATTCTAATAAACATTATAAAACTCTTTTGGAATATGCTTCATCAAACTCAATAAAACGAGAAGTTGTTATTCGCTTAATGACAGGCAATGAGTTGATTGATAGTAAGGTCGCGTTTAATTTTGCAAAACAAGTTGTGGAATTTGATAAAACAGATAATTGGTTGTTGAGTAAGGCTTATGTTATAATTGCTAGAAATGAGTTTGAAAATGGAAATTATGCCAAATCAAAAGTTACTTTTAAGCAAGTGGTTGGGCTTTCTGATTATGATGAAGGTGCTGAGGCAAAATATTATTTAGCTTATCTTACTTTCTTAGATGAGAATTTGACTTTGGCTGAGCAAATAATTTTTGAACTTGCTGAGAAATATTCTAGCGATTATTTCATTGCAAAAGCTTTTATCCTATTGGCTGATATTTATGTTGCGCAGGAAAATAATTTTCAGGCAAAAGCCACTTTAGAAAGTATTATTGAAAATCATAATGGTGATGATTTAGTGAATTTAGCTCGTAAGAAATGGGAGCAGATTGTTGAAAAGGAAAAAGTTGTAACCCCTGAAGTAGAAGAGGAATTTTATATTGATATCTCAGAAGATGAGATTGTATATGAGGAAGAAGTTCGTGATGAGATTGATGAGGATTATATAGTGGAAATTCCAGACTCTTTGAAGGTTAAATCGGATAGTTTAGAAATTAAAATTTTAGAAGATGAAGAAATCGAATAGTCTACTTTTACTTTTTTGTGTAAATATTGTCACTGTTTTTGCTCAGGATTTAAAAACAACTGAGGTAAATGTGGTTGAAGGTTTTAAGCCCACAATTCCAGAAGCCACTCGTTTAAATGAAAATGCAGTTTTTGCTGACACAATAAAAGAAGATAGAGTTCAAACTTATGAAATTATTGAGTCTGAATTGCAGTCAGACTATAAAACTAAACCTTTGAAAGCTGCTAAAGTAAAAGATGATAAAATCCCAGAATTATATGCTACAAAAGTTTCGTTAGGTACAGGTTTTAGAATTGGGAGTAAAACAAGTGTAGTTCATAATAGTTTGCGCTCAAAAGATATGAGTTATGGAATTATTGCTAATCATCAAAATAGTGATTATAAAATTGACTCAAAAATTGCAGGAAGGAGTAATAATAATCTTCATTTATATGGTAAGAAAATTTCAGCTAAACATATTTTTATTTCAAATTTGGATTATGATAGAAAAGCGGTTTATACATACGGAATAGGATCTGAGAATAAAAATCATGAAGGGTTTGAAAATAATCCTTATTATAATCGTTTTGCATATACTAAATTTTCATTTACTGCAATTTCAAAAGAGAATGATGAAGATAAATTAAAACACCATACAACTTTCTTTGTTTCTGATTTGAATGAGTTTTCTGAAAATCAAATTCATTTAAGCACAGATATAAGTAGAGTAGTAGAAGGGTATCCAATTAATTTAGAAATTGAGTTGAACGATTATCTGAATTATAGTAGTAAAGATTTAGCTTTTGAAAGTAGTGATGTTAAATCTTTTCATTTTTTCCCATCAACTTCTATTGCTAAATATGGGATTTATTTTGATTTAGGGGTTGAATTGCATTATCAGATACAACTTGATGACAATGAATTCGAGATTTTTCCGCAAATAAAAGCATCTAAGGAGTTAGTAAAAGATATTTTGTTAGTATATGGTGGCTTGCGTCATAGCGAGCACAGACATACGCTTAAATCGCTTTCAGATGAAAATCCGTACATTCACTCTTACGGAACAAATCAATCTATTTTAGCAGGTAATAATGTGCCGCAAAGTTTAGAAACTACTGATTCTGATGAATTATTTGTAGGTATGAGGAATGTTTTGGGAAAGGATGAGGTTTTTGAAGGAAGCCTTGCTTATGGTGAGATAAATAATTTTGCTCACTTTATTGGCATTTCAAATGGTGGTTACAATAGATTTCAAGTAAATTATTTAGAGTCTGTTTGGCAATTACACGCTAATGCAACTTATGATAAAAAGATTAATAATATCATCAGTTTAAACGCAGCTGCTGATTATTTTTATTGGAACATAGAAGTTTATCATAAACCGAATTTTACTGCAAATTTAAGTGCCCCTATTAATTTGAGAAATAAAATAAAAGTTGCCCCATCTCTATGTTATATTGGAGAAAGAAATGTGAATGATGAAGATCAGTTTTTGTCAGCTCAGTTTCATGCTAATTTTGCTTTATATTATTCATACTCCAAACAGCTTTCGGCTTATTTGCAATTAAACAACTTAACAGGAACGCAAAATGAAATCTGGAAAGATTATAAAGAAGTTGGATTTAATGGTGTTTTTGGCATCAATTATTCCTTCTAAATCTTATCAACATTTGTTGAAAAACTCTTCTATTTTTTAGCGTATTCTGTATGGGTTTAAATCATTCAATAATTGTATATTTGTCTGTTTTAAAAATTAGAGATATATAATTCAAATTTATGAGTGAGGAAAATAAAAATCAAGAGTATAGTGCTGATAATATTCAAGTACTTGAAGGGTTAGAAGCTGTAAGGAAAAGGCCAGCCATGTATATTGGTGATATTGGTGTAAAAGGTCTGCATCATTTGGTGTATGAGGTGGTGGATAATTCAATTGATGAGGCTTTAGCTGGGCATTGTTCTCATATTGATTGTTTTATCAATGAAAATAACTCCATAACAGTAACTGATAATGGTAGAGGAATTCCAACTGGAATGCATGAAAAAGAAGGGCGTTCTGCTTTAGAAGTAGTAATGACGGTGCTGCATGCTGGGGGTAAGTTTGATAAAGGTTCTTATAAAGTTTCTGGTGGACTTCATGGTGTGGGTGTGAGTTGTGTAAATGCACTTTCTTCTGATTTAAGAGTTGAAGTGCATAGAGATGGGAAGATGTACGAGCAAGAATATAAAATTGGTGCTCCTCAGTATGATGTTCGTGAGATTGGAACTACTGATATTACTGGAACTAAAGTTACTTTCCTTCCAGATGCTACTATTTTTGAAGATACAATTTATCATTTCGATATATTAGTTGCTCGTTTAAGAGAATTGGCTTTTTTAAATAAAGGAATTCACCTTTCAATTACTGATAAAAGAAGAAAAGATGCTGAAGGAGAGTTTGTGAAAGAGGAATTTTATTCGGAAGGAGGATTAAAGGAGTTTGTGTCATTTTTGGACGAGACAAGAGATTCTATTTTAGAGGATGTTATCTATATTGATGGAGAAAAAGATGGTGTTCCAGTTGAGGTAGCTATGATTTACAATACCTCATATACTGAAAATGTGCATTCTTATGTAAATAATATTAATACTCATGAAGGAGGTACTCACCTTTCAGGATTCAGAAGAGGACTTACACGTACTCTCAAGAAATATGCGGATGGTTCAGGATTATTGAAAAAAGTTAAGTTTGAAATTTCTGGAGATGATTTTAGAGAAGGTTTAACGGCTGTAATTTCTGTTAAAGTTATGGAGCCTCAATTTGAAGGGCAAACAAAAACAAAATTAGGAAATAAGGAAGTTACTTCTGCAGTTTCACAATCGGTAAGTGATATGCTTACTTTCTATTTAGAGGAAAATCCTGAACAAGCAAAAAGAATTGTGCAGAAAGTTATTTTGGCTGCAACAGCAAGAAATGCTGCTACTAAAGCTAGAGAAATGGTGCAAAGAAAAAGTGTTCTTACTGGATCTGGATTACCTGGTAAACTTTCAGATTGTTCTGAAAAAGACCCGGCAAAATGTGAGATTTTCTTAGTTGAGGGGGATTCGGCAGGTGGTACAGCAAAGCAAGGTAGAGATAGACACTTTCAAGCAATTATGCCATTAAGAGGTAAAATCCTTAATGTGGAAAAAGCAATGCAACATAAAGTTTTTGAAAATGAGGAAATCAAAAATATGTTTAAAGCATTGGGTGTTTCAATTGGTACTATTGATGATGAAAGAGAATTGAATATTGAAAAATTGAGATATCATAAAGTTGTAATTATGACGGATGCGGATATTGACGGTTCTCATATTGCTACTTTATTATTAACTTTCTTCTTTCGTTTTTTAAAGCCACTTATTGAGCAAGGTTTTGTCTATATTGCTACTCCACCTTTATATTTATTAAAAAGAGGTAAAGACCATAGGTACTGTTGGGAAGAAAGCCAAAGAGATGCAATGATTATGGAAATGAAAGGAGGGAAAGATGTTAATGTAATTATCCAAAGATATAAAGGACTTGGGGAAATGAATGCGTCTCAGTTATGGGATACAACTTTGAATCCGGAATACAGAACATTAAAACAAGTTACAATTGATAATGCTGCTGAGGCAGATAGAGTCTTTTCAATGTTAATGGGAGATGAAGTGCCTCCAAGAAGAGCCTTTATTGAAGCAAATGCTAAATATGCCAATATTGACGCATAAGTTTTAACAAACAAAATTAAAAAAACAACCAAATAAATAAAAGAATGAAAGTTACAGTAGTGGGAGCAGGAGCAGTAGGAGCAAGTTGTGCGGAATATATCGCAATAAAAAACTTTGCCTCAGAAGTAGTATTAGTTGATATTAAGGAAAATTTTGCTGAAGGAAAATCAATGGATTTAATGCAAACTGCATCTTTAAACGGTTTTGATACTAAAATTACAGGTTCAACTAATGATTACTCAAAAACTGCTGGAAGTCATGTTGCAGTAATTACTTCAGGAATTCCAAGAAAACCAGGGATGACAAGAGAAGAATTAATCGGAATTAATGCAGGAATTGTAAAGTCAGTTTCTGAGCAATTAATAAAGCAATCTCCTGATGTAATTTTGATTATTGTTAGTAACCCTATGGATACTATGACTTATTTAACGCATAAAGTAACTGGTTTACCTAAAAACAGAATTATTGGAATGGGTGGTGCTTTGGATTCTGCAAGATTTAAATATAGATTAGCTGAGGCTATGGAATGCCCAACATCTGATATAGATGGAATGGTAATTGGAGGTCATTCTGATAAAGGAATGGTTCCTTTAACAAGAATTGCCACAAGAAATTCTGTTAGAGTTTCAGAATTTTTGGAAGCTGATAGATTGCAAAAAGTATTGGAAGATACTAAAGTTGGTGGGGCAACATTGACAGGTATGTTAGGTACTTCTGCTTGGTATGCTCCAGGTGCTGCAGTTAGTGGGTTAGTTCAAGCAATTGCTTGTGATCAAAAGAAAATGTTCCCTTGTTCAGTTATGCTTGATGGTGAGTATGGTTTAAGTGATTTGTGTATTGGAGCTCCTGTAGTTTTAGGTAAGAATGGTATTGAAAGTATAGTTGAAATTGACTTAGTTGAAGCGGAATTAAGTCAGTTAATATCTTCTGCTGAAGGAGTGAAAGCAACTAACACTTTGCTTAACGATTTAAATCTGTAAATATTTATCATTTAGAATGTTGCTAAATTGATAAAACTTACTATTTTTGCAGCCCTAATTTAAGAATTAAGAAAATGAAAAAAGATATCCACCCAAAAGAGTATAGATTGTGCGTTTTTAAAGATATGTCAACAGAGTTTACAATTTTAACAAAATCATGTGTTGAGTCTGAAAGTACTATTAAATGGGAAGATGGTAATGAATATCCGTTAGTGAAAATGGAGATTTCTTCTGATTCTCATCCTTTCTATACAGGAAAAGCTAAGTTGCTTGATACTGCAGGAAGAATTGATAAATTTAAAAATAAATATAAGAAATTTGCTAAATAGTAAATTTTCAACTTTAATAAAAAGCCCGCACAATTTTGTGTGGGCTTTTTTTTTAACTTTGCAGTATGAATGTAATTTTATTTGACACTAATCGATCTAATTTTTATCCCTTATCATATACACGACCAATTTCTGAGTTTCGAATAGGAATTTTAACGATAAAGGAAAAGTGGACGCATTATTATAAAAATATTTCTACTAAAACAGAAGATTATTTAGTTAGTAAATATCCCATCAGAAAGCAAAAAGAAAATCTTTGGATTGATGCTTCTGTTTTGCCATCAAAAGAATTAAAAACGGAGTTAGATAGCTTAAGAAATGGAGAAGTTCTTGAGGCAAATGGGAAAATTATTGCATTTAAAAATTTAAATTATTCTTTTAAAAATTTGAATAAAATTAACACTTCAATTCTTGTTAATTCAATTGAAAATATATGGGATATTTTTTCTGATAATGGAAGGGAAATTGAAGCTGATTTTAAATTACTTACTAAATCAAGAAAATCACAAAAGATTAGCAATACCAATACTGTAATTGGTAAGCATATATTTGTCGAGAAAGGCGCGAAAATTTCATGTAGTATTCTAAATGCAGAAAATGGCTCTATATATATAGGCAAAAATACTGAAATTATGGAAGGAGCTATCATAAGAGGTCCTTTTGCAATGGGTGAAAATGCTGTTTTAAAAATGGGATCAAAAATTTATGGACCAACAACTTTAGGTCCGCATTGTAAGGTTGGTGGTGAGGTAAATAATTCTGTTTTCTTTGGTTATTCATCAAAAGCACATGATGGTTTTTTAGGTAATTCTGTAATTGGTGAGT
>Ga0209223_10000254_pt1 | contig 61722 bp, 53 predicted proteins | sample COG_06_FD_184750 | JGI IMG/M metagenome (GOLD analysis project Ga0209223, IMG submission 184750) | Pelagic Microbial community sample from North Sea - COGITO 998_met_06 (SPAdes) (version 2) | ecosystem: Environmental > Aquatic > Marine > Neritic zone/Coastal water | place: Helgoland, sampling... | reverse complement strand
CCTTGTTGTATTGATCTGTTTGTCAATATCCACTTCCGCACAAACTGACTTATCTATTTTTGAAGCGATGAAACCAAGGTCTATAGGCCCTGCAGGTATGTCTGGCCGTGTAACATCAATTGATGTTGTCAGGCATAATAGAAATATTATTTATGCTGGTACGGCCTCAGGTGGCTTGTGGAAATCGGTGAGTGGCGGCACAAGCTGGGAAGCACTATTCGACAAAGAAGAAGTTGCTTCAATAGGTGTGGTCACAATTGATCCTTCAAATGCAAGCACCATTTGGGTAGGTACTGGAGAAGGTAATCCGAGAAACTCATTGAATGGTGGATATGGGGTTTACAAAAGCATGGATGCTGGAAAGACATGGCAGCACATGGGGCTAGAAAAGACAAAAAATATTCATCGACTCATTGTTCATCCAAATGACCCAAATACGATTTGGGTTGGTGCTATTGGCTCACCTTGGGTTGAGCATGAAGAGAGAGGCGTTTTTAAATCAACTGATGGAGGTAAAACATGGGGTAAAGTGTTGTACGACATTCCAGGAGCAGGGATTGCTGACTTGGTGATAGATCCCACGAACCCTAATAAACTGGTCGCTGCTATGTGGGAACACCGAAGATGGCCTTGGTTTTTCAATTCTGGAGGAAAGGCCTCAGGGATATATATAAGCCACGATGGTGGAGAGACATGGGACAGAAAAACTGGTGCGCATGGTTTGCCAAAAGGAGAGATGGGAAGGATTGGATTGGCAATTGCACCTTCAATGCCTGATCGAATTTATGCGTATGTAGAGTCTAAAGAAAACGCACTTTATCGATCTGATGACGGTGGTAGCAAATGGTACAGGGTATCGAAAAAAGGAGATTCAATGCTTGGGAACAGGCCTTTTTATTACGCAGACATTTATGTTGATCCTAAAAATGAGAATAGGGTCTATTCATTGCATACCCAAGCTACCGCCAGTGAAGATGGTGGTAAGAATTTCCAGCGATGGGTAAATTCTGGATTTATCCATGTAGACAATCATGCCCTTTATATCCACCCAGACGACCCAAGTTTTATTGTACTTGGAAATGATGGTGGCATGGAGGTGACAAGAGACCGTGGAGGTAGTTGGCACTTTATGGAGAACCTTCCTATAGGCCAGTTCTATCATGTTTCATATGACATGGAAACCCCATACAATGTAATGGGAGGAATGCAGGATAACGGAGCCTGGTTGGGGCCAAGTCAGTTATTGAAGCAAGGAGGAATCAGGAATGGTTATTGGGAAAGAATTGTTGGTGGTGATGGCTTTGATGTAGTACCAGACCCATTAAATACAAGGTATGGCTATTCATTAAGTCAAGGTGCGAATATTCAACGTTATGATCGCGAGACTGGAGAAATGGTTGGGATTAGGCCAGAACACCCAGATGGAGAAGAAATCAGGTTCAACTGGAATGCAGGTGTTAATATTGATCCATTTGACAAAACCACCATCTATCTCGGTGGGCAATTCTTATTTGAATCAGGAGATCATGGCAATAACTGGAAAATTATATCTCCCGACTTAACGACAAACGACCCTGAGAAACAAAAGCAATTTGATACTGGGGGACTTAATTATGACAATTCAGGTGCTGAGAAACATACGACAATCACAGTGGTCGAACCAAGTACTTTGAGTAAAGGAATGATTTGGGTTGGTACTGATGATGGTAACGTTCAGTTGACAAGAGATGGTGGCCAAGAATGGACAAATTCAGCAGGTAAATTTCCTGATCTGCCAGCTAATTCATGGGTGCAACAAATTAAAGCAAGTACTTATGATGCGGGAACAGCATTTGTGATTTTTGATGAACATAGAAGAGACGATTGGAACCCATATGTTTATCGCACTACAAACTATGGAAGGTCGTGGAAAAGAATTGTAAATAATGATGATGTTTTTGGTTTTGCATTGTCTTTTGTTCAAGACCCTATAGAACCAAAATTGATGTTTTTAGGTACAGAATCAGGACTCTATGTGAGCATGGACGGTGCCGAATCTTGGGCCAAATGGACACATGGTTATCCTACTGTTCCTACAATGGACCTCCAAATTCATCCCAGAGAACATGATTTGATCTTGGGGACATTTGGAAGGGCTTTATGGATTATGGATGATATCAGACCACTTCGTGAAGCAACGAGCCTAGGGATGAAAAAAATAGCATCTAAGACCATCCATACTTTTCCAATTCCGGATGCAACCAATGCTATAATAGGGCCATACTGGGGTTATAGAAGTACAGGGAATGGACTGTTTATGGCTGAAAATAAACCCTTCAGTGCAGGTATTAGTTATTATGTGAACGAGGCTGGAAAGGGTAAGGTGAAAATGGAGATTTCTGATGTCAATGGAGTAGTGATAAGGACGAGATATTACACACCAAAAACAGGAGTAAATCGTGTTTATTGGGGCTTTGAATCGGATGGTATCAGAAACCCTGGTTCAAGGGTTCCTAAAGGAAATGAAATTACCAAACCGAGTGGTTTTGATGTACTACCTGGTACGTATTCTGTAAAACTGACTTACAATGAAGCATCCCATAGCCAGAAAATTAATGTGTTCAAGGATGCGCGTGTGGAATTGGATGGAATTGCTTTAAATGACAAGCAGGATTTTATTGCACAATATTATGAGCTAGTAACGAGGGTGACAGAAGCCGTTGATAAGATTGACAATGCCTCCAAAGTTGTTGTTAATGTGTTAGCTGTGGCAAGTGACAATGATGTAGTAAAAACGCAATCGAATGAAATAAAAAAACAACTTACTGGATTGCGTGAAAAGATTTTTGAAAAGCAGGTACAGGGATTTAGAAATGACCCTGCTATGATTTCCAGTCAATTGGGTAATATTAGACGTACAATGGGAGGGAGTTATAAGCCCATAACACAAAGCCAGACTTACGCATATAACAAGGCTAAGAAAAATTCCGATCGTGTAATAAGTGAAATTAATGCATTTTTCACCAATGAATGGGTGGATTATAAGGCATTGATTGATGGGGCTAATTTAGAATTAGTGAAGAAGTTTTAAGGATATTGTCATTGCTTTAAAGTATGTACTTACGACTTAAAATATTGAATGAGTAAACGCGCATTAACAAAATACCTGCAGTCCTTAAAAAAGAAAGAGCTCGAGAATCAAGTGCTTGAATTGTATTCTAAGTTTAAGCCGGTTGCTACTTATTATAATTTTGTTTTTAATCCGAACGAGGAGAAACTTTTGGAGGAAGCTAAATTCAAAATTGTCAAAGAGTATTTTCCAGTAGGAAGAAGAAAGCCGAAGGCAAGAAGGTCGGTAGCCCAAAAAACAATCAAACATTTTTTAACCCTTGAATTGGATCCATCACTATTGGCAGAGTTAATGGTTTTTAACGTTGAAACTGCTGTACGATACAATTTTAAGAAACGAATTAATCAAGATTCTTTTTATAAAAGCATTTTCAATTCATTTACTGAAGCAGTCAACTTAATTGAGTTGAATGGGCTTAAGTCTGTTTTTTGGAAACGATTGAATGAAATTCTAGATGAGGTGGAGAACCAAGATTGGTTCAATGCCATTGGTTTCGAAAGTGTACTGATGAAGTTGGAAGCTTCATAATATTTTGTGATTGTTGTAAGTAAATAAGACTAGTTATTTGAGAATTTTGGCGTGCTCTGAGGTCAGAATCCATTCTGATTTATTCAGATTATATCGGAAATGATTTGAGGCTTTAATTCTACTAAAGACATACATAAGGGCATGTCGTTAACTAGCCGAAGGTCAAATATTTGATGTCAGAATTTGTCCCCATAAATAGTGAATAGTCCTTAGTAATGTTAATTTTGCGGCATGTCAGAACAGATACTTATTATAGACTTTGGTTCTCAATACACCCAATTAATTGCGAGACGTGTAAGAGAACTTAATGTTTATTGTGAAATCCATCCTTTTAATAAAATACCACCCATTTCAGATAACATTAAGGGAGTAATTCTATCTGGGAGTCCGTGTTCTGTGCGAGAGGAAGATGCTCCAAACATTGACTTCAGTTTGTTCAAAGGGAAAGTGCCAGTTTTAGGGGTCTGTTATGGAGCACAACTGTTAGCGCAAAAATTTGGAGGCAATGTAGTTGCTTCTAAAATTAGAGAATATGGTAGGGCTCGACTTAATGAAGTGAATCAGGACATTAAACTGCTGAAAAACATAAGTTTAGATTCACAGGTTTGGATGTCTCATGCTGATACAATTTCTGAATTGCCAGAAAATTTTGAAATTATTGCAAGCACAGAGTCTGTGAAAGTAGCCGCTTTTCATGTTAAGGGTGAAAATACTTTTGCAATTCAATTTCACCCTGAAGTAACCCATTCGACAGAAGGTAAAACACTTGTGAGTAATTTTGTTGTAGACATCTGTGGTTGTGTTCAAAATTGGACCCCGGATTCATTTGTCGAAAGTACAGTGGCCGACTTGAAATATAGATTAGGAAACGACAAAGTAGTGCTAGGCCTTTCTGGAGGTGTTGACTCTTCAGTTGCCGCCGTACTTATTCACAAAGCCATCGGTGAGAACTTGCATTGTATTTTCGTAGACAACGGGTTATTAAGAAAAAATGAGTTCGAAGAAGTCTTGGCTTCATACCAGGGCATGGGCTTGAACGTTAAGGGAGTTGATGTAAAAGAGCAATTTTATGAAGCACTTGTTGGCCTAACTGATCCAGAAGAGAAGAGGAAAGCAATCGGTAGAGTATTTATTGAAATTTTTGATCAAGAATCACATAAAATTGAAAATGTTAAATGGTTAGGCCAAGGAACCATTTATCCAGATATAATTGAATCAGTTTCTGTTAAAGGACCTTCTGCTACAATAAAATCGCATCATAACGTTGGAGGATTACCTGAGAAGATGAATTTGAAAGTCGTAGAGCCTTTGAACACACTGTTTAAAGACGAGGTAAGACGCGTAGGTAAAAGCTTAGCAATTGATCAGAAAATTTTAGGAAGACATCCATTTCCTGGCCCAGGTTTAGGGATAAGAATTCTTGGAGATATTACAGCAGAGAAAGTTAAGATACTTCAGGAAGTTGATTATATCTTTATTAATGGACTGAAGCAAAATGGTCTATACGATGATGTTTGGCAAGCTGGTGCAATGTTATTACCTATCCAGTCTGTTGGTGTCATGGGAGACGAAAGGACATATGAACGCGTTGTAGCTTTGAGAGCTGTAAGTAGTGTAGATGGTATGACTGCCGATTGGTGTCACTTACCTTATCCATTCCTTCAGGATGTTTCGAATGAGATTATAAATAAAGTAAAAGGTGTAAACCGTGTGGTTTATGATATTAGTTCAAAACCACCTGCTACCATTGAATGGGAATAATATGTTTTTGATGAAGAGATTTTTGACCGCTTGTCTGTTGATGTTATTAGTAACAACTTCAATTCATGCACAAAAGGCGGAAAAAATATTTAAAGAAGGGAAGGCACTTTTTGACCAGAAGGATTATGCTTTAGCATTAGTGAAGTTGTCTCCGCTAACTTCATTGAATGAAAATAGTGAGTTAGTGTCTTATGCCAGTTATTATTACGCTGTTTCTGCTTACCATTCTGGGGATAGTAAAACTGCCAAGAACATGTTCATGCAGTTGAATCAAAAACACCCTGATTGGCCTGAGAAATCCGAAGTGAATTATTGGTTGGCACAATTGAATTTTGAGTCTAAGGATTTCAATATTGCCATGCAATACCTTAATAAAATAAAGGAGCAGAGTTACTCAGATGACATTGCTAATTTAAAGTATTATCATTTTTCTAAAGTAACGGAAATAGAGGAACTCAAGAGCCTTTTAATTCAGTATCCTAAAGAGGTGATTTTAGCAAATAACCTTCTCAATGAAATATTGAAGTTGGATGTGATCAATCAAGACATTGATCTGATTAATGACCTTTCTGATGAATATAAAATTGCAGTGAATGTAGGGTTTGATCAAATTGAAAATTCTCCTAAAAAAGAGGTCTATAATGTTGGACTTTTTCTGCCTTTTAGGTACAGTGACGACTCTCTCGCTTTAGAACAGATTCAGAACACATGGCCAATTAGACTCTATGAAGGAGCATTGTTGGGTGTTGAAAAATTACAATCTGAAGGTGTAAATGTTAACTTATTGACGTTTGACACTAAAGGGGATGGGGTTGTTACTAGTAATATTCTAAAGCGGCCAGAAATGGATGAATTGGACTTATTGATAGGACCAGTGTTTGGGGGACCTTATCAAGCACTATCTAACTTTTCGAATGTGAAAAAAGTTAATATGGTTAATCCTTTAAGCTCTAATAGTCGCATTATTGAAAACAATGACTTTGCTTTTCTTTATTACCCCTCAAATGAATCACTTGCTTTAAAGGCAGCCGATTATGCTAAAACTCATTTCACTGAAAATAAGAATGCGGCCATATTTTATAGTGGACCTGCTGATAAGGCAAGAGCAGATTATTATAAAACTCTAATCGAGCAGGATTCATTTCAAGTAGTGATTTTCGAACGTGTAACGGCAACTAATTCTGTATTTATTCAACAATTATTAACGGAAGAGGAAGAGTTAGATAGAGATTCATTGGTAGTAGAGGAGATGATGGCAGAAATGGATTCTCTAAGAGAAGCTGAAGTAAAGGATTGGGAAATATACAAGGAACGTGATTTTGTATATGATACGTTGGTGATTTTACCTGATAGTATTGGTCATATTTTTGTGGCTTCAGATGACCGTGCCCTTTCCGCGAGTGCCATTAGTGGTATCGCTTCAAGGCCCGATTCGGTAACTATCAATTTTATTGGTTCATCAAGATGGCTTTCAGCAGAGCAGTCAATCTCATTTGAACTATTGGAAAACATTGATGCGACATTTACTGGTTCAAATTTAATTCGATATGAATCTGAAGCAATAGCAGACTTTAGGGCAAGGTATGAAGAGCGGTTTAATACTAATCCTAAGAAGGGTGTCCGTTTTGGGGATGCTTATACGGGTTACGACATTGTAGTAACATATGGAAGACTTTTGCATGAGTACGGTAAGTATTTCCAAGTAGGAGTAAAAAGAAAATCTACCGTAGACGGAGAGCTGACAGAAGCCTTCGATTATAGACTATCAAACGACAATAGGTACATACCGATTTTGAAAATCCGTAATTCTCAAATCTCAGAAATCAAAGATTAAGCATTCATGGAAACATTAAAAAGTCAACGACTCTTTTCTGAGGCACAAAATTTCATACCCGGTGGGGTAAATTCTCCCGTTAGAGCATTTAAATCTGTGGGAGGAGATCCTTTATTTATTAAATCCGCCAAAGGAGCTTTTATGACGGATGAGGATGGTAATCAATATGTTGATCTGATCAATTCATGGGGCCCAATGATTCTGGGACATGGGAATGAAGGAATACAAGCCGCTGTTGCTGGAGCAATTAAGCACTCATTGTCCTTTGGTGCCCCTACATCTCTTGAAGTAGAAATGGCGAAAACCATTTGTGATTTAGTCCCTTCAATTGAAAAGGTGCGTATGGTGAATTCTGGTACAGAAGCGACCATGTCTGCCGTACGTTTGGCTAGAGGTTATACTTCACGAGAGAAGATAGTCAAGTTCGCAGGCTGTTATCATGGACATGGTGACTCTTTTCTTATTGCAGCGGGTAGTGGAGCGATCACACTTGGAACTCCAGATAGCCCCGGAGTCACTGAAGGTGTAGCAAAAGATACCATTACATTGCCATTCAATGACCTTACTGCAGCTCATGACCTTGTGAATAAGCATGGCACGGAAATAGCTGCCATTATTATTGAGCCTGTTGCCGGTAATATGGGATGCGTATTACCCAAAGAAGGATATTTACAAGGTTTAAGAACTATCTGTGATGAACATGGGATCGTATTGATTTTCGATGAAGTTATGACTGGCTTCCGATTGTCACACGGTGGAGCGCAAACAATTTATGGAGTTGATCCAGACATTACCACACTAGGCAAAATCATAGGCGGTGGCATGCCGGTAGGAGCCTACGGTGGTAAAAAGGAAATTATGGATTATGTTTCTCCTCAAGGACCAGTATACCAAGCAGGAACGCTTTCTGGTAATCCCGTAGCAATGGCAGCTGGACTGTCAATGTTAAATCAATTAAAACAAGAGCCAGGCATTTACCAAGGACTTGAGAAAGTGACTTCATATATCGCCGAAGGGTTTCAAAAGAACTTCGATCAACTTGGATTAAAATATACAATCAATCAAATCGGATCGATGGTAAGTATTTTCTTTTCTGAGAAGAAGGTCGTAGATTTTGATTCAGCTAAATCTTGCAACACAGCAATGTTTGGTAAGTATTTCAGAGAAATGTTGAATTCAGGTATTTACCTTGCGCCATCACAATTCGAGACCTTGTTCGTATCAACAGCAATAACAATGGAAATAGCCGATAAGATTATTATGGCTAATTTGGATGCACTAAAAGCGATTCACTAGTAATACCAAAAGCTTATGAATACTTCTGCATAGAAGAATATTTGTAAGAATATTATATAGATAGCGCCTACGATATTGAATTTAACTAAGGTTTTGAACCAGCCTTGTTCGTAAGTGCGCAGAAAAGAAATATAGACATAGGTACTCACCCCTATAAACAGCAATCCTGCCGTAACACCCCGCCATGCTTCATGATCCATATTTGGGAATACTTGGGGTGTGAAAAGTTTAAACATTATCACGAGCCCTACAGCATATATAAAATAAGCAAAGGCATGAACATGCAAGGCGTGAACTATGTGCTTAATGTAGAGGTGCTTTCTTCTAATGTAAATCAACTTTAGCACCCCGGCAAAAAGTGGAATTAAAATAAACATCATAAAGGGGAGATTACCCAAAACAAAACCTTTAAACCCTTCATCGTTTTCAAAAACCTTTCTAACCTGTTCATACAGATGTGCTTTGTTAGCGTCTTTAAAGAAAGAGAAGTTGTTGTTGCTTTCAATATCTCCATCACTATTCATTCTTATACTCAATGAATCCATGAAAGCTTTGTCTGTAACGCTTCTATCACGTGCAAGACGATGTGCTTTTTCCATGAACCCCTCAGACTCATTTACTGGTAATTCTACGCCTTCAATATTAACTTTTAGGTCATCAAAAAAGTCTTCATCTAGGTTAGACTCCAGTGAATCATAAAGTACCTTAAAACTACTTATAGAGTTGTAATCAGCCCTAAGTGAGTCAGGAATTAAATTGATTTTCACGGAATCACTCAGTTGGTTTAATCTATCTTCGTTAATTAAATTTCCAATATTAGTGGTGTTTCCCAACCTGTTTTCTTCATCGATTGAACTGAAATTTATTCCACTTAATAAATAGGAGATCACAAAGAAATAGAAAAGACTTAAAACGAAGTACAGTCTTATCGGGTGTATGAAATGCTTTATTTGACCTGCTTGAAACCGGTTGGTGAGTTTTCCTGGGCGCAATAAGAAGGGTAAAAAGCTGTGCGCCATTTTGGAGTCAATCCCAAAATAGTTGTCGACAAATTCTTTAATAAGCACCCAGAAAGTGACATTGTTATCAGTATTTGACTGACCACAATTAGGGCAGAAGTTCTGCTCTTCAGTTAAATGCTGTTCGCAATTATGGCATTTCCCGCTTCGTCGCTGCTTAGCTTTCATTCTTAGATTATAAAATCAAATCTAAAGATAATTTTTGAAATGCCTTCTTACAAGCTGTTGAATAAAAGAAAAACCGACTAGGTGAAGTCGGTTTTCTGAGTAGTTCCCTTACTCGGGTGTTTAGGTATGAAGGGAGTATAAATATTATATTAAATCAAGAAGCAAAGATTGCCTTTGCAACTGATGATTAGTAGCAACTGGAATAGGTCGTTTTGCGGAAGAAAGTAGGAAGTCTTTTAATTGTCTATCTCCTGTAGTATAAACTACATATGGGACGACATCTTCTCTTACATAAATATGACTACCGGAATTGTCTTGAATAAAACGATTGACTATTGATTCGTTTATCTTATACTTTTGCTTGATCAGATCAAATAATTTTTGCTTTAATCCTTTGTCACCAGTTCTCATTTCAACCACACCCAAGAAAAAATTGTTTTTGATGAAATGAAGTTGAAGTATGCAGTTAACACTTGAAATCTTTAACCTGTAAAATATTATTCGGTGGTCATCGAACAGGCGCTTTTCTGATGTTTTATAATTTGGTCTACCAAGTTTCTTAATTACTTCTTTTATTGAGTTGCCAAAATCAATACCGTAGAATGTGATTTTTTTCTCAGTGAAAATGTTTGCCGGTTTTTCTAACCTGAAAAGCGTGGTAAGTTTTTCAAGATTTTGTAGATAAATTCTTGACTCGTAAAAATCTCTTTTGGTTTGACCATATGCTCTGTTTTTTTGAGAGAATATTGGTAGACCAAGCCAGTTTGAAACTGCAGCTACTGTCATCGCACAAGTGTTTAGGTTAATTTAGATTCCAAAGGATTCTTTGACCAAGGTAACAAAGAACTCTGCTAAAATTCAAATTTTATAAAGCGAATGACCAGTCATAGATGTCCTTTAAATCATTTTTAAGCCACTTTTTACGTTAAATTTGATTTGAAATACGTAATTATGTATGTATAAAAATCAAAAAAAACGCCTCATTTTTTGAAGAGGGATACAGAATTGGTAATTAATACTAAAATTTGTGATAAAAAATCTACTTAAAAATAAAATTAAATTCGTAAAAACATTGATTATTTAAAAAAAGGTCCTTGTTAAAATTCTATTTTATTTCGAAATCAACTGATAGGATCGTCCGGTTCCAAATAAGGATAATTGAGCCTCCCGTTGAGTATTGTCAGACGGCTCAATATTAGTTTATATGAAATGCCAGTTGCTGTTTTCTCAAATTGTTGAATCGCAAGGCCATCATTGCCAAGGATCTTCAAAAAAGTATCCTGAATTTGAATTGAAAGTCTTAGAAGGGTTATCGCAACTCCACAGAAATGAACAGATAATTGAGGATGGGAGTATCATTTTTTTTCATGACAATTGAGGTTTGTCATGAGAAAATTAGGCCCTTAGGACGAATGATATTTATGTGATCGGTTTATGCTTTAGTTTTAACTTTTTTCCAATTTTTAATTTGCCAATAGACATTGCCAGTTGAAATATGATTTCCTTTTATATCCTGTGTTTTTATTTCACAGCATACTACAACCGATTCATTATCTTCCAAAGGTGATATTATGTTGTCCTGCAGCCATGCTTCTGTAACTTTAAAGTTGGCAGTTACATCCATCTTGCCTTGATAATGATAATCCATCTCCATGCGCTGCATTATAATTCTGAACACATCTGCATCAAGACTATTTAGTAGAACAAGCCCCGTTGTGAATTCAGATACCGTTGCCAGTGCGCAAGCATGCATCCCTTTTATATGATTAAAGTTGCTTCGCTTATAAGGCAAGAAAGTCGTTACCTCATTCTCACCAATTGTCTGAATTCGGATTCCATGTGGCTTATTAAAGGGAATCATTCTTGCCAAACCATAATTGAGCAATTTCAAATACTTGTGTGATGTTTTGGCTTTATGAAATAGTCGTTTTGCATCGAAAAACATTCATAATGTTATCAAATTAAAAGTGCTTTTCATGTTTTTTTGGTCAAGAAAATTTTTGAACCTAATATTTGTTGCCTGTAAATGCCTCTAACATGCCATTCTAAGAAAGAAATTCTTATCTTTCATCGCTGACTTATTTTATATAATTCTATGAGCTATAATTACCAAAAACCATCACTTTTTCAGGCTTTTATTCCCATCATATTTTTAGTAGTAGCACTTTTTATTAATGTCCGCATATTTGGAGATGCATCTTTAGATGGTTCCAATCAAATTATTCTAATTGTTTCAGCTGGAATTGCATCATTGGTAGCGTTGAAACTAGGTCAGAAATGGAAAGAGATACAAGAAGGAATGGTCAGAAGTATAAGCAGTGCCATGTCCTCCATTATTATCCTTCTTTTAATTGGCGCTTTGGCTGGTACTTGGCTACTAAGTGGTATTGTTCCGGCCATGATTTATTACGGATTACAAATTCTTAATCCTACAATATTCTTATTCGCAGCCTGTATTATTTGTTCTATAGTTTCGATAGCGACGGGAAGCTCTTGGACGACTGCAGCGACAGTGGGTATAGCATTAATAGGTATAGGTCAAGCATTGGGGATTAATGAAGGCATGATTGCAGGAGCCGTTTTATCTGGAGCATACTTCGGAGATAAAATGTCACCACTTTCAGATACGACAAATCTAGCGCCAGCAATGGCTGGAACAGATTTGTTTACACACATCAAATACATGACAATCACTACAATACCATCAATTTCAATTGCACTGGTCTTATTTTTAATTATTGGCTTTGTCAATGGAGGAAGTGGAGAGGTTACAGACACTGCGCCAATACTAGATGCCATTACGAGCAAATTCCATATTTCAGGTTGGTTATTTATAGTACCAATCACTGTGGTTGCATTGATAGTCAAAAAGATGCCTGCGATACCGGCGATTTTGATTGGAGCCTTACTAGGAGGTGTGTTTGCGTTGATTTTTCAACCAGAGGTTGTAAAAAGCGTTGCGGATTGGGATGTTACTGGATGGCAATTGACATTTGTGGGCTTAATGAAATCCTTGTACGGTGATATAAGCATTGTAACAGGAAATGCTACAGTTGATGACTTGCTTACAGCAGGAGGAATGTCAGGAATGTTGAGCACTGTTTGGTTGATCCTGTCTGCCATGATGTTTGGTGGTGTAATGGAATCAAGTGGTTTGTTGAAACGTATTGCAGAGACAGTTATTTCTAGGGTTAAATCAACAGGCTCTCTTGTTGCTTCTACTGCAGGAACAGCCATCTTTTTTAATGCAACGTCTTCAGATCAGTACATGGCCATTGTTGTACCAGGAAAAATGTATGCAGATATATACAGAGAAAAGGGGCTTGCTCCTGAAAATTTGAGCAGGACTTTAGAAGACTCAGGAACCGTAACCTCTGTTTTAGTGCCATGGAATACATGCGGTGCTTATCATGCGGGAGTGTTGGGAGTAGCTACCGGTGCATATTTACCTTATGCTTTTTTTAACCTCATAAGCCCTATAATGACTGTGACCTTTGCCTATTTAAATGTTAAAATCAGAAGGTTCGATAAGCAAAAGACTCCAGAATCAGCAGAATGAATTTCCCAGCGTCCATCACTAAAGATGAGGTAATGGAATTACCTATCTCGTCCTATACGGGCAACGTTCACGTCCTCACAGAGGCAAATGAAATTGACGACGCAATGGCGGAGATTTCAAAAAGTAAAGTTGTCGGCTTTGATACTGAGGCCAGGCCTACCTTTAAAAAAGGACAAATAAGAAATATTTCACTCATCCAGATTGCTACAAAAACGGAAGTATATCTTCTAAGAATCAAATCGACAGGTTTGATGAATTCCATCGTTGAATTTCTTGAATCTGATACCATTATGAAAGTTGGTATTGGGCTTGATGATGATAAACAATTACTGAAACGCTTGGCTGATTTCAAACCAACGAATTTCCTTGATCTTAATGTAGAAATGCCAAATTTCGGTGCGGAGAAAATTGGAGCTAGAAATTTAGCCGCGATGCTTTTGAATATTAGAATATCAAAATCTGCGCAAACGTCTAATTGGGAAAACCCAACATTAACAAATAAGCAAGTACAATATGCGGCAACAGATGCATGGATTTGCTTAGAAATTCATGATAAGCTAGTTGAATGGGGACACCTTTGAGTAACTTTTTCATTTGAACCATTGCGTAATGAGCTAAGAAACTGTGCTTAGTTGAGTATTAACCCTTCCTTTGTCTGTTTAATTAAGAATAACTTTGCACCCAAATTGGTCATTCAGAAAAATATTATCAAAATATAAAAAGATGAAATCTTATAAATACAGCTACCTGAGTATCGCCATAATGATTCTATTACTTCCTGCCTGTCACGCTCAGGAAGAGAATTCATCTAAGGGTTATTATGAAATGATTGATCAAAACTTTGATCAACAAGCAGCATTTGAAACGGTAAAATTCATTGAGCAGTTCTGGAGGGTTCCTGGGAACTCAGGATTTGATAAAAGTATTTATAATGCAGCAAATCAATTAGAGAAAGCCGGCTTTATTCTTGAAGAGAATGCAAAAGCAAATGATAGATTAGTCTACCGAATTGAAAAGCGTCCAATGTCTAATCCTACTTGGGAGCCTGTTTCAGGTTATATAAATTTCTCATCTGGTGAACCATTGTTGAATTTTGAAACTAACCGCCATATGCTAACCATTAACTCTTACAGCACTAATGGAGAAAAGGAGTTTGAGGTGGTCTATATCGGGGAAGGAAGCAACCTCGACTTCAGTAAGGTGAAAGGAAAATTGGTGTATGGTACTACCAGTGTCAGGAATCTATATAAAAAAGCCGTAGTGGAGAATGGAGCTGCTGGAGTAATAGGGTATTCATTGCCGAGTTATCTGCAACCTGAAAAAAATCAAAATTCAATCCAATTCAGTTCAATCTCTCGAGATCCAGAAAACAAGAGCTTTGGTTTGTTATTGTCCTATTCAGCAAAGAAAAAATTGGATACAGCATTAAAGGCAGGTAGAGTTAAAGTAAAAGTGAATTTAGATACTAAGGTTTACGAAGCTGATGAATTGACTTTGGTCGCTGAGCTTAAAGGAAGCAAAATGCCGAATGAAAGGTTCGTTTTTAGTGCACATGTTCAAGAACCAGGAGCAAATGACAACGCAAGTGGAGTAGGTGCATTGACAGAAGTCGCAATTGTCAGTGCTGAATTATTAAAACAAGGTAAAATCAATCCCGAAAGAACAATTACTTACTTGTTTGGTGATGAGATTTCTTCTACGAATCGGTTTATTCAAGAAGATAAAGTTCGTGCTGCAGATATTAAATGGGGAATGAGTTTAGATATGGTTGGTGAAAATACTGAAGTAACTGGAGGGACATTTTTAATTGAAAAAATGCCCGATCCAGGTGCAATTTGGACACGAGGTATTGAAAAGCACAGTGAATGGGGAGGCAGGCCATTGACAAAAGAACAACTGAAACCACATTATTTTAATGATTTGGTTATCAATCAATTCAAGTGGTTAGGCACTAAAAACAACTGGGAAGTAAAGTTTAATCCTTATGAGGGAGGCAGTGACCATGTACCTTTTCTAAGAGCAGATATTCCTGGCCTACTGCTTTGGCATTTTACAGATCAGTTTTATCATACTGATCAAGACCGAATTGATAAGGTATCTCCAAAGACATTGAAAAATGTCGGTACAGGGGCTTTAATGATTGCTTTAATGTTGACTGAAAACAATGATGATTTGGCTTTTTATGTTTTAGACCAAGTTGCAATTACAGCAAAAAGCCGCTTGGAAGATGAGTTACAGTTAAGCTTAGATGTCTTGGTCGATGGTGGAGATTTGAAGGAGCAGCGAGATATCATTGAAACATGGTCAAAGTATTACCAGGATGTGTTTCAAACTGTACTTGATTTGAACCCAAAGAATACAAATGAGTTTCAAAAAGAACTGAATATTCAAACAAAACAATTTTCAGAATTGAGCAGAAAATCATTGGAGAAATTAAAAGAATGATCACTTTCAGCTTCTATAAATCAGCTTCTATAAATCAGCTTCATAACAACAGTTTTGGATAATCTTTTTATTTTTGCGCATCTTAATAAGAATCTAATATGAAAAGGTTAATAAGCTCATTTTTAGTGGTTTTCATTTCAAGTGCTGTTTTTGGACAGGATACATTACGACTCAATAACGGGAATGAGATCTATGGAGAAATTAAATTGATGAAGAAGGCGGTGTTGGTCATTGAAACACCCTATAGTGATAGTGATTTTACCATTGAGTGGGATGAGATAAAGGAAGTACTTAGTTCACAAAAGTTTCTGGTCGTTTTATCAGGAGGTGATCGGCCTTTAGGGAGCGTTCGCTCTATAAATACCACCGGAGACCTCAGAATTACTTTAGAAGATGGCAGCAGTCTTGACGTGAGGCAATCAGAAGTGACTTCACTTGATCCATTAAAATCTAACTTTTTAGGGAGGTTGAACGCTGCACTTGATATGGGTTATTATTTTGCGAAGTCTAATAATCTTCAACAATTCACCACAAATGCTCAGTTGGGTTATAAAGAAGATAAATGGCAAGCTAATGCCTCGGTAAATATTGTTAATAATACACAGGACAATACTGAAGACACAAAACGTACACAAGCTGACCTTTCTTTTAAATTATTATTAAAGAGGGGGTTTTATGGCCAAGTCTCTTCTAAATTCTTAACGAACGAAGAGCAGCAATTAGACTTAAGATCTTCCTATCAACTCGGTATTGGTAAGTTTTTGCTGAACTCTAATTCGGCAGCGATAGGATTGTTGGCAGGATCGGCCTTCACTAATGAGAAATTCATCAATGATGTTGAGCCAGCAAGAGAGAGCGTTGAGGCATTTGGTGGGCTTGAAGTAGATCTATTTGATATTGGAGACTTTAGTTTGTATTCGAAGGGAACGGTCTATCCAAACCTAACAGAAGAAGGACGTTTACGGGCTGAATTTTTGATTGATCTTAAATATGACTTGCCGTATGATTTTTATATTAAGTCTAGCTACAACTATACTTTCGATAATCAACCGGTTGCTGGTGCTACCAAAGGTGATTTCATTTTTCAAATGGCCTTTGGCTGGGAACTTTAATACAATTCAAGCTCAAGGCAAGGTAAGGGTTGCAAGGTACAAGCAATGAGATGTTTGCAATCTTTAGTAATTTTTCTTCATTCTGGTTATGTTTGCAAGGCTTTTAAAAACAAGAAGCTTCACTATTTCATGCGAAGATTAGCTGGTGTCTTTCTATTACTTTTTTTTGCTCTTGCTGTCAAGGGACAAGATACGCTATACCTGTCCAATGGTGATGTGCTTCATGGGGAGGTTAAATCATTATCAAAGGGTGTTCTACTTATAGAGACTCCTTATAGTGATAGCGATTTTGCAGTTGAATGGCTTAAAATAACTCATTTTCAGTCTAATCGGACTTTTAAAATAATACTTTCAAATGGGGTTCGCCCTACAGGTATTATTGAAATGACGTCAGATACTGGAGGAATAAAAATTCTTACCGCAGATGGAGGCATAGAAAGTAATTTGCTTCAGGTAGTTTCTTTTGAATATTTAGGCAATGATTTTCTGGCCAATTTTTCAGCAGAATTAGATGTGGGATATTATTATGCACGGGTGAATAACCTTAAGCAATTTACCACGAATACAAAGTTCGATTACGAAGCAAGCCGTTGGGGAGGTACTGCTACAATAAATGTTTTAAATAGTGAACAGGATTCCGTAGCAAGAACAAATAGAATAGACGGTGACTTATCATTTAAAATAAAAGTAAGAAGGCATTATTTTGCTTCAATATCTGCGAAGTATGCTCATAATGAAGAACAACTTTTGGATTTGCGGTCTTCTTATCAGCTTGGTTTAGGTAAATTCATTCTTAATTCTAATAAGGCATTTATTCAATTCACCCTTGGGGCTGCAATTACAAATGAATCTTATTTTGATGCGGAAAAATCACAGGCTGAAAGTGTGGAAGCCTTTGCGACGATTGAAGCTGATCTTTTTGATATTGGTGATTTGAATTTTTATACAAAGTCTTCTGTATATCCGAGTATATCAGATAAAGGAAGGTTTAGAGCTGAAATGAATTTTAATGTTAAATATGATTTACCTTTTGATTTTTATACCAAAGTTAGTGTGAACTATAACTATCAAAATGAAGTAGTCGAAAGTGCACTAAAGACGGATTATGTCTTTCAACTGACTTTTGGTTGGGAATTTAACTAGAGGGTCTTTTTTTAAATTGGTTAAGCGAAAACACAAGGCCTCCCAATAAAATAAATGCTCCAACTTGATGCGTAACTCCAAGCCAAATTGGCACTCCATTTACAAGAGTAAGTACACCTAAGATAAATTGGACCAAGACCATCCCAAAAAGGAAATTTAAAGCAGTCGTTTGTGGTTGAATAAGCTTTAATTTACGGCCTTTAATCCAGAGGTAAATAACGATTCCTGCTACTGCATATGCCAAATAACGGTGGATGAATTGAACACCAGCCATTCCTTCTAAAAAGTTAAGATATGTAGGGTTAAGTGCCGTGATTGCAGGACTTATCCAGTGCTCACCCATTTTAGGCCAAGTATTAAATAATAAACCAGCGTTAAGACCAGAAACAAATGCTCCATAGACTATTTGTATTAAGAGAATCGGAAGCAATAGTTTGAGGCCTTTTTGAATAGAAGGGTGAAAGTCATTATTATCATTAGACCTTAATCCCAATGCTACCCAAAAGGTGTAGGCAAACGTAATGAATGCAGTGAATAGGTGTGTGGCCAAACGATAATGACTTACATCAGGGTTGGTGATTAATCCACTTTTTACCATCCACCAGCCTATCAATCCTTGGAATCCACCCATGAATAGAATCAATAAACATTTTGGTAATAAGCTTTTTGAAATCTTCTTTCTTATCAAAAAATAGACAAAAGGGATTATAAAGACCATCCCAATCAATCTGCCAATCATTCTATGAAGGTATTCCCAAAAGAAGATGGACTTAAACTCGGTAAGTGTGAAGTTAAAATTGATTTTTTGATATTCAGGATACTGCTTATAACTTTCAAAAGTTGTAACCCAATCCGCTTCATTCAATGGCGGAATAACTCCCATAAAGAGGTTCCAATCTACCATGGATAAACCTGAATTGGTCAATCTGGTTATTCCCCCTACAATTACTGTAACAAAAATTAAAAAGCAACCAGTTAATAGCCAATTGAATACTGCTCGATTGTAAGACGAAGAACCTCCAGAATTAAGTTTTTCCATAGCGCTTTGGTGCATTTTATGTAGTGCAAAAATAAATCATAATTCGTTAATAAATAACGTTTATTTCGTCCTTGGGTTTGAAATTTCTTAGTCTAATTAATGCATGCGAGATCGATTTATTTACAAGCAATTAGGAATGCTATGATCTCTACATGGGAATGTATATATTTAGAAAGTTATGAATAGTAAAACAAAAGATTCATCAAAATTTCCATGGGTGCTCATCCCAGGTTTATAACTTTTCTGTCTAATTATATTTCTTAATCCCTTTCACGCTATTTTCTTGAATTTTAGTATTTCTGCTTTTGTATCTTTTAATGCGTTTTTAATAAAATTACTTTCCTATGCCATTACAAACACCCTTTCATCCGAGGACATCGGAACACAATAAAAATTTAGACTGGAAGGAGTGGGGAGGCTATTTCGCTGCCAACTCCTATAATGTCGTCAATGATTTTGAATACTTTGCATTTAGACATTCTGCAGGTCTAATTGACGTCACCCCCCTTTTTAAATATAAAGTAACAGGTAAGGATGCTGCTATGTTTTTGTCTCGACTTATTGTCAAGGACATTAGTAAACTGAAGTTGAATCAGGCCACCTATTGTTGTTGGTGTGATGACAGAGGAATGGTCATTGATGATGGTACAGTGATGCGTTTTGGAGAAGACGAATATTTTGTGACCGCAGCCGACCCATCTTATTCTTGGTTTTCAAGGTTTGTCAAAAAATTAGATGTACATATTGAGGATTTGACCGATACCCATTGTGCCTTGGCTTTGCAAGGACCGATGTCTAGAGATATTCTTAAAAATATGTGTGATGCAGACATGGATGGCCTGAAGTTTTTCTGGACCACAAGTGCAAAAGGAGATGGTTTTGAATTTAAGATTTCTAGAACGGGGTACACTGGAGATTTGGGTTATGAACTGTGGGTTAAAAATGAAGATGCATTGAAGTTGTTTGATGCGATATGGGAGGCAGGCATAAACTATAATATTAGAATGTCAGGAATAGCTGCCCTAGATGTAGCAAGGATCGAGGCGGGACTAGTTATGAACGGAGTTGATTATCACAGTTCGTTGCACGCATTAATTCCTGAGCAAATGAGTTCACCCTATGAGCTCGGTCTTGGTTGGACTGTGAATTTGGAGAGAGATCCTTTTATTGGACAAAAAGCATTAAAAGCGGAAGCCAAAAATGGTTCTAAATGGGCAACAGTCGGTATTGATATCAACTGGCCTGACTTAGAGGCCTTGTATAAGAAACATGGATTACCTCCCCACACAGATCCAGGTGCCTGGCGACATTCAGTGCCCATCTACGATAAACAACAATTGTCCAAACAAATCGGCTATGCGACTAGCGGGACATGGTCTCCTGCGCTGAAAAAGAACATTGCTCTGGCCACAGTGGAGATGAATAATGCTGCTCCCGGAACAGAAGTAAATATAGAAGTGATGGTAGAACACCATAGACAAACAGTAAGGGCAATCGTGGGAAAGCCTCAGTTTTTTAATCCTGATAGGAAAAGATCAATCCTTAAAAAGTAAGATAATGAGCAAAAAATACGATGCGATAATAATTGGTGGAGGTCATAATGGATTGATTAATGCTGCCTATTTGGCCAAGGCTGGTAAGAGTGTTTTGGTTTTAGAAAAGAGGCATGTTGTAGGAGGTGCTGCTGTTTCAGAAGAAATTCATCCAGGATTTACTTATTCGGTTTGTAGTTATGTTGTGAGTTTGTTTAGACCGCACATCATTAGGGAATTGAACTTGGTGAAACATGGCTATGATATAATCCCAATGGATTCTTCCTTCCAGCCTTTGCCAGATGATGACTATGGTCTGTGCCGTTGGGGTGATGCTTCGAGGTCGAGAAGAGAAATTGCAAGGTTTAGTAAAAAGGATTCGGAGGTTTATGGTGAGTTTGGTAAAGTGATGACCCATATGGCCAAGCTGGCTAAAGAGGTAATCGATCACCCTGCGCCCGATGTTGCCTCCATTAATCCAAAAGAGCTAGCAGCTCTATTGAGAATGGGTAAGGTCTTTAAAAATCTAGGGCCTGAATTGTTACAAATGAATACGAAACTACTTACCATGAGTAGTGCTGACTTTCTTGACCTGTGGTTTGAATCGGAGATTTTAAAAGGGCCTATGGCCGTAAGTGGGATCATTGGGACATTCTTAGGCGTGCGCTCACCAGGGACAGCTTATGTACTGCTTCATCATTATATGGGAGAGCTAGATGGTGCTTTCCGATCATGGGGGTTTTCGAAAGGTGGAACAGGTGGCGTAAGTAATGCTTGTGCAAATGCAGCCAGAAGCTTTGGTGCGGAAATAAGAACCAATGTAGATGTTTCCTGTGTGAAAATAGTAAATGGAAAAGCCACAGGAGTAGTTTTGGCCAATGGAGATGAAATTGATTCCAAAATTGTAGTATCCAACCTTGATCCAAACCGCACCTACCTTAAAATGATTGGTGAGGACAATCTGACTTCTGAGATTTCAACTGAGATCAAGAGGTTTAAGATGCGTGGAAGTTCAGGTAAAGTGAATTTCGCCCTTAGTGGTGTACCTGAGTTCTGTAAAAAACGAGAAGGATTGGAATACATGAAAGGGGATATAGCCATTGTACCAAACGTTGATTATGTTGAGAAAGCGTACGATCAGGCTAAATATGGTGAGTTTTCTGAAAAACCATATATCAATATTGTGATTCCGTCTCTGACCGATCCTACTTTAGCTCCTCCTGGTAAACATGTCATGTCATGCTTTGTGCAATATGCTCCATTCGATATTAAGGAAGGACCAGAACACTGGCCGAAACTGTCGGATAAATTCGGTGATGCTGTTCAAAATACGATCAAAGAATATGTTCCGGACATTGATAATTTGGTGGAACATCGACAAGTGGTTACGCCATGGGATTTACAAGAGACTTTCGGATTAACCGAGGGTAATATTTTCCAAGGAGAATTGACACTTGAACAGCTCTTGTTTCAGCGCCCAATTTCAGGTTATGCCAAATACAAAACGCCAATTGAAAACTTATGGATGTCAGGATCCGGGACACATCCGGGAGGAGGTATCATGGGCTCAGGAGGTGAATTATCAGCAAAGTCAATCTTAAAAGAAAAAGTAATATGAGCAAGTATGATATAATCGTAATTGGTGGTGGTCACAATGGATTGACAACTGCCACTATTCTTGCCAAAAAAGGGAAAAAGGTCCTAGTTGTAGAGAAGAGAGAGGTTTTAGGCGGTATTGCCGCTGGAGAGGAATTCCATCCTGGTTATTCTACTACTGGTTTATTACATGACACCAGTGCAGTGCGTTCTGATGTTGTAAAGCAACTTCAGCTAGAAAAGTATGGCCTTGAATTTGAAAATGCACGTGAAGATGTAACCTTACTTTCAAAAGATGGGAAAAGCGTTACAATTCAGGATAGTGTTGAAGCTACTGCCGATGCAATGCAAGAGTTTTCTGAAAAGGATGCTCAAGCATACAAGGAGTATCAAGCTTTTCTTAAGAAGATCAGTAAGGTCATTAATGGTTTGATGGATAATCCACCACCAGATGTAGACGTAGAAAACCTTACAATGGCCAGCCTTGTGGTACTTGCCAAAAAAGGAATGACGCTGAAAGGGCTTGGTAACAAAACGATGATGGAGCTGCTTAAGGTGGCGCCAATGTGTGTGACTGATTTCCTAAATGAGAAATTTGAAACTGATTTTATAAAAGCAGGAATAGCTGCCCCAGCCTTATATGGTGCTTATGCAGCGCCCTGGTCGGCATATTCTACCATTAATCTTTTGTTATGGGAATGTGCTGCAAGAGGAAATGTAAAAGGAGGGCCACAGGCACTTGTCAATGCCTTGGAAAAAGCAGCGGTAGCTGAAGGTGTAGATATTAGAACAGGATCAGAAGTCGAAAAGATTTTATTAGGAGATGACGGTGCGGCAATTGGTGTGAGGTTGGTAGGAGGTGAAGAAATACATTCTTCAAAAGTTGCAGCTTCATGTACACCTAAAGAGACATTCTTGAATCTTTTCGGAGATTTTGAAATCGAGTATGAGCTGGACTTTTGGATTGACAAAATAAGGGGTAGAGGCACGACAGCAAAGGTGAATTTGGCAATTAATAAAAAAGTGGAGCTGAATGGCAAAACGGTAGGGTATGCCAGGACAGGAAACTCTTTTGATGAAATGGAAAAGGCATTTGATCCTGTGAAATACAAAGAGGTAACTGACAAGCCATTTTTGGATATTCATGTCCCTACAGTTGCTGATCCCTCATTGGCGGTTGATGGACATAGTGTCGTCTCTATATTAGTACATCAAATTCCGTATCATTTCAAGGCTGGCTGGACTGAAGAGGCCAAGAATGCTTTGGCTGATAATGTACTAAAAGAATTGGAGGTGTATTCACCTGGAATCTCAAGTACAATCGTGGGAATGGAAGTACTTTCACCGCTTGATTTTGAGGAAAGATATACCTTGACTGAGGGGCATATATTTCATGGAGAGCACTTTGTCGACCAATTGATTACAAGGCCAATCCCTGCTTGCGCAAGGTACTCAACGCCGATTAATGGACTTTTCCTTTGTGGCAGTGGTTCTCATCCCGGTGGAGGAGTGACCTGCGCACCAGGTAGTATGGCGGCAAACGAGATTTTAAAATCATAAATTAGAAAATGGCTAACCATAAATTTGAAAAGAGAGGTGTTGACTACCCAATTGTAGATGGGGCAAGGACATTACCTGGTAAGTATTATCATAGTCAAGAAATTTATGATGAGGAAGTTGAAAAGATATTTTATAAGTTTTGGATGCTTGCTTGCCGTGCAGAAGAAATACCAGAAGTAGGAGATTTTAAGCTGGTTCAAATAGAAGATGAAAGCCTCATCTTAGTGCGTGATAAATCCGGTGAGATTAAAGCCCATTTTAATGTGTGCAGTCATAGAGGTACGCAGTTATGTGTTGAACCATCTGGTACATTCAAGACTAAGTCTATTCAATGTCCCTACCATGCTTGGACCTATGCCCTTAACGGTAAACTCATAGGTGCTCCTCAAATGAAGGAAGGGGATGATTTCAAAAAAGCAGATTGCAGCCTGCCGCGAGCACATGTACATGTTTGGGAGGGCTTTGTCTTTGTTAATTTAGATGAATACGCGCAACCTTTTGAAGTTCAAATGGAGGCACTTATGAATAAATTTTCCGATTGGAAAATGAAAGATTTACGGGTTGCTAGACACATTCGGTATGAGTTGAATTGCAATTGGAAGTTAATCCTGCAGAATTACCAAGAATGTTACCATTGCCCTGGTGTTCATCCATTGTTAAGTGAAATGACTCCTGTGCAATCAGCACAGCATGACGCAAGTAAGGGAGCAGTGATAGGAGGTTTTATGGACCTTACGAAGGAAAGGGGGAGCATGACTATGAATGGTGAAGCAGCCGCGCCTCCAGTTTGTGATGTGTCGGGGGAAGACCTACAACGAATATATTACTATTCGATTTACCCAAATATGCTGCTTACTCCACATCCGGATTTTGTCATGTACCATCATATCACACCATTGGGTACAGATAAAATTATCAATGATTGCTATTTTCTTTTTGCACCAGAAGTAATCAATGATCCAAAGGCACAAGCTGGCATTAAATCAGCAGTAGATTTTTGGGACCTCACGAATAAAGAAGACTGGCAAGTCTGTGAACAAATGCAGACTGGAACAAGGTCAAAAAGGTTTGATAGGGGGTATTATTCAGGAAGAGAAGATGTATTGCACCAGTTGGATAAAGAACTTTTAAAGGCGCTTGGGCATGATAAACCTTAATGAATTAATCTCTCCACTTCCCTGCATAAATTAAATCCTCGCCCGAATAATGAGCTAAATAGGCCCTCTTAGTCCTGTTGATTTGACGAATATGTAAATGATCATGTGCTAACCAATTGTCTAAAAAATAACGCGCACTGACGGGTCCAAAATCTACATGATTGAAGGTACTGCTCCAGTTTGGATTCTCTAGTGAGCGAAGCCACTTAATGGAGTGTTCACGTTCTGTCAACCATTCGTCCACTTTGGATATGTAGTCTTGCTCATTGTATTTCCTTTCGGTTACCCATCCAACTAGGTCTATTGGATAAAATGGATGGTTAACTTGATCCAAAGCAGTTTTTACCCGAGCCCTAAAATCATGTACTTCTTCATCCACCAAGTGGCAAACGATTTCCAAGAGATTCCATTGATCTGAAGTGGGTTTCCAAATTGATTCTTCTTTCGACTTTTTTTGTAAGAGGTGCTGAAAAACCAACTGGTTATTTTCAAGCTGGTCAATAATGTAACTAGGATTCATTGCTTCTTTTACCATTGCTAATTGGGCCATCTTCTGAGCTGAATAGAGCAAGTTAAACATTCTATGTAAAACATTTTCTTCATGTTATGCATCCTTCTGAATTCACCTAAGTCTTTAAAGAAACTTAACAACCATGCATAAACTCAAAACAACTTTAATTTTAGTAGCCACCTGTCTCTCAACGGCAGTTTTTGGCCAGCAAACAATCAACAAGTCTTATACGGGTATAAAAAGTATTCGCTTAGAAACTGCTTCTGGAAGCGGCTCTATTAAAAAGAGCAATTCCAATGAAGTCAAGGTTACTTTGGAGTACACTTATGATGACGATGATTACAAACCAACTTTTGAACAAAAAGGTGATCGATTAATAATTGATGAAGATTTCAATAACAGAGGCCGTAATTGGAACAATCGAGGCAAAGCAGAATGGACATTAGAACTTCCTGATGGTGTTGAACTTGATTATAGTTCAGGGTCTGGAAGTATAGAAGTAGATGGTCTAGACATTGAATTGAATGTTGGAACCGGATCTGGAAGTATTGAGGTCAATGATGTAACCGGAAGAATGAAGATCAATACAGGTTCAGGAAGCATAAGAATTACTAAAGCAGATGGCGAATTAGATGCAAACACAGGTTCTGGTAGTATCAGGCTTAGAGATGCCAAAGGCGATGCTGATTTAAATACTGGTTCTGGTAGCATCGATGTAGATAATGTGCAGGGCTCCTTCGATTTAAATACAGGGTCAGGAAGTATCGAAGAAACTGGAATAACCGTTTCAGGTGATTCTGATTTCAATACTGGTTCTGGAAGAATTGCTATTGAATTGGCTGCAGATTTAAATAATGATTTGAGTATAAATACTGGATCAGGCTCTGCGACCCTTGATTTTAATGGTACAGATATAGCAGGTCAATTTTATCTTGAAACGGATAAAAGAAGAAGTGATATTACTGCACCTTTTAGTTTTGATAAAGAATATGAGGAAGAAGGCCGAGGCCGAGATAATGTGCGTCAAATTAAAGAGGCTAAAGTAGGATCAAAAAATATCAGAATCAATATGGAAACAGGTTCTGGTGACGTGAAAATTAAGAATTAAGAGGCTTGGTCAAAAACTTTGATTTTCGATGTAACGAAAATCAAAGTTTATAGTCTTTACTAATAGGTCACAAACTCAAACCAAAAGCAATGTTTAAAAATTTCATATTAATAGCCTTAAGAAACCTGAGAAGGCACAGTACTTACTCAATAATTAATATTTCAGGCCTATCCATAGGGATAGCATGCAGTATGCTTATTCTTTTATGGGTCAATGATGAGACTTCTTTTGATAAGTTTATTCCAAAGTCAGAAAAGTTATACCAAGTATACACTAATGCTGAATTTGATGAAAATATAGTCTCATGGCGTTCTGTCCCAATGCCTACCTATGATGAAATGAAAGTTGCCGATAGTCACATTGTCAATTCTGCTGTTACTGGTTGGGGAGGCGAAAGACTTATGAATGTTGGTGATATCAGAGTAATGCAGGATGGCTATTATGTAAGTGAGGAATTTTTAGACATGTTTGAATTCCCTTTGCTCAGAGGAAATGCATCTGAAGTATTAGACGATCCTTCATCAATTGTGATTTCTGAATCTTTAGCAGAGATTCTTTTTAAAGGACAAGATCCTCTTGGTCAGATTGTTAAGGTTAATGACGAAAGTCTCTTAAAGGTAACAGGAATATTCAAAGATGTGCCTTCGAATTCTTCTTTTGAATTTGACTATCTAATACCTTGGAAGCATAGGTTATCAATAGATCCATGGGCTGCAAGAAACACTACAAATTGGGGAAACAGTTCTTTCCAAGTCTTTGTTGAGTTGTCAAAAGCAAGTGATCTTACTGCTACAAATGCAGGGATTAAGGATGTTTTGACAGAAAAAGGACAGGATGATGTTCCTAGATGGTTTTTTCTCCACCCAATGGAAGATTGGCGTTTACACTCAAATTTTGAGAAGGGAGTGGCAACGGGCGGAATGAGTGATTATGTAAAATTATTTACAGTCATCGCGATGTTCATTTTGGTAATAGCCTGTATCAATTTCATGAATTTATCAACTGCACGGTCTGAGCGCAGGGCTAAAGAAGTAGGGATAAGAAAAACATTAGGTTCGAAAAGAAGCCAGATAATATTTCAATTTTTTGGGGAGTCTATTTTGATTTCGGTCTTGTCATTTGTTGTGGCTGTACTGCTTACATTAGTGGCGCTTCCTTCATACAATGACCTAGTTGACAAGCAGTTGTTTCTAGACTTTGCATCGGCCGACTTCTGGATATTTGCGTCAATAATCATTTTCGCTACAGGTATTTTATCAGGAAGTTATCCATCACTTTATTTGTCATCTTTCAACCCAGTGAAAACATTGAAGGGCAATGTTTCTACAGGGAAAAATGGTAATACGCCTAGAAAAGTCTTGGTTGTACTTCAGTTCGGATTTTCAATTATTTTGATAATCAGTACAGTTGTGATTATGCAACAGATTAAAATGGTGAAAGCAAGAGAATTGGGATATAACCAAGAGAACTTACTGACCATTCCAATGACAGATGCCATTTCTGATAATTTTGAAGTGATTAATCAGGCGCTCTTGCGCTCTGGAGCGGTTGAGTCTATCACAAGATCAAATAGCTCAATTACTCAGGTAAATTCGAACAACTTTCTTGGATGGCCTGGTAAGCCAGAAGCACAAAGAGTCATGTTCGTGACGATTGCTACAGAGTATGATTATGCGCAGACAATGGGAGTGGAGATGCTTTATGGAAGGGATTTTTCGCGAGAATTTGCAACAGACACAGCTGCAATTATTATTAATAAAACTGCTATGAAATTAATGGGACTGGAAGACCCGATAGGAACACAGTTAGACCTTTGGGGTGATAAAAGGACTTTAGTTGGTGTAATTGACGATGTGCTGATGGGTTCTCCATATGAAGAAGTACGTCCAACTTTCATGATATTGGACCCCGAATGGGGAGGTCCTGTGTCAGTAAGATTGAATGCGACAAATGATTTACAGGCTTCTATTGTGAAAATCCAAGAGGTATTTGAACAATATAACCCAGCTTATCCTTTTGATTATGGTTTTGTTGATGTGGCCTTTCAAAGGAAGTTTACTACCATCAATCTGACTCAAAAGTTGGTGACGATTTTTGCAGGGCTTACAATTTTCATAACAGGACTTGGCTTATTTGGATTGGCTTCATTTACAGCGCAACAACGTATTAAAGAAATAGGTATTCGGAAAGTCTTGGGAGCTTCGATCCCAAGTTTGATGAAGCTGATGTCGAAAGATTTCTCAAGGTTAGTCATTGTATCTTTTGTAATCGCGGCACCTTTAGCTTGGATGTTGCTGAATAATTACCTCGAGCGTTATCCAATGAGAGTAGAGATTTCCTGGTGGATTTTCCCAGTAACTGGAATAGTAGCATTAGGGTTTGCGTTGGGTATTGTATCGCGTCAAGCGCTAAGAGCTGCAAAGGCAAATCCAGTAAAATCTTTAAGAAGTGAATAAGCTTAGGTCGACATTAAGGTCAAACGAATGCTAATGCTAATCATAGCATAACTCCAAGTGAGGCTATGGTTAGCAGAAGCTGCTATTTATCTAATATTTTTATGAACTGAGTAAACGATAGAGAAGTCATCCTGAACTTGTTTCAGGATCTACTGAATCGTTTGGTAGATGTTCAGAATGACTTCTTAATTCTTGCTCTTTCTTACGCTTTCCTTCAGATCACTAAGGTCCTTCTCAGTATGAGTTTTACCATTCGAGATCATCATGTTTATGTTTTTGGTGTTTCTAATATCACTCAATGGATTAACATCAAGAATTAAAAGGTTGGCTTTTTTCCCTACTGCTATTGAACCAGTATAATGATCTGTTTTCATGAATTTGGCGCCATTGATAGTGGCTGTTCTAAGTGCTTCAATAGGAGTCAATCCAGTTTCTACCATGTTTGCCAATTCATTGTGGAGTGAGATGCCTGGATAAACGTAGGAATTAGAAGCACCACCGTCAGACCCTGCAAGTAATAGGACACCAGCATCAACCAATTTGGGTACTAGTTCACGGAACATGATTCGCATTCTTTTATTGCGGTCAGTAGTAGCATCAGAGGCGCCCATTGCTCCTTTTACCCGACCAGCGTAAGTTTTAATAATTCCATCACCCACATAATTCAGCATTTCATCATTATCATGTGATTGTTCCTTCATTAATGTCAATATCGAACCAATATGAAGGGTAGGGACAACAAATGTCCCGTTGACTTTAAGGCGTTGAATGCTGGCTTTTGCTACGTCCTCATCATAAGTGGCCATTAGTTTTTCAAAAGAACTCCAAAAACCCATTTTCCCATCAATAACAGCTTGAGTAACGGCGGCCTCTTCAGAGGAACAACCTTTAAGAATATAGTACAAGTGTTCGATCGAACCAATGCCAGATTCAACAGCATCTTGTAACATGACTGTAAATGGCATATGACCGGAAGTGGTGGTGCCTCTTTTGGTAGCTTCTTTGATTATTTTTAAATAAGCTTCTTTTGAAATTCTGCTATCATAGATTTTGACATAATCAGAGCCTATGGCTTCTAAGGTATCTAAAGCATGCATGACATCTGCATCAGTCACTACAGGAATTGAACCGGCCCATGTACCATTTGGTCCGTCAATTTTTGGGCCCGAAGTAAAGATGTCCGGGCCAATCATTTCTCCAGACCTTATTTGTTTTCTCCATTCTAAAACCGATGACGTTAAGTCACCTCCGGCATCTCGCACTCCGCTTATACCGAAGGCAGTGTATAACGGGAGTAGGTTTTTATTTTCTTCTATTAGCGATGTTCCTCCTCTAAAATGAACATGCATATCCCAAAGTCCGGGAATAGCGTATTTTCCTCTTTTATCGTAAATATTTGTTGATTCCACATTAAAAAGATCCGAGTTGCCCATAATGAAAATGATACTGTCATTTCTAAGGCCGATATTCTGGTTATTAATTATATCTCCTGAAACAACATCAACGATGTTTATATTGGCAATTAAGGTGTCTACTTTAATGTTAGGCTTTGAATTGCAAGCACCTAATCCTATGGCTAAAATCCCTATTAAGATACTAATACGCATATTTATCGCTTAGAAAAACCAATGTTATCAATGATCAACATGCCATTTTTAGTCCTATTAAAGAGCAACTGGATTTGTTTGACATTCTCCATATTAGCGATGCCAGGAAAAGCAGAGGTTGGAAATTCAAAAGTCTCCATCGTTGCTTCCCATTTATCTCCATAACGACCGTTCATAGCTTCCATTTTAGAATATTTCACTTTGATTCTTGGCGCTACCTTTTTGATTGAACTAATGTCAGTCTGCACAGCATTACCAGTTTCATCCACTAACTTAATTGTGAAATTCAACTCTTTAGACTCATCACCTTTCGCGTTTAATTCACTGTATTCACCTCGGGCCATTGTTATCAGCACCGAACTTATAGATTCAATATCTCTGGAATCATTAAGGTTGACTTCATAGCTCGCATTTGTGGCAACACTGTCCCAGCCTATCATGGCCACCTTTGTTCCTTGTAAATCACTATCCCTAAATTTAAGTGGTTCTTCTCTCCAGATTTTCAAACCATTGGAAGAGATTGTGTTGGTCACTACTTTCGTAGTAAATAAATCCACGTCTTCTTCAAAATCTACCAAGATATCTGAATTAGCATCTTTGTAATTATTGATCATCAATTCATCAGGAAACCAATCCTTTCCAACCGCCGCATTTTTAAATAATGATTTATAGGATGCATCACCATGTAAAAGAATCTCAGCATAAGCACCTAAATAGACTTTGGCAATTTGTCTTTGATCTTCTCCCGACATCATAGGGCCAGTATTAAGGAACCATCCAAAAGGATAGCCTGCATCTCTTCTACCCCATATGGAATTAAATTGTCCGTGGTTAGCCAAGTGCACATAAGCACCTGCAGAAAAATTATCTGAATTCTCAGTGTAGCTTACCCTTTGGTATTGTCTGAGTCCAAAGAAACTTGCTTCATCACTGTCGTAAGAGCCCTGTAATGAAAAGTAATTGATGTCCTTTAAGTTGAGCCGTCTGAAATAGCGCATGTCTGTAGGGGCGATGGCAGCAACTCCTTTTATCCCGAAATTGAAATCAAATTCTACATTAGCATCATCGGGAAAATGGCTAAGCTTGTTATAAGTAGCGGCTATAGGCATTGCTTCACCACCTCTTGAATGACCCACTAACATCACATTGTCCAAATCTGCTTTTTTATATAACTCATGACTGGCATCTTCAGACCAAGATTTCCACTGTTCCAAATGTTTAAGCAAAAGCCATCCTCTTGCTGGCATTTCTTTACCTCTGAAATCTCCAGACCAAGTTCCGTTAATAAAGTTTTCATCAACAGAAACTGCTATGAAACCCCTACTGGCCCATAGTTCACCCAAATAAGCATAACCAGGGTCCGAATGATGTTCCATTCCATGGTTGCCATGAACGACTAAAATTATAGGGAAGGTACCGTCACCTTCAGGCATCCAAACCCTACCATTGATAGGAAATGCATCATTTCCAAATCCCCAATATCTTTTACGCCATTTTGCCTTTTTACCCTTCCAATCGGTTATGATTTTTGTGGCGTCTACTGTCTCAGTTTTATATTTAACATTGGCATATTCTTCCCTTCGGATATCTGTCCCATTTCCATAGGTGAAATAGCTAACACCAAAATCTCCTGGCAGACCTGGATTGTCAATTCCATTTGATGAAAGTAGGGGGGCAGCTGTCTGTTCAAAACTTATCGGGTATGGATCGTCACCTTCATTGCTTAACCATTTCACGGACATGAAAACAAGAACAATTGACATTGCAATTAGGCCAATATGAATGAATTTGTACTTGCCTTTTCCTTTAATCAAAACCAATAATGATCCTGCAAAAGCACCAAAACTCAACATTGAAATTACAATTGAATCGTTAAGCACGTTAGCAGGCCAACCAAAACGCATTTCCTTGGCAAGACTAAAAATGGCGATTGTTCCTAAAATCAGGGAAAAAACGAATGTTGGAATGTACCGAAGCAGATTATTAAGTGTGCTATGAGCAATTGCGCCTAGAAATCTTAACACCCAAAAACCAACAAAACCAATAAGCATTGTTGCTCCGCCCATTAAGAAAGGAGATAGCCCTGTTCGCCAGAAATAACCAGCCAAAAAAGTTACAAAAAGACTTAAAGCTAAAAGACCATAAAAAACACCTCGCCAAAAAACCTGCGGTTCGGAGGGATTATCACCTTTTGGTGGTCTTATTGAATGTAGAATGTTTTTAAAAAATTCAAGCATGGAAATAAGAGGTTGAGTAGGTAGAAATATAATCAATTCATCTCACTCGACATTTAGATTCTCTACGAATGGTCAGTTTTAGAGATCTTGCCTGTAGATGTAGCAAGGTTTTCCCTCAAAAAGCCATTCCCGTTCTCTGTGCATCCCATTCTTTTCTGCGACTTTTTGAGAACCAATATTATCCTGATGAATTAAAGAAATCACTTTATTGTCGATGCTTTGCGCTACCAAATATTGCTTTATCCGAATTGCACCTTCAGAAGCAAAACCTTTTCCCCATTTTTCAGGAATGATGCCATAACCAATTTCATAGAATCTTTCTCCATCTACATCACGCTGAAGGATACCAACCTGACCAATCAATTTGTTACTGGATTTTTCAATTATGGCGAGCATGCCTAGTCCTGTATCGGTATACCGTTGCAATTGCCTGTCCATCCATTTTTTTGCATGTACATGAGGGGTTGCTTCCTCAGTAATACCTACAAAATAGAGTTGGGGGTTGTTTATGAAAAAGACCGACCATGCATCTAAATCTTCTGGAGTTAATAATCTTAATGAAAGTCGTTCTGTTTCTATTGGGAAATGGTATTTCATTTGAGCTTTATTTTGTGACCAGTATCTACTAAGAATTGTACTTTGGTTTTCAAGCTTTCCACAGCACTTGTGATCACTTCAACATCTAAAGTGCATCCATTGTCAAATCCTTGGTTTTTCACCTTTAAATCAAGGTCTTTAACTAGTTTCATCACTTCATTCATTTCATCATATGAAAATGAGAACTTAAAATTTGAAGTGATATTTTTCTTGATAATGCTATTACTCTCTATCGCTTCTGCTGCAGCTGTTTTATAAGCGTTAATCAAGCCACTTACACCCAGTTTAGTGCCTCCAAAGTATCGAATAACAACTATTAGTGTGTTTGTAAGCGCTTTAGATCTGATTTGTCCCAGAATAGGATCGCCTGCCGAATGATTCGGTTCACCATCATCGTTTGCCCGCACATGTTGGCCTTCATTGCCGTAGGTGTAAGCATAGCAATGGTGCCTCGCATCGTAATATTCCTTTCTAAGTAATGTCAGTTTTTCTTTGATCTCTTCTTCAGAAATAACAGGAAAAGCGAAGGCCATAAACTTAGAACCTTTTTCCTTATAAAGGCCTTCAGACGATTTGGATATGGTCAAAAAACTGTCCTTCATTAGGAATTAAGATAATTAATAACTGCCTGATGACTTAGCAAAAGAATGGCGAAAATTGCTATTGCAATACCTACTTTATTGACTTTAGATAAGTGCTCTTTGAAAAATAGGATCGCAGCTAGAGTAGAGCCTATAATGATACCTATGTTCAAAGAAGGGTAGAGTAAAGCACCGTTATTATCAAAAGCGGAAAGGGCTTTTAGTTGAAAGTAAATAGAGAAGAAATTAGGTATTCCTAAAGCGATACCTGCAACAATGTCTCTAGTCGTGAATTTTATTTTCTTTACTAGAATTATTGTGAAACCAATAATGAAGGCAAATCCGAATACCATAATAGTGAAGATTGCACTCTTGTCTTCAGTAAGCCATTTATGATTCACATAGTTTAAAGAAGTGTCTATTAACCCACCTAAAAGAAATATTGAAAAAGGGAGTATGAAGAATTTAATAGAGCGGACTTGGTCGTTTGAAAATGTGGTTTGCCTTTTTGTAACAAGAATAATGGCTACAAAAGCCAAAAGAATTCCTATGTAATTCCAGATGTCTAAGGTGTTTGCACCAATTTTAAATATAAAAAGACTAAAAACTACGGGTATGGCCAAGGACATTTTGCTAGCAACAGTGGCAGTAGCAACGCCCCTTAATTGCGTGGTCTTAGCCATTAAGTAAAAAGTAGAGACAAAAATTACACCTATAAAAAAAGCACTGTAGAACCATGGTTGATCCGTACTTACACCTGCCAGAACATTTTTAGGGCCAGCATAAATACTTCCGGTGATGACACAGATAATATAATTCGTGATTATTGCAGGGAAAGTATTGATATTGTATTTGCTGAATGACCTGAAGGCCATGAAAATACTGACATTAGCAAGAATTGTAAGTAAGAGGTAAATCATCGGTTGCGAATTTACCTAAACAGATTAATTATTACTTTAGAGATACTAAATTCATTTTGTTGAAAGCACCAAGGCTTATAGAATTCAATAGCAATATAGAACCTCGAGGGAATTTGTCATTCACAGAAGGTATCAAAGAGGTGCCCTTTGAGATAAAAAGAGTGTACTGGCTGTATGATGTTCCTGAATATCAACATAGGGGAGGTCACGCTCATAGGACGTCTGAGCAAGTAATTATTTGTACGAAAGGGTTAATCGAAGTCCATCTTGAATCTCAAGAAGGTGAGCAATTGACTTTTAAATTAGACGCTCCAAAATTTGGCCTTTATATACCTCCATATTGGTGGGGAACGATGCTATTTGTTGAAAATGCAATTATGATTGGACTTGCCTCAGATAATTTTTCAGAAGACGATTACATCAGAAATAAAAGTGATTTCTAAATGGGATTGATACTGTTAGATCATTTACCGACGGGGTATCAAGAAAAGTACCAACCCATAATCTATAATTCAAATTCCTTTTTAGCTGGTAATAATGACCTTCCTCAAATTCACTTTTACTGGGTTGAAAAGAATCACCGTGCTGCATATGCACATGTAGCCTTCTCGATTGAGGAAAGCGAAGCTTCTTCACCTTTAAACGCACCATTTGGTGGAGTTGAATATTCGGATGAGTTGAGTCTGTCAGATTTATTCGCTTTTCTAATCTTCTTAGAGAAAGAACTGCAGAACAAAGCTATTAAATACATAAAACTTAGTCAAGCGCCAGGGAGTTATGGAGGTCAAATTAAGCTTGATGAGGTACTGTCTGATTTGAAGTATCAAAAGAAATCTAGGAGAATTTATCATGGGCTACCTATTGACGAAACGGACGCCAAGGACAAGATGTCTTTGATGGAACAACGTAGACTTAAAAAATGCGTTAAGGCTGATTTTAATTTTAAAAGCTTACCTAGTCCAAAGTTGTCAGAAGTTTACAATGCCATCGCTACTTGGAGGGACTTAAAGGACAAGCCGCTTTCCATGGAATGGAAAGTACTGAGCCATGCTCGAAAGTCAACCCCGGGCATGTACTTGCCTTTTGGTGTTTATGATCAAGATAAACTTATTGCCGCCACCATTGCCATTAAAGTGAATTCAAAAGTGCTCTATCACTTTTATCCTGCGCATTGTCCAGAATACAACAATTACAGTCCTATGGTAATGTTGGTCAATGGCCTTTATGAATGGTGTCGTACACATCAAATTGATTTGTTGGATTTAGGGACGTCATATGTTAATAATAGACTAAATCAATCTTTGGTCCGTTTTAAAAAACATTTGGGAGGCGAAGAATCTCAGGCAATAGTATATCGAAAAGTATTATCTTCGCGTCAAATAAAGTGAAGTTGAAATCACAGTTTTTTAAAAGTTCGTCATGGTCATTTAGTGCCGTAGTTTTCAGGGCATTAGGTGGGCTAACGATCAATAAGTTGTTTGCCGTTTTTTTAGGGCCAAGTGGCATAACCCTGCTCTCTCATTTTCAGAATTTAATCTCATTATTTACAATACTTCCGAGTGAAGGTGTAAACAGGGGCATCATGAAGTTTTGGTCAGATCCAAAACTCGAAGAGAGCAGGAAAAAACAGCTTTTCCAGACAGGATTCTGGATTACTAACCTTTTAATGCTTCTGATACTTGCGGCCTTACTTTGGTACCGAGGTTTCTTTTTCGACCGGTTCATAACGGAGCTTTCTACAGTTCATTTCTTAATAATATTTGTTCCTGCTGTTTTTCTCACCTTAATGACAGCAATGTTGAATGCAGTAATTCTTTCTCACCGAGATGTAAAGAATTATGCTTTAATCAGTATTGCAGGCGTGATTCTATTGACAGTCACTGTCTATTTTGGCATTACCAAAGGCAATCTTGACGAGGCCTTACTGAGTTTTGTAGTAGGATATGCATTAATGTTTTTTTGTACGCTCGCTTATTTTATAAAAAACAGAAAAGTCTACAACTTAAGTTTTAAAGCGCCAGATAAAAAGTCATCAAGGATGATTTGGAGCTTTATCATTATGGCCATTAGTTCAATTGTGTTTGGTAAGCTCCTTGATTTTGCTGTGCGTGATTATGTGATTGAAGAATTTGGCGCAGATAGAACCGGACTTTGGCAATCTGTTGTGAAAATTTCGACTTCGTACTTATTGGTTTTCACTGGCACAGTTGGCGTAGTGTATTACCCCAAAATGGCTTCTTTAATTCATGACGATAGTGCGCTTAAATCCTACGTTCAAAAAGTCATGGGATTTGTGGCTTTTGTCACAATTCTTTGTTTAGGAATATATTACTACAACAAAGGATTTTTCTTAAATCTATTTTTTGCTGATGGTTTTGATCGAGCCGCTTATTTAGTACGTTATCAAGTGGTAGGAGACTTTTTTTGCATCATGTCCTACTTATTGGCTTATTTACTCTCTGCAAGAGTTCAGACTTGGAAATACATTAAGGCTCAATTTTTCTCTGCGGCAATCTATTTAGGTCTTATTTGTCTTTTACTAGAACAGTATAACCTTGAGGCACTTACTATGGCGCACATGTGTCGTTACATTGGCTTCTTCGTGATTTTGGTTATTTATAACCGTAGATTGCTATTCAGATGAAACCCCTCGTCACAGTCATTTGTATCTCTTATAACCATGCACCTTATATAATGGAAGGCATGCAAAGTGTATTCAATCAGAGTTATTCTAATATTGAAATGATTGTTGCTGATGATGCCAGTACAGATGATAGTCAGACTATCCTGAAAAATACAATTCTTGATAAGCCAGGAATACGAGCAATTTTTCACGACTCAAATAGAGGCTATACAGCGACGTTTAACGAGGCTTTTAAACATGCCAAAGGCAAATATGTTATCGATTTTGCTTTGGATGACGTGATGTCTACCGACTTCATTTCAAAATCCATAAGTAAACTTGAACAAGTTGGAGAGGACTATGGAGTTTCGTTTTCCAACGCTGATTATATTGATAGTGATTCTAAAACCATTGGGAATCATAATGAGTTATTGAGAGCTAAAGACTTGATAGAAGAGATTCCATCAGGTGATTTGTTTGAATTGATTCTGAAACGATATTTTATTTGCACACCTAGTATGGTAATCAGGAAGTCTGTGCTGGATAAGTTAGAAGGATACGATGCCACTTTAGAATATGAAGATTTTGATTTCTGGATCAGGTCGAGCAGGTTTACTGGTTATACTTATATCGATGAGGTGCTCGTGAACAAAAGAAAGTTGAGGCATTCAATGTCTTCACAACAGTACAATTACCGACAGAATTCACAACTTGAATCTACACTGAAAGTTTGCAAAAAGGCACTCCATCTTTGTAAATCAAAAAACGAACATGATGCCTTATCTGTTAGAATTAATTATGAGTTAAGGCATTGTCTTACATCTGGCGCATTTGAATTGGGGTATGAATTCTTTACGCTATTAAAAAGTCTGAAAGAAAATCCCTTTAGACTTTTTGTCTATAAAACACTCCTTGATTTTAGATTGGATTATAGATTTCTCAACAAGAAAAGAAAGACCAACTCTTTTTAGAAATGTATTTAGAATTTAAAATTATCAGCGACTTTTTGGAGTAATCTTAAATTCCCTATGAAAAAAGTAAGTGACCCTATTTCACCATTTTCGTTCCTTTTTAAAAGAGGTTTTAAAGGGCTTCTGTCAATGATGGAATTAAATCAATGAATGCTTGGTGTATATCTTGTCGAACATGTGAGTTATTCTTATTCTCGATTGCTCTACCATCTATTTCAAATACTGGAGTCAATTCACCCATAGTGCCAGTTGCAAATACTTCATCTGCATTATAAAAATCAACCAGTGATAAGTTCTTTTCAATGCATTTCACGCCTTCTTTCCCTGCAATTTCGATTACAAGACCACGAGTAATACCATGAAGGCAAGCATCAGCAAATGGGGTGAAGAGAACACCGTTTTTCACCATGAAAAGGTTGGTGTCATTTAGTTCAGAAACAAAACCATTATGATCAAGCATTATTGCGGCATCCACTTTTGCAAAGTTAGCTTGCACCTTTGCAAGAATGTTGTTGAGGAGATTAGCATGGTGTATTTTTGAATCTAAAAATTGCGGGTTGTTCCTTCTTTGAGAAGAAGTGATGACTTTTATGCCACTTTCATTGTCATATACAAGAGGCTTCCATTCGGCTAAAACAATAAGACATGAACCACTTTGGTTGAGTCTAGGGTCCATCCCAGAGGTCACCTTTTCACCACGAGTAAGTGTAAGGCGGATATGGGTGTCATTCACCATAGAATTAGCTTCTACCGTTGCTTTTATGGCTTTTCGAATAAATGTATCACCTGGTACATGTTCAAATGCAAGTGCCTTGGCAGATTCATATAACCTAGTCAAGTGATGCCCCAAACAGAAGACTTTTCCATTGTACACCCTGAGCCCTTCCCATATTGCATCTCCTCCTTGAACAGCACTGTCAAAAACGCTTATTTTCGCTTCATTGCGGGCGTAAAGTCTGTCGCCAATCCATACTTGAATGGCTTCATTTTTAGGGTCAAACTGTTGGAGCATCTTGTGGGTTTTAATGAGACTGTAATTTCATTAAAATTGCTTGTTTAAACTAGCTTGATTTAAACCATATTAGTTCAGATTTTACCTCATTTTTAGACTAGATTGCACTCATGAATTTTCACACAAGAAAATGGGTCAAACCAGAGGACCTGAATCCTAATGGGACCTTATTTGGCGGGAGACTGTTGGCATGGATCGATGAAGAAGCGGCATTATATACCATCGTACAGTTAGAGAACAGGCATATTGTCACCAAGTTTATGTCAGAAATAAATTTTATCAATGCGCCTGTTCAAGGTGATATTATTGAGCTTGGCATTGAAGCGACTCATTTCGGTAGGACATCATTAACCTTAAGATGTATGGTCAGGAATAAACTCAATCACCTTGATGTTTTGACTGTAGATAGAATTGTAATGGTCAATTTAGGTGTAGAAGGTAAGCCCACACCCCATGGTAAAACTCAAATTGAGTTCGTGAAAGACAGACTGGAATAATTGACCTTAACGTGAGATTTAAGGCAAAAAAATAAATTGATTACCTCCGGTTATCATCATTTTCAAGCATACTCAAATAGCTTTCATACCTTGATGGTGCTATTTCACCTTGCTCTAAAGATGCTATGATAGCACAATCAGGCTCGATTGTATGTGAGCAATTAAAGAACTTACATTGTCCAATTAAAGCCCTCATCTCAGGAAAATAATCACTGATTTCATAGTTTTCCATGTTGAACAATCCAAGCTCTTTGATACCAGGAGTGTCTATTAAATAAGTGTCTTTTTTAACTTCAAACATTTCGGCAAAGGTAGTTGTATGCTTCCCTTTTTCCGCGAAGGTTGAAACCTCACCAGTCTTTAGTTTTAGGTCAGGGAGTACTTTGTTAAGAAAGGAAGATTTACCTACACCAGAATGTCCGGCTATTAGTGTGGTTTTCCCTTCTAACATATCATAAACTTCATCCATGTTGTCATTTTCCAAAACAGAAATAAATGCAGTCTTATAGCCTAAAGATTCATAAAGGGCTTTTAATTCAGCAGCATATTCAAACCCATCTTCTTCAAGGATATCTGATTTGTTAATTACGATAATGGCAGGGATTCTAAATGCTTCTGCACTTATCAAAAAGCGATCAATAAATCCTAGGGAGGTCCTAGGGTATGCTAAAGTAGCCATGAGCATTGCTTGATCGATATTGGAGGACAGGATATGGGCAAACCCAGTCTTTTTAGTCGATTTTCTGATTATGTAATTCGTACGAGGAAGAATGTCCTTGATAACTGCAGTATTATTTCCAAGTATTTCTTTTTCAATAATGACATAATCACCTACTGCAATCGGATTATTCACTTTTAGGTTCTTGTTTTTATACTTCCCCCTTAATCTACATGCAATAATTTCTCCTTCTTCAGTGTGAACCTCATACCATGACCCTGTTGATTTAAATACCCTTCCTTTGATCATGCTTGAACCAGTTGGTCTATTATTGTTTGCGTCGCACCAGATTTGTCTTGAATATAGTTGCTACTAATCCCCGAAGCTGCTAAACGATAGTCCTCGCTCTCTGTTAGCTTTGTTAAGACGGCTGAGGCTGCTGCCTTATTAGAAATTGAGAAGGCACCACCAAGCGCTATTAACTCCAGCGTTTCTGGAAATTTATCAAGGTTCTTGTCACCAAATATTACTGGCAGACCGAATGCAACGGCTTCCAGTATATTATGCACTCCATCTCTAAAAGCACCTCCAATGTAGGCGATTTCACCGTATTGGTAGAGTGATGAAAGCATCCCTATGGTGTTAATGACCATTACTTTCTTACCAACTACTTCTTCTTCAACTGCATCAGATATACGTACATGAGCGACTTGTAAATCCTTCTCTAAAATTTTGACATGCACGTCATCAACTAGGTGCGGTGCAATTATAAACTTCATGTTTTCATGGGCTGAATTAATGAAATCATAGAGCACGTCCATGTCCTCAGGCCAGCAACTCCCAATGACAATCACCTGAGCGTTTCCTTTAAACTTTTCGATGAGAGGGTAATGATTTGGAGAAGCAATTGTTTGTAAGACACGGTCAAAGCGTGTGTCACCTGAAACGGTAACATTAGTAATGTCAATTTGGTTAAGTAGTGTTTTGGATGCTGAATTCTGGACAAAAAAATGAGTAAAAAAAGTGAGCATTTTTCTATGTAGTCCACCGTAAAACTTGAAGAAAATATGACCTGAAGTAAAGAGACCTGAAATGTTGTACAAAGGTATTTCTCGTTTATGGATCTGACTTAAATAATTATACCAAAACTCGTATTTAACAAAAAAGATAATTTCTGGATTTGTAGCATCTAAAAACTGATTGACATTACTTGGAAGATCCATTGGGAGGTAGTAGATATAATCTGCGCCTTCGTAATTTTTACGTTGTTCATAACCAGAAGGAGAGAAGAACGTAATGAGAATTTTGTGACCTGGGTTTCTGACTTTAAACGCTTCAATGACGGGTTTTCCTTGCTCAAATTCCCCTAGAGATGCGCAATGGAACCATGCTAATGGAGCATTATTATTTGCGAAATCATTTTTTAGTCGCTTCCAAAAGCGCAACCTGCCTAAGGTAAAAGCACGTGCTTTAAGGTTGAAAGGCGTGATTATTAACGCAATTACCCAATAGGCAAGAATCGAGACGTTGTATAAAAAGACCTTCATTGAGTGCAAAAGTAAAAAACCCTCTGTAAAGAGGGGTTTTTATGCTAATACTTATTTCTTCTTCATGTTTTTTGGTGGCTCAACATTCCACCACCATTGTTGAGGTAATACTTTTTTTCTAGGCCATACTTCATTCAGAGTGGCTGCTTCATAGAGTCTGCCATTTTTCATGACATATTTAATGGCTGTAGAGTATTCAATATCATCTAAAGGGTTTTTATCTAATACTTGCAAGTCAGCCAATTTCCCAACTTCAAGAGATCCAAGGTCCTTGGATAAACCAATGGCATCAGCTCCTTCGATAGTAGCAACTTTGAGAGCATCGTGATTTTTCATTCCACCTGATGCAATCATCCATAATTCCCAATGTGTGCCGATACCTTGAACTTCGCCATGAGAGCCTAATCCTACTTTCCCCCCAGCTTCTACAACTTTTTTAAGCTGTTCAGCATGGAGTGGGAATATGTACTGATCTTTTCTATAAAACTGAGTGCTTTTCCACTTGTCTAATTCATCATGAGGCGTGAAGTACCTTAACTTTTCATTTTCATCAATATCTGTATTAGTTAAGTAGTATTGACGTCCAGATGGGCCACCATAACTCACAATTAGGGTAGGAGTATACACCAACTCTGAAAATGTCAACAAATTGGTCACATCTTTATAGAATGGGCTGATTGGCAAAGAATGTTCAAGCCCTGCATACCCATCTTGCATTAAGGTCAAATTCATAGTGAAATTAGAGCCACCTTCAGTAGTTGGAGTGAGTCCTAATTCATTAGCCGCCATAATTACCCATTGACGTACTTTTCTATCCCCTGCTAAGTACTGCTTTATTGTTTGGGTATTAAAATGATCTGAATAGCGCCTCACTACATCTCGGGCATCGTCTAAACTTTTAATATTTGCATTTGAGAATATCCCGGGCCCTGTTGAGAATAATCGTGGGCCAATTAATTCACCAGTTTCCATTAGATCACTATAAGCCAGAATATCTTCCGATGAGGTCTGAGGATCACGTTGAGTGGTTACTCCATAGGCCAATTGCGCCATGAATTGTGAAACTTGTTCGCGATGTACTCCCCAGGCTACCCATGCATGTGCATGTATATCCACTAAGCCTGGCATAATCGTTTTGCCTGAAACATCTATTCTTTCAGCTCTTCTAGGAATAGTTACTGTACCGGTTGCACCTATTGCAATGATGCGATTGTCTTTTATTACGATATCACCTGAAGGGATAATTTCATCACCTTTCATTGTAATAATTCTCGCACCACTTAACACAATTGTGCCTTCTGGCTTATCTTTTTGAGCTATTATTTCGAGGTCGACTCTTTTGGTTTCATAGGTCAATTCTTTCACTTCCTCATTGCCTTCTTCCTCTTCATCCTTCTCTTCCTTTTTGTTTTTTGCAAGCTCTTTGGCCATTGTATCTGCTTTAGACCATTCATATTGGAAGAAGCTTCGTCCAATAGAATAGTGAGCAATGGTTCCGGACTGACTCCAGCCTATGAAATCCCCACCCACCTTAGTGAGTCGCCAAGTAGGGACAGACGAAGAAGAGGTGACCGCAATGGTTGGTGCTTCACCACCAACAGGTGGAATAGTAACCAAATAGATGTTTTCATTGGCTCTTACCAATGCTTTTTTACCGTCAGGGGAAATATTGACCTCGTCAGGGGTAGTGGCAGACATGGAGGGTCCTCTACCGGGTACACTTGGTCCTTTAATTTTCGCAACAATTTTAACATCTGTTCCATCAAGGCGCATTGAAAGTAAGCCAGTACTTCCTGCCCATATGTAGACTCTGTCTTTTTCAGGTCCAAAGTGAGGTGCATTTCTACCCTGTTGTGTGTCTCCTGATCCAACCCAAGTAATGCGATTTATTGCGCCACCTTCTGAAGGCATCCACATGTATTCCAGTTCTGCTCCGGCTCCATGTCCACCGAAATCTTCCAACATTCGCATCCTATGCATTTTGGATCCTTTAACGCCAACTATCTTGGTGCCATCTTGTGAATAATTGAGCTTATCATAAAACGCAGAAATTGGAGTCAACTTTTTTGGCGCTCCTCTACCATTTGCATTCATGCGGTAAATATCACCTCCAATGGCGTCATTCCAAGTGACATAAGCGATGTGATTCCCATCAGGTGACCAAACAGGAGAACTTTCGATGTTATCTGACTTTGTTAGTCTTTTGGCATTTTTTACCACCGCATGCGTTGTGTCACTGCCATCTTCATTGAGGTAACTATCAGGCAAGTCTGCTAACCAAAGTTTGTCTAATGCGGCAAAAACAACCTTAGTGCCATCTGGTGAAGGGCGAGCACCCCTGATTTGAGCAACTGTGAGTGTAGAGTCGTTAATTGGATAATCGAACTTAGCCAATGCACCTAATTCTTGTTCAATATCAGCAGTGAATGGAATTTGAGTGACATCTCCGGAAGGGATATCCACTTTCATAATTTTACCACCATAGCTGGTAATTAGGCTTTTTGAATCCGGGGTGAATGCAGAGGCAGGATATACATCACGATCTCTAGCTCCTCCGCCTTGATAATCATCTCTTTGCACATCCATCACCAACCATTGCTCCTCAGAAGTTTCCAAGTTGAGCAACTTTAATGCTTCTCGGTTATCATGCCTAGTGGCATAAACTAACCATTTTCCATCAGGGCTAGGTATTGGCCTGAACGCTCCTTCGTGCTCATGCGTTCTCATGAATACCCTGCCTGACTCACGGTCTAAAAGACCAATTTGATAAGCACCCATTTGTCTCAATGAACTTCTTGGGACGTGGATGTCGTCATAATCATCAAGTCCAATAGTACCGACGCCACTTTTTGATCGGCCCCTCATATTGAGCCATAAGAATCTCGGGTCATCTCCGAAAGCTGGACCGATATGAGAAGGAATTGAACCTCCGCCTGTATCATTACCAGTAATCTGTATGCCTGAGCCACCATCTTTGTGATAGAGCCACAGTTGCGCACCTTTTCCAGAGATCACATAATTATTGTCTGGTGTCCAGATGGGGGACATGTAGCTTTGACGCTCAGACTGTGTAATTGGAGAAGCATTTTCACCATTTACATCTGATACCCAAATATTTTCAGATCCATTCCGATCACTGATGAAAACTATTTGTTGTCCATCAGGAGAGAAATTGGGTTGCATGTCATAGGCTTGCCCTTCAGTGATCCTTGTAGCTTTGCCTCCAGATATCGGTAAAGTATATAAATCCCCTAATAGCTCAAATACTAAGGTTTTTCCGTTAGGAGCAAGGTCTAGTGAAATCCATGAACCCTCGTCTGTTGTGAATTTGAGAGATCGAGTTGTGATTAATGGTAGGTTTTTGTTTTTTTTTGCCGCTGCCGCTGAGCTGTCGTTTTCCGCTGTAGTCTGTGCTGTAATAGATGAAAGGCTACTGGTTACGAAAATTAGAAGAATAATGAATTTGAGAGAGTAAGGTTTCATATTCCTATAATATGAATTTAATACTTCATTATTGGCCTAATTGTCGAATTTCATTTTATCAAGGGCATAAAAAAAGTCCTCCGAAAAGGAGAACTTTTAAAGAGTTCTTATTTACTAATGTTGAGCTAAGTAGTTAGAAACACCTTCTTTAGTTGCTTCCATTGCATCCTTACCTTCTTCCCAGTTGGCAGGGCAAACTTCTCCAAATTTTTCAACATGTTGTAAGGCATCAACTAAACGAATCATCTCGTCAATGTTTCTTCCTAATGGAAGGTCGTTAATTGTTTCTTGTCTTACAGTTCCTTTTTTATCAATCAAGAAAGTTCCTCTAAATGCAATTGCATTGCCAGTAAATTGTAATTCACCTTCTTCGTTATAGCTATAATCTCCACCTAGCACACCGTAATTAGTAGCGATTGTTTTTGACGTATCAGCAACTAATGGGTAAGTAACACCTTCAATTCCACCTTTGTCTTTTGGCGTCATTAACCATGCTAAATGAGTTTCTTCAGTATCCGTTGATGCGCCAACTACAGCTACACCTCTTTTTTCGAATTCTGCTAATTTGGCTTGGAAGGCCAAGATCTCAGTTGGGCAAACAAACGTGAAATCTTTAGGGTAAAAGAAGAATATAACCTCTTTCTCTCCTAGGTATTGGTCTAATGAAAAACCATCAACAATTTCTTCACCGCTTACTACCGCTGCTGCACTAAATAATGGTGCTTTTTTTCCTACTAATGACATGCTTTTTTGTCTTTTTTATTGTAATAATGAATTTTTAATTGTCTTTATTTCAGCACTGATCAAGTCTTTGTTTTGAATAACAAAAGACATTCGAAATGGTTAAAAAAAGTGCTTACTCAGCAATATTTCGCGAAGGTAATTAAGGGGTAATTACCAACCTAACACTGAATATTTTTTTATCAAAGGCAGGTGAAAGAAAAGTCAACAAATGATTATTTCTATCAAAACGGTTTCTTTTACACGAATGGTGTCAAAAAAAAGTTCTTATTCATTTCAAATTACTTAATTTATAGTGCAGAATAACAAACTTAATCCTTATGAAAAAGATTTTATTATTGATAGTGGCCTTCGGAGTATTTACCCTGGCTTGTGGAGAGGCTGGCTTTGAGTCTGATGTTTCAAAGACTTCTAGTATAGACTTTGATATTGCCGTTGCTGGTTTAAACGGAACTGTTAATGAAATTAATGAAGGCATAACTTTTAATTTCGCTGATGCAGACTTTGATAGTTATGTTTCTGATGTTGAGAAATTCACTCTTAACAGCCTTGAATTTGAGCTTAGCGAAGTTGTAGGTACAACAAATTCAAACTTGAACATTGAAATAAGAATTGATTTAAACAATAATACTGCAGATGCTAATGACGGAGATGCATTGTTGTCCTTGTCAAGTATTCCTATAACGAATACAACAGATCCTATAGTACTCTATAGCACGGATTCGGATAATCCTGGGCTGGCTAATGGAACAATAGTTAGGGCATTAGAACAAGCAATCTTGGATCGTCGGACACTCGAAATTGAGATTACTGCCTCTAAAGCAGGTACTGATTTGACTGATGATTTTGTATTTACTTTACTTTTCGACCTGACAGCAAGACTTCAACTCGATTAATCTATCACTTTTTAAAACCGAAACATGAAAAATATTTTAAGAACATTATTAGTCATATCCCTTTTAGGAGTAGGATTAAAAGGGTCTAAAGCGCAAGGTGGTTTAGATGGATTATTAGAGGCTGGGTTTGAAGATGCCACAACGATGCTGAAACATTACATGGAACCTGCATTTGTTGGCGTGGGATACGGACTTCAGTCAGGTTGGTACAATACAGCTAAAGTGCATAATTTTTTAGGATTTGACTTAAGCATTACTGCAAGTGCATCTAAGGTGCCTGATGAAAAAGAGTTTTATACTTTTTTAAACAGCGAGTTTAATAATTTCTATTATGCGGATGGTAATAGTGTAGAAGTACCTACATTATTGGGGCCTAATTTAGGCGCTGATGACCTGCCACAATTGTCTGTAAGAGATTTTAATGACATAGACAATGATGGTGATTTTCAAGAGGAGCTAGTGAGAATTTCTGCACCAACAGGATTAGGCCTTGAAGAAGAATTTCCAATTAATGCGGTACCCAGTCCAATGATCCAAGTAGGACTTGGCTTGTTCAAGGGCACGGAACTAAAAATAAGGTTTATACCAGAATCTGCAGCTGAATCTTTAGTGGGTAGAGATGAAGGTTATCGTTTTAATATGTTTGGTCTCGGAATAATGCATGATATCAAACAATGGTTGCCTGCTGAAAAAATCATACCAGTTGATATTTCAATTTTTGCTGGCTTTACAAATTTTAACGCCACTGCTGATGTAGATCCGGACGATCAAAACTCTAACCAAACAATTGAATTTGAGTCAAATGCTGTGACGGTACAAGCCGTTGTTTCTAAGAAAATTGCTTTTGCTACTTTTTATGGTGGTCTTGGTTGGGCACAGTCTAAAGTTGATTTTGCTATGAAGGGCACCTACGAAACAGAATCTGAAGTTTTAGTCGATCCAGTTGCATTTGGATATGACAACAGTGGCTTTAGAGGTAACCTAGGGTTAAGATTGAAACTTTTATTCTTGACAGTGTCTGGTGAGTACGCTTTTCAAGAGTACAATACTTATTCGGTTAGTGTAGGTTTTACGTTTAGATAAGATAAAGAGAAATTAAAAAAAGCCCATGATGAGATTTCATCATGGGCTTTTTTATGGGCTAATTTTTAGAATTATTTGCCTTTAAAATCAGCTTTTCTTTTTTCAACAAAGGCATTCATTCCTTCTTTTTGATCTTCACTGGAAAAGAGCATATAGAAGTTCTTTCTTTCAAAATGAAGTCCCTCTTCTAAATGTGTTTCGAATGAACGTTTAACTGATTCTTTAGCCATTTGTACGGCAATTGGTGACATTGAGGCTATTTCTTTTGCCATGTTGACTGCTTCAGTTAAATACAATTCAATGGGTACAATTTTATTAATCAATTTCAAGTCAAGGGCTTCTTCCGCTTTGATGAACTTGCCTGTAAGCACCAATTCCATTGCTTTCACCTTGCCTATTGCTTTGGTAAGCCGCTGAGTGCCACCTGCGCCAGGCATGACCCCAATCTTAATTTCAGGTTGACCAAACTGTGCTGTTTCAGAAGCTACTATCATATCACAGCTCAATGCCAACTCACAACCACCACCTAAAGCAAAACCTGATACAGCCGCAATGATTGGTTTTTTAGTTTTGTTGATTTGATCCCAAGTACTGAACTGGTCCACTTTCCACATGTCAATGGTGTTTTTACCCGCCATTTGCTTGATATCGGCCCCTGCAGCAAAAGCCCGTTCGTTTCCAGTTATGATGATAACACGTACTTCATCTTCTTGGTCCAATTCCTTCAATGCATCCCTCACTTCACCCATTAATTGTAGGTTTAATGCGTTTAATTCTTTCGGTCGATTAAGTTGAATTAGGGCAATGTGCTTTTGATAGTCTTTGGTAACTTTAATGAATTCCATAGGTTAGCTTTGAATTGGCTCTAAAATTGAAAAAAAGACGCTGTAAATAAAAATTTAAATTGATCCGATCGTAATGAAAAAAGTCTTGTTTGTATGCTTAGGTAATATTTGTAGGTCACCATTGGCTGAAGGGATATTTAGGGAGAAAGTAAATCAACGTGGTTTAGAAAATGATTTTGAGATAGACTCCTGTGGAACTGCTTCCTATCATATTGGTCAGCAGCCCGACCAACGAAGTGCAGATAATGCAAGATACAACGGAATCAACCTGGACCATCAAGCACGGCAATTTTCTGTAAATGATTTTGATGAATATGATTATATCCTAGCAATGGATAAGAGTAACCTAAGAAACATTCAAGAATTAGAACAGGAAAGGACAGGGTACGAGTTAGTACTCATGCGTAATTTTGACGACCATGGTGTGAATCAAGATGTACCTGACCCATATTATGGAGGAGATAAAGGGTTTCAAGATGTATTCGAAATTTTAGACCGATCCACAGCTTCATTATTGGACCATATATTGACCAAAGATTAGGCTTTAAATACCATTTGAAAATTGTTCCTTGAACGTTGTTCAATAATAACTTCCTTGCCCTTCATTAGATCATTGATAGTCTTCTGATCGTAATTTTTGACAGTCATCATTTCGAGACCCTCATTGTAGAAAATCAGAAAATTCTCTAACAATGCTTTTCTTAGTTTTTCTCTTTTTATAGGATTGTCATCCATACAAATTGTAAACGAGATTGCTGAATTCTGCATCAAATTGATCGTGAGATTAAGCTTATTCACGTTTTCAAAGATCAAACTAATATGATGCTCATTAATGAATGAGTAATCACTGATCTTAAAGGAAAGTACTGTTTGATTGTCTTGGTGAATGATGGCAGGAGCCAGGTTCGGAATTATACAGTCATGAATTAAGGTGCCATTGGCTTCAGGAGTCTCAAAAGATTTCACGTATAACGGAATGTTCTTTTGCGCTAATGGTTTTATGGTTTTTGGATGTATGACACTTGCACCATAGAAGGTCATCTCTGCTGCCTCCTTATAGGGTAACTCTTCGTACTTTTTAGTGTCTTCAAACTTCTTAGGGTCTGCATTTAATACACCGGAGACATCTTTCCATATGGTAACCGATTCTGCTTTGACTGATGTTCCAAAGATGGCGGCGCTAAAATCACTTCCTTCTCTTCCTAAGGTGGTGGTATTAAAATTAGAATTTGAACCGATAAAACCCTGTGATACTATAACATGCTCATTGATATTTTGGGCAACATTGGAGCGAATGATATTTTGAGTTGCACCCCAGTCAATTTTTGCTTCTCTATGAGCACTATCCGTCTTTATCACCTTTCGTGCATCTAGCCAGAAACTTGATATACCAGAATGATTTAGGTAATTGGTAATGATTTTAGTGGATAAAATTTCACCCAATGACACAGTTTGGTCATATATATAATCGTAATTAAGTGCTGAGCTAACACTATTGAGCTGCATCTCTATTTCAGTAAAAATTCCTGAAATTTCTTTTATAAAAGTTTCGTCGTGGTTGAGACCAAGCTCTTTTATAATGTTATTGTGAAATTTCTGCAGTGATAAAAAATCTTTACTGAAATCTTCTTCATTAATTACTTTTTGCAATAACCCCTCAATTGCATTGGTAGTTTTGCCCATTGCAGAGACTATAACGATTAAAGGACCATCGTTATTGGTCTTAATTATCTCAGTCATGCTCTTCACTGCGGAAGAATCTTTGACCGAAGCCCCACCAAATTTGAATACTTTCAAGAGTCGATTACTATTTTTGTTAATTTCGCTGCAAGTTATAACGAATTCTGACATTCAAATTATACACTTCAATGTCCAAAGCAGAAAATTCTCGAATTGCCCTCCCAGTGGGGACAAATCTTGACCGATTTATTATGAAACACCAAGAAGCTTTTCCATTTGCTTCAGGTGAATTGTCTCAATTATTAAGAGACATGGCTTATGCTGGAAAAGTTGTTAATCGAGAAATTAACATGGCTGGCTTAGCGAACATTACTGGTGTTTATGGTGCTGAAAATGTTCAAGGAGAAGAGCAGCAAAATTTAGATGTTGCTGCTCATATCCGATTTAGTCGGGCCTTGGAAAAAGGGGGGGAAGTAGCGGCTATGATTTCCGAAGAAGTTGAGGACATTATTCACTTGAGTCCTAATGGGAAATACATTGTGGCCATTGATCCTTTAGATGGTTCATCCAATATAGATGTCAATGTATCAATTGGTACTATCTTTTCGATTTATAGAAGGAAATCGGAAGTTGGTACCAAAGCAGACATGAATGATGTTTTGCAAGCTGGTCACGAGCAAGTAGCGGCTGGTTATATTCTTTATGGATCCTCTACCATGTTAGTGTTTACAACAGGTGCCGGCGTCAATGGATTTACCTATGAGCCAACCTTAGGGGAATATATCCTGTCTCATCAAGACATGCAGGTTCCTAAGAATGGAAGTATCTATTCCATAAACGAAGGAAGCTATAATTCTTTTCAGCCTGAAGTGAAAGCATACATAGAAAAATGTAAAGACAGAAGTCTTTCTGCCCGATACGTTGGGTCATTGGTAGCTGATTTCCATAGAAATTTATTAAAAGGAGGGATTTATATTTATCCGGCTACGGAAAAATCTCCAAATGGTAAATTAAGGTTAATGTACGAATGCAATTGTCTGGCATATATTGTTGAACAAGCAGGAGGTAAGGCAACTGATGGTAAGGTTAGAATAATGGATATAGAACCAATCGAGCTGCACCAAAGAGTACCTTTCTTTGTTGGTAGTTCAGAGATGGTAGACGAAGCATCGGTGCTCTAGCTTGAATGCCTTTTTCGAGAAGCTACTTTTTGAAGCTCTCTTGTCAAAATCATTTCCGCAATAATTAAGCTTGTGTTTTCTGGTCTTTGGGCTAAAACTGACTTTAATTTTTCTTCAGAAACATCTATGCGATAGAGTGCATTCAATAACCTATTGAAGTCTCTTGAAATTAGATGGTCTACGATTTGAGTAAGCCTCCTAATTAATGACTCATGGGTGAGTTGAGAAGGATCTACGAGTGCATCGGATTCTAATTGGAAGTCCTTAATTATCAAGGCTGAGCCAGTAATAAGGTCTTGATGCTCCATTGAATAAATGTGAATTAATTCTCTTCTTTTGGAATTTCAGTTGCTTCTTTGGACACTTCTTTCTCTTCTGCAGCAAATAATTCAGGGTGTTTTTTAGAAAGATTATTGTACCAAGACAATAGTTTTTTAATGTCAGAAACATACACTCTGTCTTCATCATATTCAGGCAGAATATGTTTCAAGAATGCTTTCAACTCACCTGGATCTGAATTCTTATCAAGTCCAGTGTCACCATCAAACTCAGAATGAATCTTTTTCATTACCGCTTCAAGTGGTTCTGAACCTTCATCAGAGTAAGTGTAAATTGAGATCTCACTTAAAATTGAAACACGAGCATCGGCACCAACAACTAATTTGGATTTTTTCTCGTCCATCGATTCAAGTATTACGCCTGACTTAGAAGGCTGTAATACTTTGAATAAACCGCCTTTACCAGCTACTGATGCAATGTCTTCAAACTTCATATTTGGATTTCTTAATTGTGTTGCAAAGATCGGTGTTGCACAGGGTGTTATGCAAGAAAAAATTGGTCTAATTAATAATCTCTGAAATATATTCGATCAACTCTTCTCTGCCTAAACCAGTTTCAGCTGAACTTACAAACATTGGAGGCGTTTCTGCCCATGTTTCTAAAAGCGCTTTCCTGAATTTAGCGATATTACTCGCGGTCTTATTTTTGGTCTGTTTATCCGCCTTTGTAAAGGCAAGTGCTAAAGGAATTTGCTTTTTACCTAACCAGTTGACAAATTCTAAATCTATCTTTTGCGGATCCAGTCGGCTATCAATTAAGACAAAAACTAGTTGAAGATTTTCTCGATTGAGAATGTATTCCTCAATCATTTTACCCCATGCCGCCCTACTTGATTTGCTCACCTTGGCATAACCATATCCTGGTAAATCAACTAAATACCAAGAATCATCAATAATGAAATGATTTATCAATTGAGTTTTTCCTGGCCGACCAGAAGTCTTAGCTAACTTTTTTCTCTGCGTAAGCATATTGATCAAAGAAGATTTACCTACGTTGGACCTGCCAATGAATGCAAACTCTGGTTTATCTGGCTTAGGGCATTTTAAATAATCCGTATTACTTATTACGAATGTTGCTTCTTTAATCATTCTGCAAAAATAAAGAACTCCTTGGAAAGAGAATTTGTTTTTTTATTCTTTTCAATACCTTTGCATTCCGTTAAAGATCAGAAAATTAAAAGAGAAGAAAAATGTCAAAAGCAAAAGCAGGAGATAACGTAAAAGTACACTATACAGGACGATTGACAGATGGTACTGTATTTGATTCATCGGAAGGAAGAGAGCCATTGGCTTTTGAAGTAGGCGCTGGAATGATGATTAAAGGATTTGATTCAGCTGTTGATGGTATGGCTGTTGGTGATAAGGTTACCGCTGAGATCGTAGCTGCCGAAGCTTATGGTGAATCCAACCCGGAAATGATCGTTGAAGTACCCAGGGAGAACCTTCCTGCAGACTTAAAACCTGAAGTTGGTCAGCAATTAGGAATGACACAACCGAATGGACAACAAGTACCAGTTAAGATTGCAGAAGTACACGAAGATAAAGTGGTAATCGACGCAAATCATGATTTAGCAGGTAAAGACTTGGTGTTTGATATTGAGCTAGTTGAGATAGCATAATTCGGTTTAACCAAGAAAACAAAGAGCCTTAGGAGTAATCCTAAGGCTCTTTTTTATGCTTCTGGAAACCTAAAAGAGAATTTCCCCCGTTTTAATGTTGGTTTGTTTACCGAATATTTTTTCACTCAAAACCTAAAACAACCATGAAGAAAATTTTGAAGTATAAAACTCCATTGAGAGGTAGGTCTAGAAAGGGAGTTAAGAATAGAATTAAGAAATCTAAAGAGTTCTTAATAATGAAAAGGTTTCGAATGAGTATTTCGCGAGCAGATTTAGCTGGTTCTCATTAATTAAGACGCTTCTTCCAATTATCGAAAGAAAGTGCATAAAACAGTGGTTTACTTCGTATTATTGCAGCCTGATTATGACAGTTTTACCATACAAAGAGAAGGAGGCGGGGAAAAAAGAGCAGGTGGCTGAAATGTTCGATAACATAAGTCATCGATATGATTTCCTTAATCACTTTTTAAGCCTTGGAATAGATATTCTTTGGAGAAAAAAAGCCATTCGTCAGTTAGAAAAGGACCAACCAAAATTGATTCTAGACATTGCAACTGGAACAGGTGATTTTGCCATCGAAGCCTTGGCGTTGAATCCAGATAAAGTAATTGGGGTAGATATTTCTTCAGGAATGCTTGATTATGGCAAGAAGAAAATGATGAAAAAGGGACTTGAAGATAAGATTGAGCTACAGATGGGAGATTCCGAAAAGCTTCTTTTCCAAGATAATAACTTCGATGCAGTCATCGTTTCATTTGGTGTAAGGAATTTTGAAAATCTAGTAAAAGGGTTGACAGACATGCACAGGGTGCTTAAGCCTGGTGGTAAAACAGTAATAGTAGAGTTCTCGAGGCCAACAATGTTTCCAATGAAACAACTGTACAGCTTCTATTTTAAATATATTCTTCCTGTGATAGGTAAATTAATATCCAAAGATCAGGCTGCTTATACTTATTTGCCAGAATCTGTAGATGCCTTTCCAGATGGTCAAAAATTTCTAGATATTTTAAAACAAGTTGGATTTAAGAATACCGTATGCAAGCCATTGACTTTTGGTATAAGCTCAATTTATATAGGGCAAAAATAGCTGTAATCACGCTGCTATTTAGTGGGCCTATGGTATTTGGGCAGACTAAAAGCTATGCTACAATTCACAGACCCGATAGTGACTTGAAGTTTCTCAAGTATGGTTTTTTCTTGGGTTTTCATCAAAACACTTATAACATTAAATATTCAGATGCCTTTGATACGCCAGAATATGAGGATGTTGTATCCATTAATTCTCAGAAGAGGCCAGGGTTTAATTTGGGTTTCATGCTTAATCTTAGATTGGATGATCAGGTTGTCCTTAGGGTTGTCCCTGTGAAAATCGCGCTGTACCAATATGCTGTTGAATATAGTATGACAGATGGAACAGTGGACAGTCAGCTCATTGAAAGCACAAGATTAGAACCAGGTGTATTTTTAAAATACAGGTCGATTAGAAGGGGTAATTCAAGAATGTATGTAATTGGCGGCATTACTGGATCAATTCGCTCAAGGAAGTCAGATGAGGATCCCACCGCAATAAGGTTAGCTGAAAAGAAGTTTGACTTTAGGGCGGAAATTGGTTTTGGAGCAGATCTTTATCACAAATATTTTAAATTCGCTCCTGAATTAAGGTATTCAGCAGGATTAATAAATGCAATTGACGGAGGAAGTAATTTTTACACTGATGGGATTCAAAGAATCTCTACGCATGTTTTTAGCCTGTATTTTCATTTTTCTGATTAAATCATGAGTAAAATAGCATTGGTAACAGGGGCTTCATCAGGAATTGGTTTAGCTACCGCAGAGGCATTATCTTCAGTTGGATATGATCTTATCATTTGTGGAAGAAGGGCCGAGCGATTGGATGAGCTTTCTGCAAAATTAAAAACAAAATCTCATCAGCTTATTTTCGATGTCCGAGATCGTGATGCTGTATTAAAGGCCATAGATTCATTGCCTCAAGAATGGCAGAATATTGATGTACTGTTGAACAATGCTGGAAATGCCCATGGCATGTCTTCAATTCAAGAAGGAAACATGGATGATTGGGATGCCATGATAGATATCAATGTTAAAGGCTTGCTCTATGTCACTAAGGCAATTGTTCCTGGGATGGTCAAACGCGGAACAGGCCATGTAATCAATATTGGCTCTGTTGCTGGCAAAGAAGCTTATCCAAATGGGAACGTTTACTGTGCTTCTAAGCATGCAGTAGATGCTATTAACAATGGAATGAGGATGGATTTGAATGGTACAGGAGTAAAGGTATCTCAAGTTTGCCCAGGTCTCGTTGAGACAGAATTCTCAATGGTTAGATTTAAAGGTGATTCAGACAGATCAAAGATGGTATATGATGGTTTCGATCCATTAACCGCCACAGATATTGCTGAAATTATTCAATTCATGGTAACTAGACCAAAGCATGTGAATTTAAGTGATGTGATAGTGTTTCCATTAGCACAAGCCGGTTCAACAATTGTCGACAGGAACGGTTAATTATAAATTCCGTTTACAATTTTCTCTCTTTCCATTTACCAATCAATTGGCTAAGTTGCATTGATTAAAATTTTTCATGGAAGAAGAGCAAGAAGAAAAACCCAAGCTGTCAATCCCCGGCATATTTTATAATAGTGATACTAAAGTACCTATGACCAATTGCATCGATTGCGATTATAATCTATGGCAAGGTGACCGGTATTATATGATTGAGAAGGTGTTCAAAAAATACCAGGAATTAGATTCAATTGAGGTGTTATTTGAGTACGCCATTTGCAGCCAATGCTATGATAAAATGAAAGATGGACTGTCAGCAGAGAGTATGACTACCCTCTCAAACTATATGATGAACAATACGGATATTGAGGGAATGCAGAGAAGAATCGAAGAGCATCCTACAGACCCTGAAAAGTGGTTATCCCATTGTATGATTAAAGGGACAGAAATAAATGATCTAAACGAATACCAAATTGGTGCATGTTTCAAAGGCAATGAGATGGCTACTAATTTCATGCCCCCCTTCCTAATTGGAGGTGAAGCTATGGAAGAAATTACAAATTTACTTTCTAAAGAAACTAAGGATGAAATGGATGGTTTTATTGGAGATCATTTTGGGATTCCACCTGAACTAAGAAAAGATTTAGTACTTATTTAAATGAAGAAATCGATAATTCTCGCCCTTACTTTCTTTGCCTTTTCCTGTTCAAAGACTGAAAATTCTGTGCCCATAGTTGATGGTGTATCATGGGAATTAGCTTCCTACAGGAAGGCTCATATCTCCGAAATTAACTATGAACTGGAGTTCAGGATTCCTGAAAATCCTAAGCAGGAAATCCAGGCCCTAGAATTATTAACCTTCCAATTGGATGCAGTTGAGCAATCACTTCAACTTGATTTTCGTGAATCCGAGGATAAGCTTAAGGGCATTGTTGTCAATGGTAAAACACACGAGATCAAATTGATTAATGAGCACATAGAAATTGACCAAGCATTTCTGAAAGAAGGTGAGAATACAATCGAAATCAATTTCTTTGCTGGTGAAACTTCATTGAATCGTAAAGAAGAATTTCTTTATACACTTTTTGTTCCGGACAGAGCAAGGACCGCTTTTCCTTGCTTTGATCAACCCAACCTGAAAGCCACTTATGACCTGACATTAAATGTACCAAATTCATGGACTGCCATTGCCAATGCTCCGATAAAGCGTATGGCTGCCTCAGAAGGGCGAAAAAATATTCAATACCATACATCTGATTTAATCAGTACTTATCTCTTTTCTTTTGTTGCTGGAAAGTTCGAGACTATAAGCAGAACCATTGAGGGACGCGAAATGACTATGATTCATCGCGAAACAGATGATGAAAAGGTTAAGCGTAATATTGATTTCATATTTTACTTACATAATGCATCTATAAAATGGTTAGAAAATTATACTGGGATTAAGTACCCGTTCAAGAAATTTGATTTTGCCTTAATTCCCAGTTTTCAATATGGAGGGATGGAGCATGTCGGAGCCATTCAGTACCGTGCAAATAGCTTGTTTTTGGATGAAAACCCTTCTCAATCCCGATTACTGAGTAGGGCAAGCTTAATTGCACATGAAACTGCACACATGTGGTTTGGTGACCTTGTGACCATGGACTGGTTCAATGATGTTTGGACTAAAGAAGTCTTTGCCAACTTTATGGCTGCCAAAATGGTGAACCCTAGCTTTCCAACTATTGATCATGACCTGAATTTTCTGGTAAGACATTATCCTTCGGCTTATGGTATTGACAGGTCAACTGGAGCCAATCCAATTCGTCAAGACCTGGCCAATTTGAATGAGGCTGGTCAGATGTATGGAGGCATCATATATAATAAAGCACCCATTATGATGCGCCAGCTCGAAATGTTAGTGGGAGAGGAGCTGTTCCGAGAAGGGATGCAAGAATACCTTAAGACTTACGCTTTTAAAAATGCCACCTGGCCAAATTTGGTGAATATTTTAAATAGAAAAACGAAAGCTGACTTAGTAGAGTGGAGTGATGTTTGGGTGAATACTCCTGGCCGACCTACTTTTTCTGTTGAAAATGAGCAATTAATTCAAACGGATCCGAGTGGTAAAAATAGAGTCTGGTATCAAAGTTTTAATGTGAATGATGCCAGCGATTCAACTAGAGTAATTGCAAAAGCATCTACTGATATGGCCACTGTTGCCTTAAAAGGTAGAGAGGCTGCTTATTTAGCCTCAAATGCACTCTTTAATGCTGATGGCAACGGCTATGGTCTTTTTCCAGCATCGAAAGATATAATAACTGTTCATTGGTCTAACATGTCTGACCTTCAGAAAGGATCTGCATTGATTAATTTATATGAGCAATTTTTAGAAGGAAATTCCATTGAAGCTGTCGAATATATTGAGTTGTTCAAATGGCTTGTAGTAAAGGAAAAGAATCAATTGTTACTTAATAGAATGTTGGGACAATTGGCGAATGTTTACTGGACATATTTAACGGTGGAACAGCGTAACCAAGTTGCACCGGATCTAGAAAGAACATTATTTCATTGTATGAACGATATTGCTGAGTCACCTGGAGAGAAAAAAATATTTTTTAACGCCTTCAGAAATTTGACAGTTTCCGATGTCAATACTCAAAGGCTTTATAATATTTGGAAGGGCAACTTAAAAGTTCAAGGCTTGAATCTATCAGAAAATGACTTGACAGGCTTGGCAGGCCAATTGGCTATCAGACTTCCTGAGAAGTCCTTAGAGATCATTGAAGAACAATATGCGGCCATTAGTAATCCTGATAGTAAAAAACGTTTTCACTTTATAAGGCCAGCATTGTCTAACTCTGTTGAGGTGCGCGATGCTTTTTTTGAATCTTTGAAGCAAGAAGAAAATCGTCAAACCGAATCTTGGGTATTAGGAGCATTAGGCTACTTACATCATCCTTTGAGAAAAGAGGAGTCCGTAAAATACATTTTCCCAAGCCTGGAATTGCTTCAAGAGATTCAGGTTACGGGGGATATTTTCTTTCCTTCGAGGTGGTTGGGTAGTACCTTGGGTAATCACAATTCACCAGAAGCGGTGAAAATTGTTAACGATTTTTTAGCAGCGAACCCAGATTACAATACCCAATTAAAGATGAAAATATTGCAATCTGTTGATGGTACATTTAGATCGGCTAAGGCCTTAAACCCTAAGATAGAAGTGCAATAAGAATTGCTAACATTGTTTAAGGGAGTCTGAATAATAAAATAAAAGCGTCCGATTGACTACTTAAAAACTTTGTCACCTTTTGTTAACCACTTACCCCATTCTTTATCAAAACCATGTACTTGATTGGTGCTACCTGAAGCATTATAAACGGGGAAGCCAGTATTAACCCAATCAAAAATTCCTCCATAGAGGTTTCTAACATCTGTGAAGCCCATTTTCTCTAGTTTCTCACCTATCTGGCCACTTCTATAACCAACAGAACAATAGATGACGACCGTTTTAGATTTATCAAGGTGCTTGAAAGCTTTCTTGTCGAATTTTTTGTAGCCACAGTAACTGGCGTTTTTGATGTGAGACACATTAAATTCTGCTATTTCTCGCGCATCTAAAATCATCGCCTCTTGCTCACTTTCAAGTAGATTTTTTAATTCATTTACTGAAATAGTATTTACTTTCTTTGAAATTAATCCATCAACAACGGTTTCAAAAGTTTGTTGTCCAAATGCAGATACCGTGATTAGGGAGCAAAATGTAAGTAATAAATATTTTTTCATTAGATCAGGGCCCTATTATGTCCAACTTCCTCAATTACACAATGATAAGCAGGTTAATCCTTATGCAATAAAAAAAGCCTCAAACTTTCATCTGAGGCTTTGAATAAATTTTTAATAAGGTCTATCCAACTCTTTCGATCAAATCGGCTGCTCTATTAGAATAACCAGCTTCATTGTCATACCAGCCAACGACTTTCACCAATGTACCTTGTGCAGAAGTCAATTGAGAATCAAAAATATTTGAGTGTGGATTACCAACAATATCAATAGAAACTATTGGGTCTTCTGTATACTCTAAAACACCTTTCATTGGTCCTTCAGCAGCAGCTTTCATTGCAGCATTGATTTGTTCTTTAGTTGCTTCTTTCTTCAAAACAACAGTAAGGTCAGTCAATGAACCATCAGGAATAGGCACTCTCATTGCAATTCCGTCTAATTTACCTGCAAGGTGAGGTAAAACCAATCCGACAGCTTTAGCAGCTCCAGTTGACGTAGGAATGATTGAATAAGCACCCGCTCTAGCTCTTCTTAAATCTTTATGCGGAGCATCTTGTAAATTCTGGTCAGAAGTATAAGCATGAACCGTCGTAATATAACCGTGCTCAATTCCAAAAGCATCATCCAAAACCTTGGCCATTGGTGCCAAGCAGTTGGTTGTACAAGAAGCATTCGACATGATGGTCTCTTCACCAGTTAAAGTATCATCGTTTACACCAAGCACTACCGTTGGTATACCGCCTTTAGCAGGTGCTGATATTACAACTTTTTTAGCACCAGCAGTAATATGCTGTCCTGCACCAGCTTCATCTAAGAAGAAACCAGTTGACTCTAGTACTACGTCTACAGAAAGGTTTGCCCATGGTAAGTTCTTAGGCTCTCTTTCAGCATAAATTTTTATTTCTTGGCCATTTACTTTAATACCATTGTCTGTTGCTGAAACGGTGCCATCAAATCTACCGTGAACAGAATCGTATTTTAAAAGGTGGGCTAATGTTTTTGTGTCGGTAAGATCATTGATAGCTACAACTTCAATGTTTTCTTTTTGTAATAATGCTTTGAAAGTTAATCTTCCGATTCTTCCAAATCCATTAATCGCTACTCGTGTTTTAGACATTTCCTTATTGGTTATAAGTGTTTTTAAATCAGGATGCAAAGGTAAAAATACCTTGCGAAAAACCAACCTAACTCGCTACTCCGGCAATAAGTTTCTTCAAGGACCAGTTTATAAAATATTCAGCTCATTTATTTGCAAATACATCACGACAATTTATATTTGCAAACCGAAAAACTGGAGGTTGTTGAATCTTGTTTTTCACGGATGGTCCGTTCGTCTAGGGGTTAGGACACTGGGTTTTCATCTCAGCAACAGGGGTTCGATTCCCCTACGG
>Ga0209223_10000250_pt1 | contig 62403 bp, 62 predicted proteins | sample COG_06_FD_184750 | JGI IMG/M metagenome (GOLD analysis project Ga0209223, IMG submission 184750) | Pelagic Microbial community sample from North Sea - COGITO 998_met_06 (SPAdes) (version 2) | ecosystem: Environmental > Aquatic > Marine > Neritic zone/Coastal water | place: Helgoland, sampling... | reverse complement strand
TTCCATAAATCTATTTTATTAAAGTTTTCTCAATTATCTCATCTTCTAAATTAATATTAATCTTTTTATTTTCTTTATCATATAAATTGGATACAAAATTAAATACATTTTTTGAATATAAGTTTGAAGAAGAGACAGGAAGCTTATTTAAAATATTTGTTTCACCCATAATCTTTACTCCATTTTTAACTACAACTTTATCAACTTCAGTAAATTCTGCATTTCCACCCTGAACTGCAGCTAAGTCATAAATAACAGAGCCTGATTGCATATTATCAATCATAGAACCTTTAATAATTAATGGAGCTTTTTTGCCTGGAATTAAAGCAGTACATATTACAATATCAATTTTCTTTAAAGTTTCTGCTAAAAGATCCTCTTGTTTTTTTTTAAATTCTTCTGGGGCTTCTTTTGCATAACCCCCTTCTGTCTCTAAATTTTCAGACCCCTCAACAGTTAAAAATTTTCCACCTAAACTTTCAACTTGTTCTTTTGATGCCATTCTAACGTCTGTTGCAAAAACTATTGCACCCATTCTTTTTGCAGTTGCAATAGCTTGAAGGCCAGCCACACCCGCACCAACCACCAATACTTTTGCTGCTGGAATAGTACCAGCTGCTGTCATCATCATGGGAATTGCTTTTTCAAAATTTGCAAACGACTCTATTACTGCTTTATAACCAGCGAGGTTAGCTTGAGAAGAAAGTATATCCATTGATTGGGCTCTAGTAATTCTTGGTAACATTTCTAAAGAAAAAACATTAATATTTTTTTTAGACAAATTTTCTATTTTTTCTTTATTAGCATAAGGATTGAATACTCCAATAAGCGTTTGGTTTTCTTTTAAATTTGAAAGATTTTCATCAGATAATAAGCCTAACTGAATAATAATATTAGCTTTACTTAATATTTCTGTTTCATTAGAAGAGATTTCAACACCCAACTCTTTGTAGTCACTATCCTTTAAACCTAGATGCTCACCATATTTTTCAACTAAAGTAATTTCAAATCCAAGAGCTATATATTTTTTTGCAATCTCAGGAGTGATTGCAATTCTTTTCTCAATATTTTGATTTTCTAAAATTGAAATTATTCTCATAGGAGAACTCTATAGCAAGAATATTGCCATTAAAACTAAAACACCAATAACAGCGACAGTTCCCCACAACACAAACTTTGTAAAATTATTCCAAGTATTCTTATGGTCTTGATTGTCCATAAAAACTACTTCTGTCTTGCTTTAAATTTTGGGTTTGTTTTGTTAATTATGTAAACTCTTCCTCTTCTTCTAACGAGTTTAGAATTAAGGTCTCTTTTTTTTAATGATTTTAACGAGCTTTTAATTTTCATAATAATTTAACTCTTAATAAACGATGTTATGTAATCTTTCAAATGTATTTTTCCATATTTTTTAATAATCTTGTTATTCAATGAAATATTGGTTAAAGATGATGCATATCTCTCTCCAGCTCTTGCTTTTAAGAGTTTTATCTTATGATTAAACATCTTAGCCACTTTTAAAATAGAATATGATTTTTTATTAGATATACTATAATGAGTGCATTTATTCTTTGACCAAGCCTCATAACAAATTTTTATGGTATCTTTAACGTGAGTAAATCTTCTGGTCTGTGTTCCTGGATTTACAACTGTTAATGGTTTCTTTTTATTATATTGATCCTCAAATATACCTATAACAGTTGCCATCTCACCTGATTTTATGTGTCTTGGCCCATAAACATTATAGAAATAAATTATTTCAAACTTAAAATTAAACCAATTCTTTAAGTTTTCTAATAACTCTAAGTTTTTTGATTTTGTAAATGCATAAGGGGAGAGATTTTTATCTTGGCCTTTGTTACCTAAGCTGGCAGAAGTTGCTGAATAAATTAATTTAATTTTGTTATCTAAACAAAATTTAAAAACAGCCTGTGTACCTTTTGAATTTGATTCAAAGCATTTATCAAATCTTTTGAAACTTTTAAAGATCCTTGAAAACTCACCAAAATGAAACAGTGAATGAATCTGGTTTTTGTATTTTGATAAAATAATATTTATGTTGCTGGTGTGAGCATTGATGTATTTTATCTTAGAGTTTTTAATATGATTTTTTTTAAAACCACTAGAATAATCGTCTATGCTTAATATTTTTTTATTGGTTTTTGTTAGTAGATATTCGATTAAATTTGATCCGATAAATCCAGCTCCACCAGTGACTACTATATAATTTTTCATTAGAGCTTTTATAGCCTGGCAATGTCCTACTCTTCCGTGTCTTAAGACAAAGTACCATTGGCGCTGAAGGGCTTGACTTCCGAGTTCGGAATGGGATCGGGTATTACCCCTTCGCAATAATTACCAGGCAGGGAACTTATATTGATTTTATAAAAAAATGCAAATTATTATTTATTCAAATGAAATAATAGAATGACAGAGTATCTATTTTATTTATCTATTTATATAATGTAAGAAATGCTGATAATATAAAACTAGGTCTTTAACTAAATCAAAATGTTAAAATATAAAACTGCTTTTGTAACATTTTTTCCTGTTATTCCTGATAATATGGGTTCTTCAGCAGTAATAAATAGTCGCTTTAAAAATTGGCCCTATGTAAAAAAATTATTTCAAATATCTCATATAAAAAAAATTAATAACAATAAAATTAATACTATTTTTATAAAAAAAGAAAGTCCAATAAATAAAATTATCAAACTTCCTGAATTAGTATTTAAAATGTTTCAATTTTTAAAAAAATCTAAAAATAATCTGATTATAATTGAAGGTGCAAGCTGGATTTTTTATAGCTTCATAGTTTTGTTTAGTTTTAAAATAATTTTGCCTAATTCAAAAATTATATACATTTCACATTCAATAGAGTCAGAAATACGAAAAAAGTACTCTAATAAATTATTATATTATTTAACAAAATTTTTAGAAAGATTGGTATTTAAATATTCATACCTATCAACATCTGTATCCAAACTTGAACAAAACAAAATTAGAAAACTTTATAATCATAAATCTATACTTTATTCAAACGCAATAACCATAAATAATCATAATCAAAAACAAAAAAGAGAAATGCAACAAGATTATATAATTTACTGTGGCTCATATAAATATAAACCCAATAAAAATGCTATTGATTATCTAAATAATAAAATCATGCCGTCTCTTATAAAAAAAATCCCTAATCTAAAATTAGTTCTTACAGGTGGGGGGTTTGATAAAAAACTATCATGGATAGTCAACAAAGGAATTGTTCCAAAAAAATACCTTTACAATTTAATATATCATTCAAAATGTATGTGTGTTCCATTAAAATTTGGATCTGGTACAAGAATTAAAATAATTGAAGCCTTGTCACTAGGTACAATTGTCATATCTACAAAAAAAGGGATTGAAGGTATAGATTTAATCAATACAAATCCTCCGTTTATAGTAAATGACACAAATTTATTTTTAAGTACCATTTATAAAATAATTAAAAATAATAAAAATTTAAAAATAAAATCTTTAAAAGATAAGATGTTTTATTTTAAAAAATATTCAATGAAGAATATTACTATAAATTTCATAAATAATTATCTAAAAAATATTTCATAACAATGGTTAAAAATAATGAATTAATTTTTAATGGAATTATTCTTTCTTTACCAGGTTTGCTATCAATAATTATTTCACTTATATCAATACCTATTCATTTAAGTGTAGCTGGAGCTGAAAATTATGGAAACTATATAATATTTCATTTTATTTTAACAATTTCCTCAATGTTAAATTTTGGAATTAGTAAATCTATAGTCATTAGTATGAGTAATTTTCCCAAAAAAAGTAGAGCTGTGGCTTATCAGGGCTTAAAATACACTTTTATTGTATGTTGTCTGACATCTGTGGTTTTTATAATTTTTAATTTTTTAAATAAACAGATTTTTGAATATTTTTTTCAAAATAAATCAATCTTTTTGTATTTTACAGTTAGCGCTGTATCAACAATTTTTTATTTAAGTTTAGAGGGAATTTTACAAGGAAATGAAAAATATAAATCATTAAGTCTGTATAATTTCTTATTTTACAGTTTATCATTAGGCCTACCATCTCTCACCTTAATATATAATGCAGAATTAAATTTAGATAATCTATTATTTACTAGTACTTTTTTGAAAGTATTGACTGTCATCTTAATGTTAGCGCTGATAGTTAAAAATAATTTAATTAAAATATCTGATGATAATATTTTAATGAATAATTTAAGAAAAAATAGCAAATGGTTAACTCTAAATAATATCTTAGTTCATTTTTATGATATTTTTGACAAATATTTAGTTAAAATATTTCTTGGCCCCATAGCTCTGGCAACATACTCTATACCTCAACAACTAACAGGCAAACTTAGTATATTCTCCAAAGGTTTTAGTGTAATTCTTCTTACAATTTTATCTAAAAAAACATTGTCAAATAAAGACTTCGACCAAACAATAAAAATTTTTTTAAATATTACACCTGCGTTAATTTTTTTAATTTTTCCTTTTTACTCAATATTATTAAGTTTGTGGTTAGGTTCTGAATTCAATGAAAATATACTTTATTTAACTAAAATATTTTCAATAAGTGGGATATTTGCATGCGTGTCCCATATTTTAATTACAAAATTTGAAGCTTCACAAGCTTTAAAGCGAAATCTAAAATTTGAATTTGCATTGATGCCTTTCTTCATACTGACATTATATTTTTTTACAAGTGATAAATATTCTCTATTTTATATTGCATCTATTATACTTGCAAAAGAAACTATTTTACTTTTTTTAAGATTAAACCTTTTAAAAAAAGAGATCAAAAATATTACCCACTACTATATATACTCAATTTTTTTTATATTGATGCTTTACATATCTTTTGTAAATAATTTTTTGTTTTATTTTTTAGAAGTACTATTGTTAATAAATGTATTTAGAAATGATAAGTGATATTATTAGAAAATTAAATAGCTGCTTGAGTGCTTGGTGTAAGAAAAATAAACCTGTTAGTGCAAATAAAGATTTATTAATAAGAAGATATATTAAGAATAATATTGAAAGTAATAAAATAATCAAAAATAATTTAAAAGAAACTCACAATATATTTAATAAAAAATTATATTTATTATTACAAAAAAATAATATCAAAAACTTTTTGAGAGAAGGTTTTATTCAAAAAATGTTTTTTTTACATAATAGATTTTTTGTTTATTCTGAATTAAAAGCTTTAAAGAAAAATAAAAAATGGTCTCTTTATAAAAGCTTAATTAAAGAAGACACAATAGGAAATCCTATAAGATATTTTTTATACCAGAACAGTTCTGGAAATAGGATTAATCACGTTTATCATTTAAGTGTATTGTCTAAAGAGTTAAATATAGATTTAAATGAGATTAAAAAAGTATTTGAATTTGGTGGTGGATATGGTTGTATGGCTAGAATTTTTTCTAAAATTAACCAAAAAATAAAATATACTTGTTTTGATACATATTATGTTAATTTATTACAATATTACTATCTTAAACATAATAATTTAGATGTGGGATTTTCTAAAAAAAATAATTACTCATTAATTTCAGATTTAAAAAAAATTAATAATAACTATATTACAAAAAGAAAAAGTTTATTTATAGCTAACTGGTCGCTATCTGAAACGCCAATAAAATTTAGAAATAATTTTATAACTATAATAAAGAAAAGTGACTTTATACTTATTTGTTTTCAGGAAAAATTTGAAGATATCAATAATCTTCAATATTTTAATGGCTTAAAGTCTAAAATTTCTAACAGATATCAAATTAAAATTTTAAAAAATAAATTTTATACAGGAAATATAATAAATAAACATAACCATTATTTTTTTATTGGTAAAAGAATTACAATCTAATCTGGGGTAGATCAATAATATTAAGATCTACATAAAAGTAGATGAATTTTATAAATTTAATACATTCTGCAAAAAGAGAACTTTTAAAAATAGTATTAATTTGTTCAGCACCACCAAACCCTGCCATTTGATCAAGTTTCCACATAAAAAAATAAAAAAATAAAAAAATTATTAAAGAACAACTTAATATAAAATTTTTTTTAATTTCAATTATTGTTTTTTTTAATTTGTTTATATCTAATTTTAATACTGCGTAAAAAGCTACTAAATGTGTTGACATAAGACTAATATTTCTACCATGATCTAATGCTAGTAAAAAACATAGTATAGTTGGTATAAAAAAATACTGGTAATTTTCTTGATACTTATTATTAAATTTTAGAATTTTTTTTCTAATAAGAAAGTGAAATATTGTAAAAAATACTCCCACGCCAAGAATTAAACTTAATAATAATTGTAAAAAATCTTTATAACCAAAATAATAAAAATGCCACTTATAAAAGCCTCCAAGAGCTTTATAAAAACCTCCTGCCAATTGTGGATGAATTTCGGCTATCTCAAATTTTTTTAAAACTAAATTTAAATTTTCATATTGCTCAATATTACCAATATAAAAGAATATTAAAAATATTGGGATTAATAGTAATGAATATATTTTTAATATTCTTTTCATTTCATATTTTGATTTAATTAAAGTTAATGATAGTAGAATATGTACCGATATGAAGATGACTTGATATTCGTGAATCAACATTGTGATTGTTAAAATTGGTATTATTAAATGTTTTAAATCTTTTATGTAAGTATCAAAGTTTATCTGATCATCTTTATTAATTAAAATTAATGCATGAAATAAAATACTTAGTTTAATAAAAATATCCTTAATAAAATAAAGATTAAATTCATAAATAGGAAAAAGAATTAAAGCAGGCGATAAAATAATTATAAGAAAAATAATATAAAAATTCTTATAAACTTTAAAAATTTTTACAAACAAGTAGATTTGTGCAAAATAAAGAATTAAAAATAAATAAGAAAAAAATATTAATGGTTTAATTAAAAAAATATTATTAAGATGCCAGAATATTTCACCCAGTAATCCTCGACGAATAAAACCTGCTTGATAATTAATTAATAATTCATTGAATGCATAGCTTGATGAATTAAGAAAACTATTAAGATTCAAATAAAAATAACAACTTGTTATGAATATTAAAAAAAATAAAGCTAATTTGATAATTAATGAATCAATTTCGATTTTATTTAATAATTTTATCATAATTTTAAAACCTACTTTATGTATAAATTAACTATTCTTATACACCCTGATAATAGTTTATAATTTTTTCTATATCCTGATCAATACTCCTTGAAGGCTTCCAGTATTTTAACAAAAACTTATTTGCCACATTATTGATATTATTTTGTAATTCATCTTTTTTTTTAGAGGGTTCAATACTAATATTAATTTTTCTTTTAGATAAAATTTTTTTTATAATTTTTGCAATTTCAATTATCTTAATCCTTTTTGATGTTGTTAAATGAAGTTCTTTTTTCTGTTTGATAAAAAACGTAAATTTATTCATTATTGTAAATAACCCCTTAGAACAATCATCAGCGTATAAAAATTCTCGACTCTCTTTTCCACTTGTTAACATTTTTATTTTTTTATCTTTTAATGCCATTAGAATAAAATCAGTTATCACATGCGATTTATTTAAATCCTTTTCTATTCCATAAACATTCCAGAACTTTACATAGATACCATCTAATGATTTAGTTATATCTTCGCCTAATTTTTTTAATGTACCATATGGGGAAGAGTCCATATTAGACATTTGACTACTAGCAAATATAAATTTTTTATTGTATTTGTTAATTAATTTGAAAACATTTCCCATAATAAACAGGTTATTCATTAAAAATTCATATGTTCGTTGATATTTTTTCAAATATCTTGAACCCCCAACATCAAAAGCTAAAAAAAAAATAAAATCACTTGATTTTATTTTTCTTTCAAGATTCTTATTGCTAGTCTCTCTTAAATCATGTGCTTTTCCTAAAACAAGATCAAATTTACTAATATTGTAGTTTTTTTTTTGTTTAAAAAAATCTACTAGATGAGCACCTATTTGACCTTCTGATCCGAGTATAAGTATATTTTTTTTTTTCATTAACTTTGAATTATTTTTTTTATTTTAGTAATTATTTTTTTTATTAAATAATACGGATAAAAAGTTAAATACGATAATAATAAATTAAAATTTAAATCTTTAAAATTAAAAACCTTAAATAATAAGTAATAATAAGATCCATAAGCGTACATTTTAGTTAAACCATTATGTTTCAAAAAATTTAATAAATAACTTTGGTTTTCTTTCCACGAAATTGATTGCCAAGTTCTGTCTTCTGAGAACGATTCAAAATCATTGTCAAATTTTATTACATTTGAATTTTTAAATATATTAATTGTTTTTAATTTTAATGCTTCACTTGCAGCAATATAGAAATTTTCATTAATACCCCAGTCATATTGATTGTAGCTTTTAATAATTTCTTTAAATTTAATTGCTCTTTCTTTGGAAATTTTAAAAATAATCAAATCAATTCCAAAATGAGGCCAAAAACTATTTTTAATAGTACCATTTATTGAGTGTGTATTGGGATAAATAAATGCACAATAACTGTCTAATTTAATTTTAGATAAAGATTCAAATAAATTATTAGGAACTATTATATCGGCTGTAGAATATATTAGATACTGAAAATCACCATTATTAATGTATTGTTCTAATGCATTATCTAACATTAATTTATTAGAATACTTTTTACCTTCTGGTAATTCTTTTTTTGGAATATTGATATAGAAGTTTTTAATTTTTTTTTCTTCTATAAATTCTTTTACGTTGCTCTCATCAAACTGGGTTAAGCTAAAGGTAATATCATAATCTAAACTTTTAACAGAATCTACAAAAATACTTTGAAATAGATCATTGATTTTAGATTTTCCGATTGGTCTAAATGAAACTAGCCATAATACTTTCATAAATTTAAATAAAACTACTTTTCAATATTACTTTTACAAAATTTATCAATATTTGTTCCACTATCAACTTGTTCACTAATCCACTGATATGTTTTTATAAGTCCTTCTAACAATGTGCTTTTTGGTTTCCATCCAATTTTTTCAGTCACATAGCTATTATCGCTTGATCTGCCTCTAACGCCTAACGGTTTATCTAGTTGGTAATTTTTATCTACTTTATATTGCGCTATATTTTCAATAATATCTATCATTTGATTAATTGACACCTGTTCTTCACTGCCAATATTAAATACTTCTGAGTTGTTACTATTAAAAACTTTCATCATTCCATCTATGCAATCGTCTATGTATAAAAAGCTTCTTGTTTGCTCTCCATCTCCCCAAACATCAATTTTATTTAAATTCTTATTTTTTGCATTGATAATTTTTCTACATAATGCTGCGGGAGCTTTTTCCCTGCCTCCATCAAAAGTTCCAACTGGGCCATATATATTGTGAAACCTCACAACCCTAGTTTCCAGACCAAAATCTTCTGTAAAATGCCTACACATTCTTTCACTAAATAATTTTTCCCAACCATATCCATCTTCAGGTTCAGCGGGGTACGCATCAGTCTCTTTTAAACCTGGAATAAATGTTTGATTTTGTTTTGATCCATTATAAACACAAGCGCTCGAAGAAAATAAATATTTTTTACATTTATTTTTAATTGCAGCTCTTAGTAAATTTGTATTAATTAAAACGGAAAGCATACATTCAGCTTTGTTGTTTTCAATAAAACCCATACCTCCCATATTACATGCCAGGTTAAATATATGATCTACTCCCTTTGTAACTTTTAAAGTGTTGTTATAATCCTTAAGGTCCAAACAGTGATTTTCAGCATTATCAAAAATTTGAAACCAATATTCTATAGGTTTAATATCAACACAAATTAATTGAATGTTTTTTTCATTATCAAACATTTTAGCTAAATGTCCTCCAATAAAACCTCCAGCACCACAGATTAATATTTTTTTCATTTATGTATTGATTAAATATGTTACTTTTAAAAAAAATTCAAATATCCATAATTTTATTTATTGATTTTATACCTAATAAATCTAATTAATCATATTATATGGGTGAATTATATAGAAATTTTAAAGAAAAAATTGAGTTTGTTGATAAGTTCTTATTAATATTAATCATCGTGGTGCCTTTTCTTTTGGCAACAAGTATATTTCTTGCAGATTTAGCCTGCTCTATTTCTGGAATAATTTTAATTTATATTTTTTTTAAGAAAAAAATTATTTTTTTTAGGATAATAAGGACTGAAATTATTTTGATGGTAGCATTTTATTTGATAATCATAATTAGTCTTCTTTTTACAAAATATTTTGAACATTCTTTTTTAGCTTCATTTTTTTATTTCAGATATTTTTTAGTATCTTTGTCTATTTTCTATTTATTAAAGAAATATGATTTTTTTATTACAATATTTTCATATTCATTAATGTTTACTCTATTGATTGTTTTGATGGATGCTCTTATTCAGTATTTTTATGGCAGTAACTTATTTGGCTATGATTGGCCTGGGAGAGGTAAAGAAGATTCTTTTAAACATATTACAAGTTTTTTTAATGATGAAAAAAAGCTTGGTAGCTATCTAGTAAGATTTTTACCATTACTACTTGCGGTAATATATTGGCGCGAAAGAAAGAAGAATGATCTTTTAAGTGTTAGTTTAATATTATTGGTGGGAACGATTATTTTTTTAACTTCTGAAAGAACGGCATTAACCCTTTATTTTATAGTCTGCACCTTCTATTTTTTTACATCTAAAAATAAATTTAAATTTATATCATGTATAATTTTAATATTTACATGTCTTTTTTATACACACCCTAAGCTTAATTATAAATTAATCAAATTCACAATGGATCAAATACAAGGAAATTATTCGGATCTAAAAGATAAAAATGGGATCAATTTAAGATATTATTCTTATGAACATGAAAACCTTGTTTACACATCAATAAAAATTTTCCAAGAAAATTTCTTAATTGGATCTGGTGTTAAAAGTTTTCAACGTGCATGTTTTGATTTGAAAAAAGATAAATTAAAACAAGTCGATAAAAATAAAAGGCAAAATAAACTAGTATGCTCTACTCATCCACATAGCACTTATTTTCAAATATTATCTGACATTGGTTTTTTTGGATTTATTTTTGCATTATATGTGCTTTTTTATATAATTTCAATTTTTAGTAAGTTTGCATTTAAGATTTATAAAAATGATAAAATTAATATTTCCTATTACTTTTTAAACGTAGGTATACTTGTAAGTATATTCCCCTTGATACCTTCTGGAAATATTTTTAATAATTGGATATCCTTAATATTATTTTATTTACTTGGTTTTTGGTTATACTTAAAAAAAACACAACATTTTAAAGAAGATGTTTATAAGCACGCCAAATAAAACAAAAAAATAGTAAATAATAACTGATGTTTATTAATGAAATAATCACAAATAAAAAAAAAATTTATTATAAAATTGTTATAATTTTATCTTTTATAATCTCATGGGCTTCTATTGGTACGAATAATAGTGATTTATTTATATTAACAACAAATGAAGATGTAACATTAAAAAGTGTAATAAATTTTTTCAGGATAACATTAAATTTATTTTGTTTTCCAATGTTATGTTTCTTTTTTTTTTTAAATTTTTCTAAATATAAAGAAAATAAACTAAGTCCATTTCTAGCTTTTTTAATACCACTATTTTGTTTTTTATCTCAAATTCCAGGTTTGTTTTATACATCTAATTCATTATGGAATTTTTTATACATCTTATCTGCAATAAATATATTAATTATTTTAAATCTTATAATACTAAATTTTGAAAATGAAGAAATATATCTGATAATCTGTTTAACTTTTATTCTTTTAAGCGTAGTTTTTTTTAATTCTGCTATAAATGACCTTTATAAATATTTTAGAGATTATGATAGATTATTTTATGGTGCTATTAATTATTTTTTATCTGATGGTGGTATAAGATCCTCTGGTGTTTCACGAATAGGATTGATACTTTTAATTACCTATTCAATATTTTTTAAAAGAATTTTTAAATCAAAAATTTTAAGAACTATTCCTTTAGTTTTTTTTACTTCATTTATTTTTTTATATGAAAGTAGAGCTATTATAGGTATTACATTTATTTTTTTAATCTTTAATTATTTAATAAGCGAAAAATACACACTAATAAATTTATTGAAATATTTATTGATTTATTTTGTATTACCAGCTTTGTTAATACTTTCTCTGATTACAATAAATTCATTAAATTTATTTAAATGTAAAAACACACAATGCGAAAAAAATGTTCAATTCTTAGATCAGGGTTTTGTATCACCAATTAAATTTCTTCAAGAACGATCAAGATTTATTAAACATAAATCAAATCCAACTGGGTTTACTGGAAGGATTGGAGACTGGAAAAAAATTATTAATAAGTTCGATTATAAAAATAATTTATTTTTTGGATATGGTGCACAGGGAGATAGGTATCTAATTAATCAAACAGCTTCAAATGGGCTGATGTATACATTTGCATCTTCTGGAATTACAGGGGTCACATTTTTTTTAATTTTAACATTAACCTCTGGCGTGCAGCTGTTAAAATACTTATTTTTTAGTAGGAAAAAAGAGTTAATTAGTTATTTTTCTTTTAGTATTATGATTGTGTTTTTTATCAGATCGATAGTTGAAAGTTCTTATTCAGTATTTGGCATAGATTTAATATTATTCTATATGGGCTTAATTTTAATGCAAAGATTTAAAGTTTTAAAATAAAATGACTTATGTAAACTATTGTCTGTTAGTTTTTATTGTAGTTAACTTTTTTTTTGTTGTAAATTTTAATAAATTATTATTTTTTCATTATATTTTAGATAAACCTGATAAAAAAAGAAAATTTCATTTAAAATCGATGCCACTAGCAGGTGGAATTATTTTAATAATTAATCTTTTAATCTATTTTATAACAATAATCACAAATAAAGAGCTTTTATTAAGTGAGGTTTTATTTAATAGCAATTTAGAATTATACATTTTTATGACTTCAGCCTTTATCATTTTTTTGATTGGTTTGTTTGATGATAAATATGATTTGACTCCTAATTACAAATTTTTATTATTATTTATAATAATATTATCAACGTTATTATTTGATAAAAATCTTCTTATTTCATCAATCAATTTTTCTTTTTATGATGAAGTTATCAATATAGGAAAATTTAGTTTATTTTTTACAGTATTTTGCTTTTTGGTGTTTTTAAATGCATTTAATATGTTTGATGGAATTAACCTACAAGCAAGTCTTTATTCAATAATTATAATTTGCTTTATTTTATTTTTTTCTTCAAATTCATATTTATTTAAAATTTTATTAATTTATCTTATTTTTTTTTCGTATCTTAATAATAAAAATAAATCTTTCCTAGGAGACTCTGGCACTCTACTAATAGCTTTTATAATTAGTTACATGTTTATAAAATTATATAATGTAGGACAGATTAAATACGTTGATGAAATTTTTATTTTTATGATGTTGCCTGGTATCGATTTAATTAGAGTTTTTTTTAAAAGATTTTTAAATAATAAAAATCCACTTAGACCTGATCGTACCCATCTTCATCACTTATTATCTGAAAAATTTACACATTTACAAAGTCTAATGATAATTCAATTAATTATTATCACTCCAATAATTTTATCTTATCTTGATATAAATAGATTATTTATAATTTTAGCTACAATTTTTTGTTATAGTTTAATTATTTATAAATTGAGTAAGTAATTTGTTATTATTTATTTTCTTCCTGCATCACCTTATTGTAGTAGTAAGAACAATAATCAATAAGGCCTGTTTTAAGTTTAATTTTTACTTTCCATCCTAATTTATTAATTAATTTACTATCAACAATTCTTTTTTTAACACCATCGGGGTAATCTTTATTAAAAAAAACTTTACCTTTATATCCAGTTATTTTTTTTATAGTCATCGCTAGTTGTTTAATGGAGATTTGCTCTCCACTACCTATGTTTAAATAGTCATAATTAATTTTTTTATTTAATAAAAATAAAACTGCACTTGCTAAGTCATTCACGTTTAGAAATTCTCTTTTTTGTTTCCCAGTTCCCCAGATTTCTACTGATTTTAATTTTTTTTCTTTTGCTAAAGTAAACTTTTTAACAAGTGCAGGCAAAACGTGACTGGATTTAAGGTCAAAATTATCTCCAACCCCATAAAGATTGGTTGGCTGTACAGATATAAAATTTTTATTATATTTTTCTTTTAAATATTGGCAGTATTTTAAGCACGTTATTTTGGCAATTGCATAACCCTCATTGGATTTTTCTAATTGTGAGGATAGTAATGAATCTTCTTTAATCGGTTGGTTAACTTTTTTTGGATAAATACAAGCTGATCCTAAATTAATAAATTGTTTAACCTCATGTTTAAAACTTGAGTTAATCAAATTTAATCCAATCATTGCATTTGTATAAAGATAATCTGATTGATGTGTTGAATTATCAAGTATACCTCCCACTTTACCTGCTGCATTTATTACAATTTCTGGTTTATTTTTCTGAAACCATTTATCAACTAAACTTTGATTTGTAAGGTCTAAATCTTTTCTATTACAATTAATTACATTAAAAGATTTATTTTTTTTTATAGTATGCAGAATTGCACTACCAACCATTCCTTCCTGTCCTGCTATAAATATTTTTTTTTTCAAGCTATTTTAATAATTTTTTTGATATATTTATATCATTATCAATCATTTCTTTAATTAAATCATTTATCGTAGTTTTAGGTTTCCATTTTAGAACTCTTTTTGATTTGGAATAATCTCCAATTAAATTCTCAACTTCATTTGGTCTAAAATATTTTTTATCTATCTTGATTACTTTCATATTTTTTTTAAGGTGAGGATATTTATTTTGATCATACCTTACGATCCTTGCAACTTTATTAACACCACTACCACTCCATTTGATTTTTATATCCAAATATTTAAAGCACCTTTCTACAAAATTTTTTACTGTATATTGTTTTCCAGTCGCTATTATAAAATCATCTGCTTTTTTATGTTGGGTAATCTTCCAGCACATTTCGACATAATCTCTCGCATGACCCCAATCTCTTAAAGAATAAATATTACCTAATTTTATATAATTCTCTATTCCTAAGATAATTTTGCTTATTCCTATTGTAATTTTTCTAGTAACAAAAGTTTCACCTCTTCTTGGTGACTCGTGATTAAAAAGTATTCCATTAGATGCATGCATATTATAAGACTCTCTATAATTTTTGGTAATCCAATACCCAAATAATTTTGAAGTTGCATATGGGCTTTTTGGGTAAAATTTTGTTTTTTCTGACTGTTTTTGTTCTTGTATTTCACCAAATAGTTCTGAAGTTGATGCTTGGTAAAATCTAGTTTTGGTCTGAAGTTCATTAATTCTAATTGCCTCTAAAATATTCAATGTTCCTATGGCATTAACCTGGGCTGTATAATGAGGCAACTCAAAACTCACACCTACATGACTCTGAGCAGCAAGATTATAAATTTCATCTGGTTTAATTTTCTTAATAATTGCTGAAATTGAATTAGCATCTGTTAGATCACCATAAATTAAAAAAAATCTATTTTTATATCTTTTATTTAAATAAATATGATTAATTCTATCGGTATTTAATGATGAGGATTTTCTTTTTATTCCATAAACAATATAATTCTTATTTAGTAAAAATTCAGTTAAATAAGAGCCATCTTGGCCAGTAACACCAGTGATTAAAGCTTTTTTAACTTTCATGGTAGAAATAAAAAATAACTAATATATCAAAAGACAATTATTACAATATTTAAATGATTAAAATTTCAATAATAACTGTGACTCTTAATAGTCAAGAAACAATTAGAGACACATTAAACTCAATTTTGTCGCAAAATTATAAAAATATTGAACATATTATTATAGATGGAGGATCAAACGATCAAACACATAACATAATAAAAAGATACCCAAATAAAAATAAAAAATTATACATTTACAAAAAAAGTGGAATTTACCAAGCGATTAACTATGGGATTAAAAAGTGTAGTGGAGATTATATTGCAATATTAAACTCAGATGATTTCTATCACTCAAATAACACAATTAATAATGTTGTAAACCAAATTAATAAAAATAAAGAATTTAAAATTTTTACCGGAAATGTAGTCTACTTTAAAAAATCACAATATTACGATGTTACAAGATATTATAATATATCTAACTTTAAAGTTTCACAAATGAAGTATGGGTTGATGCCTCCTCACCCAGCAACATTTATTAAAAAAGAAGTGTATCAACAAAATAATCTTTATAATGAAGATTTCCTTATAGCTTCAGACTTTGAATTTTTTTTAAGAATTCTTTATATAAAAAAAACAAAATTTAAAAAATTAAATCAAACAATTATAAGAATGAGGGTTGGGGGAATTTCGACTAAGAATTTCATGAGTTATATTATTTCTACTAAAGAAATTTTTATCTCATTTAAATTAAATAAAATTAAAAATAATATAATAAATACACTGGTAAGATTACCATTAAAACTTCATCAATATTTTTATTTAAAAAAAGAAAATATTAATAAAGACATGCAAATTTTCAAAACACATTTTGATAAAAATTATTCAAATAATAATTTTAATATACTTGGTAGCTTTAAAAAAATTCCTTTTAAAAAAAACTTTATTTTATCTGCAATGAATCTTGCATTTTTGGGCTACTATGCAGCAAATAAAGTATATCCTTATGATAATTTATATCATTGGACAGACGGTATAAGTGCAGAAAAATTTACACATCAAAAAAAACAACCTGGTAGAGATTTAATAAGAAAATTACTAATACCAGACTCAATTAAGAATATTCTTATAATTGGCAATATTTCAAAAAAAAGTGAAGCTTATCTTGTTAAGCATTTTAAAAAAAAAATAATACATAAAAAAATGCCTTACGCTAATATTGAATCTCTAAAAAAAATTAAAATTAAATTGCCAAAAAATACTCTAACTTTTATAACCCTGCCCACACCTAAACAGGAACAGATCGCCTTCTCTATTACAAAGTATAACAAAGAATATAAAATAATTTGTATAGGTGCTTCAATTTCAATAGCTTCAAATGAAGAAAAAGTGGTCCCAAAACCTTTTATAAAATTTGAGTTTTTATGGAGATTAAAAACAGATACATTCAGGAGATTATTAAGACTCACAGAAACTTTATATTATTATCTTAAAGGTAGGTTTATTCTGAAAAAATATTTAAACACTTCATTCAAAAAAATTGACTAAAAATATATTATACGTGTGGGCATCCGATTATGCTGAAAATTCTGGTGAGGGAAACTTAGCAAGATTATTTACAAAATACTTAGTAAAGAGAAAAAATTATAAAATAAAATTTAATAAGATGAATAACATAAAATATAATAAATATTTTTCACCTTTTATTGGAATTTTATATTGTTGGAAGTATTATTTTGTTAATAAGAACGTTGCATATATAAATTATTTGCCATTATGGAACTTTTTTATATTTATGTTTCTTCCTCCAAAAACTATTCTAGGACCAATTACAGGTGGAGCAAAGTATTCAAGCAGACATAAATTAAATTTTTTAATTAGAAAATACTTATTTACTTTATTTTATAAAATTAGTGAATGTTTTCTACTTTTAAGATCTAGCGAAATAATTTTTTCTACTGATTTATTGAAAGAAAAATTATCAAAAAAATTAAAACAAAAAAGTAAGTTTAATTTTTTAATAAAAAATATACGTATTTCAAAATTTAAAAATAAAAAAAGAAGTATTGATCTTATATTGTACTATCGAAAACACATGAATAAAGAAAGTTTTTTTCCAAAAAAATTTATAAGAAGAATGGCAAAATCAGGAGCTAAAATTAGTGTCATAGGAGATAAGTTAAATATTAAAAATATCAAAAATTATGGCTATCTAAAAAATATAAATGTTCAAAGATTACAAGCACAGTCAAAATTTACAATTGCATCAGGAGAAAACATATATAGTATTTTTACTGTCGAATGTTTGTTATATAATGTAAAAGTATTGATTGAAAAAAAACATTACACCCAAATTAATTTCTTTAAAAAAAATTTTTTAGTTACTAATTTTGATGAAATAAATTTATGATATTTAAATGAAAATAATTATTGGCATAAATACTTATCACGCTGACTCATCTGCTTGTATCATTGTTAATGGAAAGTTGATTGCTGCAATTGAAGAAGAAAGAATAAATAGAAAAAAACATTATTCAGGCTATCCGATAGAATCTATTAAAGAATGTTTGCGTATTGCAGATAAAAAAGACTCTGAAATTACAGACATTGCTTTTAATACTAGACCTTCAAGCAATCTCTTACCTAAAGGGATATTTTTTTTAAAAAATTTTTCTTTTAAAAAAGTTTTATTATCAGAAAGTTTTAAAAATAAAATAAATGTTAAAGGATTACTGCTTAATAAATTTACATTAAACAAAAATGTAAAATTTCATTATATTGAACATCATTTGGCACATATTGCCTCTGCTTTTTACCCTTCGGGATTTAATGATGCTGTTGGCCTCTCAATTGATGGGTCTGGTGATTTTGTTACACTAGCAATTTCTGAATGTAAAAATGATAGAATTAAGATTATAAAAAAAATTAATTTTCCTAATTCACTAGGTATTTTTTATCACGCTATGACTCAGTTTTTAGGTTTTAAAAACTATGGAGATGAATATAAAGTAATGGGTTTGGCTGCTTATGGTGAGCCTAAATATTTTGATAAGATTAAAGATAATTTATTTATCAAAAATAACAAATCAATATTTGAACTTAATCTAAATTATTTTAATCATCACAAAAATAGTTTTAAATATATAGCTAAGGATTCACTTCATATTGATGAGATCTTTAATTCAAATCTAAACAAATTATTTTCGTCTGAATTTAAATCTATAATTAATAAAGATCAATTTAATAAAGATTTTGCATCATCTGTACAAAAAATTTATGAATATTTTTTTAAAAAGATAATTGATAAGCTCTCTTTAAAAAATTTTTCAAAAAATCTAGTGTTTGCTGGTGGTTGTGCTTTAAATTCATCAGCAAATAAATTTATTACAAATGATAATAAGTTATTTGAAAAAGTTTATATTCCATGCGCACCTGGTGATAATGGTGGTGCTTTAGGTGCTGCTTTTGTTGTTTCTTCAATCTTCAATAATAAAACTCAAAATTATAAAAATCCTTATCTTGGAACTGAATTTTCAAATGATGAAGTTATGAAAATTTTAAAACATGATAACTATAAGAATGCAGTTACTTATAATTTTTTAGAAAATGATGTTGATTTATTTAAATCAGCATCCAAACTTATTGCTGAAGGAAAGATTGTAGGATGGTTCCAGGGCCAAATGGAATTTGGACCTAGAGCTCTAGGTAATCGCTCTATTTTAGCTGATCCTAGAAATCCTGATATGAAAAATATAATTAATATGAAAATTAAAAGGAGAGAGTCTTTTAGACCATTTGCACCTTCAATTCTAGAGAAGTATCAATCAGATTGGTTTGAATCTAAATTTATTAACCCTTATATGTCTTCAGTCACGACTGTTAAGTTTGATAAACAAAAAATAATTCCTGCTGTGACACATGTGGATAATACAGCAAGAATTCAAACTGTGAGTTTCGATAGTAATTTTAGATATGCAAGTTTGATTAATGAATTTTATCTACTAACAAATGTACCAATACTTCTAAACACTTCTTTTAATGAAAATGAACCAATTGTTATGAAACCTGAAGAGGCATTAAATTGTTTAATAAGAACAGATATGGATGCAGTTTTCATAAACAACTATTTAGTTAAAAAATTTAATTAGTTTAATTCTAAGACGTGACATGTTTCTAAAACAGTCTTTTCCCAATTAAATTTTTTAAAATGATTATTTCCCTTTAATATTAATGTTTTAGTGTATTCTTTATTAGCTATTAAAATTCTCAAAGATTCCTTAATGTCTTTTATATTGTCTGGATCAAAATAATGTGCTGCATTTCCATTAATCTCTGGAAGTGCTGTTGTATTAGAGATAGCTACAGGACAATTTTGTGCCATTGCTTCTAAGCTAGTTAAACCAAACACTTCGCAATAGGATGAAAAGACAAACAAGTTAGCATTTTTATAAAGATTAACTAAATATTTATTATCAAGCCCATTAAGAAAAATAATTTCTCCATGAAAAAAATTATTATCCACATACTTTTTAATTTCTAAAAAATATTTTTTATCCAATATCTGAAGTACAAATACTAATCTTGTATTGTTATTATCTTTTTTGAATAATTTAAAAGCTTTTAATATATTAATAATATTGTGATACCTCACACACGACAAAATAGAAATAATATAATCTTTATAATCAAAATTATTTAAGAAATAATTATTTTCTTTGGGACTTAAATATTTTTGATCCACGCCAAGATAAATAACAAAAACTTTATCTTTCTTTATATTCATCATACTTACAATTTCATTTTTTGCAAAATGAGAATCTACAATAAGTGAATCACAGGCTAATATTGATTTTTCCATTATAAATTTTGTTAGTTTATTTCTTATAATGTTTCCTGGCATTTTTGAAAAATAAACCCATGGTAAATTTGAATGTAGTGCTAAAACAAAATTTATTTTAAATAATTTCAAAAAAACCGGCCCAAAGTTCATGGGTGAATACAATTTATCAACTTTCAACTTTTTTAGCTCAAAGGGTAAAAAAAATTGCATCCATACAACCCTAAAAAAAATATTAGTTAAAAAATTAGGTTTAATTATATATTTAATATTATCTCTTTGTGTATTTGTATCTGCTTTATAATTCTTAGTTATAAAGATGTAAATCTTTTCATTAAAAGTTTTTTTTTCTAAATATTCACAAAAATTAGTATTATAGGTCCTAGTGCCGCTCCCTAAGTTAGTCCCAACCATGTCTATTGCAAGTGTCACTTATCTTTTTCTAAAATATTTTTTATACCACTTAAATAAAGTAGGTAAAGTCTTTGTAAATTTATATTTGGGTTGCCAGCCTAAATAATGATTTATCTTTTCATAATCCATATATTGAATTGAAAGTTCTCCAGTTGTTTTTTTATTTTTCATTTTTTTGAATATACTTTTGAGCTCATTTTTCTTTTTTCCATAAATAAATATTTTTTCTATAATATCTTTAATTTTATGCTGAATATTAGTGCCAGCATTAAAAATTTGTCCTGAAAATTTTTTTGGATTTGTATATAAATTTTTGGATAATTTTTTATATAGGTCAACTATATCATCTACATATATAAAATCTCTAATGGATTGACCATTGCTTCGAACTATAAATTTTTTGTTCAATAGACAACATTTAATCAAATCAGGAATAATTGCTGTAAAGTTCAATTGTCCTGGACCATAAATGTTTGCAAATCGTGTAGTTAATATAGGCAATTTAAATACCTTCGATGAATAAGTTCTTGTAATCATATCGGCACATGCCTTTGAGGTATCGTAAGGAAATTCTGCTTTGAGCTCATAATCTTCTTTATAAGGTAATTTATGCAATGGATAATGTCCGTATGCCTTATCAGATGAAGCAACAACCACTGATTTTATTTTATTTTTATTTGCTCTTATAACCTCAAGCAAAGTATAAGTTCCCCTAATATTTGTTTCCCATGTTAAATATGGATATTTAGCTGCAGACCCAACTTCAACTTGTGCGGCTAGGTGAAAGCAGATTTCAATTTTATATTTTAAAAAAATTGATTTAAGTAACTCTTTGTCAGTTATATCGCCAAATATTAAATTGATTTTTTTATCAATATTTTCATAATACAATAAACTATCAATCTTTTTACTTCTTGTTAAACCAACAACGTTAGCACCACATTTGACTAAGTTCTTTGCTAAGTTAGAACCAACAAAACCACCAACACCAGTTATAAAAACATTTTTATCTTTCCAAAAATTTTTTTTTATCATTTAAATATCTTAATATGTTTTTTTGCCATTTCCAATTCAGCAACCGTATTAACTGTTATATGATTTCCAGAGTGTTTATACGCCCTCATTAAATTTTTTTTAGATAAAAATTTTAATAATTCTTGAAATTTTTTAAATTTTTTAAAAAGAAAAAAATTATCTGATGAAAATATAAGGTAACCTACATTATACCAAATATCTAATGATGGTTTTTCTTTAAAATCTACCACATCATTATTTTTCAAAATATTCATTATGCCAAAACTTAACTTTAATTGATATGAGGTAACTAAAATCTTTTTTACATTTTTTAAATAAAACTTTATGTACTTATCAAAATTAATATCAACCATAGTATCACCATAACAAACTAGTAAATGTTTTTTTGAATATTCAGATGATTTTTGCAATCTCGTAATTATATCCGAATCAAGGCCTGTATAAATTGTTTTAATATCCTGTTTTTTAAATTTTTTTTTTATAAATTGATCTATAATTTCACTTTTATATCCAGTGGCAATTATAAAGTTTGTGATTTTATATTTTAAAAAATATTTAATTATATTTTCTAAAATGCTCTTATTATTAATTTTTATTAAAGGTTTTGGTAGTTGTTTGGTTAGAGGTCTTAATCTCATACCTTTACCACCACACAAAATTACAACTGTTAATTCACTTTTAAATTTAACTATATTCATTTATTTTTTAAATATTTATTAATAATAATCTTATAGCTATAATTTAAGAAAATATATTGAAAACTATTAAGTATTTATATGAAATATTATTCAGTAAATTCTCTCGCTTATCTTATTATAATGTTATTATTAATTCTCAATCAATATTAAAAGAAATTAGTAAAAACTTTCATAATAATAAGGACAAATATGATGTTCATCATAAAATTAAAAAACATATTGAGGAACAATGCCATGATAAAATTTTTATACAAGATGTAATCAAAGACTCAATAAATAAAAGAAAAATTTTTGCTTATTCAACTAACCTTTTTTTTATTTGTTAATTGAAGGGGATGTTATAATAGCAATTAATTTATTTCCACCAATACGAGACAAAGCTAAAGATATTACAGTAGATAACATGCGCTATCTTGGTTGGGAGGCTTCTAACTACTGAGGTAATTGTGGGAAACGGCTATGAGTCTATAAATTTTATTAAAAAAAGTCACGAAGATATAGAGGCAATGAAGTAAAAATCAAAATTGATAGAATTTTTAGACATACTCATAATTCTGTGCAATTTATTGATTCACATCAAGCCCAGGTTGTTTTTCATCCCGAAACAACTACTGCCACTCTAGCAATATGGTCGGCTCATAGAAATTTGGTCAATCAAAGATTTAAAAATGTAATAAAAAAATGCCCTAAAACCATTAAGTTTGCTTCAAATGTAATTCATAAAATTGGATTGAATAGAATTCTTGGGTTAAATAAAAAAAATGTTCATTTTATTCGAAAAAATAATCAAATAATCTTTGATCCCAACACACCAAAATCAAGTGATGGAAATAAAATAGAAATTGTACATTGTACATTAAAATTTTTACAACAAATTAATTTCAATGATTATTCTTTTTTAAAAAGAATAGAAAAGATAATACCAGCAGAATGTAAATTTATTTAAGACAAGCTAATTACTAATAAAACTATACCTGACATTGGAATTATAGGAAGCAATAATAGACGTTTTTCAAAAAAAGAAATATTAGAGTCTATTAAAAATTGAAATTTTTTTAAATTTAAGCACTATAAATAATAAAATATATTTAATCTTTTCAATGATTCTTAAAGATTTAAAATCTATTTTCTTGATCATACTTAGTGATTTACTTAATTGATTATTATTATAGTAAGATTTTGCTAAAGCTACTTTGCACCAATTAGGAAGTTTCCCATCATTAAGGTATTTTTTTTTAAATAAAAAAATAGTATTTATTAAACCACTTGGTTTTAATGTATTTTCACCATCAGCCCATCTGTAACCTAATGCTTGATCTATCTTCTTAAATCCTTCATTGATTTTACTAAGTCTAATCCAAGCATCATAATCTTCCCATGTTATTAATGTTTTTTTTTCATTAAAAAAACCAATTTTTTTAAATACATCTTTTTCTACAACTACGCTAGATGTTGGAAAGGCTGGCCCATTTGAAATTAAGTCATAATAAATTGGTCTTTGTAAATCTCTACACATACCACTTTTTTTAAATATAATTTGTTTAGTGTTTTTTTGAATATACATGTCGTGATAAACTAACTTTGTTTTTTTGTCTAATGTGTTGATGCAAATTTGTAATTTATTTGAGGTCCATAAATCATCAGAATCTAATAAGGCTAAATATTTCCCTTTAGATTTTTTTATTCCCAAATTACGTGATTTGGCAATATTTCCATTATTTTTAATTAATAACATTTTTATCTTAGGATTATTGTAATTATCAATTAATTCTTTAGTACCGTCACCAGAATGATTATCAATTATTATTATTTCCCAATTAGTAAAAGTTTGACTCAGCACTGAATCTATTGCTCTTTTTAATTTTTGAACTCTTTTGTAAGTAGGTATAATAATTGAAACTAAACATTTTTTTTTCATTCTAATTAATACTTTTTTTCTGTGAAACTACTTTTTGTAAAATTAAAATACTTAACTTGATTTTGTTTTTATTCTAAACATAATTTTGAATAATTTTTTCTAACAATATTTTATCTCTTAGAGTATCCATGCACATCCAAAAACCATTATGCTTAAACGCATTTACATTTTTTTTTTTTAAAAGTTTTTGTATTGGCTCTCTCTCAAACATTTGATTTTTGTTATCAAGAAATCGAAAAATTTTATAATTTAAAACAAAAAAACCTCCATTAATCCATCCTTGTTTAAGTTGTGGCTTTTCATTAAATGAATACACTGTATTACCTTTAATTTTTAACTCTCCAAACCTTGCGATTGGCCTTACTGCTGTTAATGTACAAATCTTTTTATTTTTTTTATGGTGCTTGAAAAGCCTAGATAAATCAAGATCAGAAACACCATCACCATAAGTCATAAAAAAATCTTCGCCCTCTTTAAAATTTTTTTTAAGCTTAAAGATTCTTTTTGCAGTTAATGAATTTAAACCAGTATCTAGAACCTTAACATTTGGATATTTTTTTTTATTAAATAAAAAATAGTTTTTTAGTAAATGATATTTATAGCCAGCTGCAATTAGTACTTCTGTTGCTCCATATTTAATATAATGATCAATTATATATGTAATTATAGGTTTTTTATTTATTTTTACCATAGGCTTAGGCACTTTACTAGTGTACTCAGCTAACCTGGTGCCTTTTCCTCCAGCCAATATGATCAACTTCATTTAACTACCTCATCGATAATATTAACAATTAATGCTTTATCTTTAGATATACATTTAAAACGATAGTAGTGTCTTTTAGATATATACAAAGCAAATGGTTGTCTGGAACTACTTAAAATTATTTTTTTTTTTTTACCATCTAACCTCTCTTTACATAAAAACTCTACACTGCCACTTGCAACTGTTAAATATTGATTTCTTTTTTCATAAAATTTCCACGTACTCCAAGTATTTGGTTCTGCTTCTGAAAAATAAATTTCACTGGATTTTTTAAAAGGTAATTTCTTTAGATTTGCAAATTTAATAATATTTAGTTTTTTTTTTTTAATTAGTTTAATTTTAATTTTTTTTATCACAATTTTTTTATCTTTAAAAAATCTCTTATTTGTTTTTCAGTAATTTTTTCATATTTCTCTTTACTAATCAATACAGATTTATACCACTCTACAGTAAGCTTTATACTTTCATTAATCGATAGTGTTGGTGTCCACTTTAAAATTTTTTGTGCTTTGTTAATATTGAGTTGTAGGTTGGTTTGCTCATAATGTGTATTGTTACTCTTTACTTTGTATTTGCCTGCACCCCAATAATTAATAATCTTTTTTACAACTTCCTCAACATTTGTTACTGTATTTTGCTTTGTTCCAAAATTCCATGCACCTGAATAAGTTTTTTTATCTTTATGAAGCTTATAACCTAACAACAGATACCCATATAGAGGTTCCAAAACATGTTGCCAAGGTCTATTGAATTTGGGATTTCTTAAAATTATAGATTTATTTTTATTTATTGAATTGATTGCATCAGGTATTAACCTATTATCAGACCAATCTCCACCACCAATAACATTGCCAGCCCTTGCTGATGCAAGACCTAATTTACCATTATTAAAAAAACTTTCATTATAAGTATTTATAATTATTTCAGCAGATGCTTTTGAGCCACTATATGGATCCTTACCACCAAGCCTATCTGTTTCCTTAAAACCTTTGGTTGAATAATTACTTTCATAACACTTGTCGGAAGTAATACAAATTAAAGATTTAATTGAATCATTTTTTCTACTTGCCTCAAGTAAATTCAATGTCCCCATAGTATTTATTTCATAAGTTTCTCTAGGTTCCTCATATGATTTTAAAATTAAAGGTTGTGCAGCCAGATGAAAGACTACACTAGGCTTTATTCTTTTTATCAATTTATTTAATTTGTAAAAATTTCTTATATCAAAAATATTTAGATTGGTTTTTTTTTCTAAACCAAGTCCATAAAATAAATTTTTATTTTTGTTTGGATTATTTCCGTTGGTATAGACTTTTGCACCCATTTTATAAAGCCAAAAGGATAGCCATGCACCCTTAAATCCAGTTGCACCGGTAATTAAAATTTTTTTATTTTTATAAAACTTTTTTAAAATGTTATAATTCTTATTTTGATCCATATAAATTATTTTTTTTATTTAACTTTTAAAAAATTAGTCATGACTCGACTTATTTAACAGAATTACCTATTAATGAAATTAAAAATTAATATGATTTGATAATACTCTATCCTATAATAGTTTAAATAAATTAATTAATATTTAAATATGAACTATTACTTTGGGCTAAAGAATTCGATTTTTTCATCTGAAATTCAGATTCCTTTTTTTAAAAACAAAGAGACCAAACCTAAGAATATATTACTTTATAAAGCATCTATATTAAATAATGTTTGGAAAATTGAAAAAATAAACAATAACAAAATAAGCCCTGAATTTTTCATCATAAAAAGTAATGATCACTCGAATAGTGATATTTTTTTTTTAGCACATCCCAATGAAGTCCAAAATCTTGATATTAATAAATTAACAAATATTAATGATTACACTGAAACTTCACCGGCATATAGGGCTAACTTAAAAATTATTTTTAAAAATGGAGGTTTTTCATCTTACCAATCAGAATATCCATATTCAATGATTAAAAAAAAAGGATCAATTTTAAGCTCTGTTCATTCTCTAGCTAACATCGATGCAGATTCAAATTATATATTTATTAAAAATATTTATGAAAGACCAATCCATAAAATTTTTAATTGTTTCTTAGTAAATATTAAAACTAAAAAAATTGAAGAAAAATTTGAAATGAAAACAAACTTTACAAATTTTATTGAGTTGAACAAAAAATTAATAAGACCTGAAATTTTTCTATCCACAAAAGAATTCTTGGGAATACCGATTTATGCATCTGTAAAAAATAAACATGTATCTTTTGAGCATACACATCCACTCCATGAATATGTTTTAAGTAAAGATAAATTTACGATAATAGGAAATCTAAAAAAAGAAATAAATGAAATCACTAGTTAGCCTAATAATGAATAACAAGTATTCAATAAATATAAGAAATTTATTAAATATTAAACCAGTAAGTTTATCTATTAAAAACTTAAATCAAATATCTGTAAGTGATGCTTTTTTATGGAGAACAGATAATGGCTTTAATACAGTTTTTAAATTCACAGATATATTAAACTTATTTTATAAAATTAAAAATTCATTTATTGAAATTCATTTTTATTCTAAAACAAATAAAAAAATTAAAGTTATAAATTTTAAAGATTTAAGCTTATCTAATAAAATTGATATTAACTCACAATTTTTAGATGATATGCATGATTATGGCGTTTTCTATATTTATCACTTTACCAATACAGAAGTACCTAAGGATATTATAATCTCAAATAGATGTTATACAGGTTACTCAAAAAATAATAATTTGCATTCTTTTATTCATGGAAATACATTGGCTAAATACGCTAAAATAAATAATAAAAATAATTTACCCAATTATAATTCAAATATCGTAAAGAAAACTGTATTTCAAAATCAAACTTATAAAATTCAAAAATTATTTCAAGACTTCGACAGAAGCGAGCTTTTTTTTTCAAATCCTACCAACAAAAAAATTAACTTTTCTGTTAACGAAGATATCTATGCACTAAAGAATGGATGTTCGTTATTAATTGATATATCAAAATATAAAACAATCGCAATCAAATCTAATTGTCTATTTTTAAGACCTATTGTGTTTAGTTATAAAAATGAATTTTTAGATGTTCATCACGCATAATAATGAATAACAAAATTGGCTATTTTATATATAGACTGATTTATTTTGTTGATATTCTATATTTTTTTTTAACTAAAAAACATTTCTTATTTTTATTTTATGATTTTATTCAAAAAGATTCTTATATTAAAAAAAACATTTTAAAAAAAAAAATAAATTTTTTTATACCTAACGAATTAACAAAGTGGAGAGTAGAAACTTTTTTTAATAAGGAGCCAGAAACAATTGAGTGGATTAATTCTTTTAAAAATTCAAAAGCAACTATATTTTGGGATATTGGTGCAAATATTGGATTATTTTCTATTTACAACAGTTTAAAAAATAAAAAATCTTGCACTATTAGTTTTGAACCATCTACTTCAAACCTAAAAGTTCTAAGTAGAAATATTTCTATAAATAATTTAAAAAATATAAATATATTTCCAATTGCTTTGTCAGATAAAAAGAATGGATTTTTTATGATGAATGAAAATAAATTTGTAGATGGTGGTGCACTAAATACATTCAGTGAAAGATATAATTTTGAGGGAAAAACCTTTAAACCCGAAATGAATTATAATTTTTATGGAACAAATATAGAAAAACTAATAAATGATAAGTTCTTAGAAATACCCAGTTATATCAAAATAGATGTCGATGGAATTGAACATCTAATTTTAAAAGGAATGGGCAAATACTTAAAAAATAAAAAGATAAAAAGCATATTAGTCGAGATAAATGAAAATTTTCAATTTCAATTTAGGACAATTATTTCTTTAATGCTAAAAAATAACTTTATCCTATTACATAAAAAAAATAATGAAAATTTTTTTAAATATAATTCAAACCATAAGAATACATTCAATTATATATTTATAAGAAAATAAATGATAAAAAAAAATATAAAGAAATTATTAAATGCCTTGGGATTTGATCTCATAAGATACGATAAAGAGATCCAAAATTTAAGCTTCGACCAAATTATTAAAAAAAAGTTGATAAAGAGAAATCCTATAATTTTTGATGTAGGTGCAAATGAAGGTCAATCTATAAAAAAATATTTGAATATATTAAAAAATCCAATAATACACTCATTTGAACCTGTTTCGTCAGCTTTTAATATAATGAGTGAAAGATTCAGCGGTAATAAAAAAATCTATTTAAATAATTTTGCTCTAGGAAAAAAAAAAGAAAAGAAAATTATTAACATAACAAAAAAAACAGAAAATTCATCTTTCTATAAAATTAATCAAAATACTGATTGGTTAAAAAAAAGAAGCAAACAATATAGAACAGATCAAAAAAATTATTCTAAAGAAAAAGAGCTTGTTTCATTAATCACTTTGGATCAATATTGTAAAAAGCGTAACATTGATAGAATTGATTTATTAAAAATTGATACGCAGGGGCATGAACTAGAAGTTCTACATGGTGCAAAAACACTTATCCAACAAAATAAGATAGGCATAATTATTTCTGAAGTTATGTTTGATAATGTTTATGACAAACAGACAAATATTTATGATATTGAAAAAAAATTACTAAAATATAATTTTAGATTTGTAGGAATTAATTTAATGAATAATAATTTATTTTCAGGATTACTTTTTGCTGCAGATGTAATGTATTTTAATAAGAAGTATTACAATATTTAACTTTATTCATTTTAATTAATGAATTTTTTTTAATTAGATCATATTCATAGGTAAATTTATTAATTTTCTTACACTTTATTTCATATGCAAATAATGACGTGTATGTTTCTAAAATTGGTACTGAACATATTTGTACAACTTTTGCTCCTCTTTCTAAGGCCTCAATAATTGACGAGGTATAGCCAAAAAAAAGAGAGATTTTATTTTTTTTATTCTTTATGAACTTGTCTTTATTATTACTTATAATCTCTATTAATTTTTCTTTAAATTTTTTATGATATTTATCATTAATTTTTTCTGGGTGAATTTGTATTTCAAATAAAGGCAGACTATTATTATTCACTACTTTTAAATAATTACTAAATAAAATTAATAATCTTTTACTTTCATTAATTGCATAGGGTAGAAAAATTTTTTTTGTCATATCAATTTTAGTATCTTTATAAAATCTAGATGAATCTTTAATAATTATGTGCTTTTTTTTCCATTTAAAATAATCTATTAGCGTTTTTTTTAAGGATTTACTGTTAACAACTATTTTGTTTGGAGAACATTGCGGATAATTAAATAAGTTAAATGGTATAGGTTGTGGATATGCATGGATGTAACCAATTATATTTGTATTTTTTTTTTTAACTTTTCTTATAAAGTGTTTCTGAAATGGTTGGCCCTCGTAAGGTAAAATAATATTTTTAATTTTACTATAATCAACTTCTGAATTAATTTTATGAAAAAATATTAATGCATATAAACTTTTAGAAGACAAATTATTTAAAATTCTTAAATTAAGCTTAATTTCTTTAAAAAATTTAATAATATAAAAAAAATAAAATTTTTTTTTATTACTTTTTTTTAAGATTATTATATTTTTATCAATTATCTTTGGTGTTAAGTTTCCATCTAACTGAATTACCCATAGAGTTTTTTTTTGTTCATTAGATCGTAAACCAAGAAATCTATCATTAAATTGCCCATTTATATTAAAATCGGTTAACTTTCCCCAGGTAATAATTAACTTACTATTATTATCTTCAATAACATTCTTGTGAATACTGTATTGATAATAATAAAAAAAAGATAAGACACTTTTTATGTATTCAAAAATATATTTAATTAAATTTTTTTTATCTAAAATATTTTTCATCTTATTAAATGACAATTTTTCTGAAACTGACAAATAAGTAAAAATATTTAATCCAGATTTAGTAGAATTAAGTAGTATATCTTTTTTTATCTTTTTATAAAATTTTTCTTGATCTTTTTCTAATTTTTTTATCATTTGTAAGTAATTCTTTTTCTACTTTCTTTATATCCTCTGGATAATCGACAGCAATGGAATTAGTGTTTGTTTTTATCATCAAAATTTTTTTACCTAATTCAAAAAATCTTAATATTTCTATATCTTCAATTTTTTCTACATCACTTTTTTTTTTTAATCTTTTAAAAGAGTTGAGTTCTTTTTTATTAAATGCATAAATACAGACTTGCTTATTATATGTTTTTAAAGGGACTTTTTTAGATCCAGGTATTAATGCTCGTGAAATATAAAGTAATTCATTTTTCTGATTCATAACAACTTTTGGAATACTTCTTTTTACTGGATCTTCAATTTTATTTATCTTTGTGTATCCACATATAATATGATTTTTATTTTTAATTTTAGCTTTAATTATTTTTTTTATATCTTGGCCTGATATTAATGGCTCATCGCCTTGTACATTTATATAGACATCTGCTTTAATTTTATTTGCTGCTTCTGCAACACGATCTGTTCCCGTCAAACATTTTGGAGATGTCATTAGAACATTAAATCTATTTTTTTTTACCACAAGTGCAATTTTTTTTGCATCAGTTGCTATGAATATATTTTTTTTACTTGTAACCTTTTCACATATTTGAGCTACTCTTATAACCATGGGTATGCCAAGAATTTTTTTTAATGGTTTACCATGAAATCTTTTGGATTTTATTCTTGCAGGTATTATTATCGCTAGTTTCATAAATCTAAATTATTCTTTCATATTTAATGTTTAATTTAGTTGGAGTTATCGATGAAATTTTAACATTTTTATATTTATTAATAAACAATTGCAAAACATGCTCACTTTCGTCATTTGCAGGATTATCTTTGCCGAACCCTTCAAATCCTGCTAGATAAATTTTTTTTGCTCCATTTGCTATTGCAAATGCTATTGCATAACCAATCACTAATTTATTAGGCAATATACACTGATTTGGATTAACTTTTATATTTTCTGGATTTTTTTTATTAATTATTAAATCGAAATTTAAAATTTGATCTTTATCCAGTGTAGCTAAAATTTTTTTATCTATATTATTTTCTGGAATCACAAATTTATTATTAAATTTTTTATAAAACGAATAATCCATTTTAATTCTACTCAGATGACAAGCTACTCTATAGTCAATAAAACTATTATCAAAAACATTATTAATATTAACTGCAATATTAGATAAATTTAAACCACTAGAGAAATTAATTATTTTTTCTTTATATTTTTTTACATTTTTAGAAGAACCAATTATTAAAAAATTTTCATTATTTTTTATTGGTTTATAAATATTTTTATTTGTTTTAAAACTTTTATGCAAATTCAAATAATCTTGATTATATGATTTGCTATCAGTATTTAGTAGTGATTTTAAAATTTTAAAATAATCTTTAGATAAATAATTTTTATTTCTTAATAACTCTTGAACATAACTAGGATGTATTGAATTTTTTGCAGCAAAATTGTAATAAATATTTGTTCCCCATTTATATTTTTTTTTTAGAGGTTTAAAAATTTTATCTTTTATTTTATTTAAATTTTGAATACCTATTTTGTCATTTTTATTTAAAAATTTATAGATTTCCTCTGTTTTAAGATTTCCAGCTCCACGACCCATGCCCATAATCGTTGAGTCTATATAGGTAAAGTTATTTTTTATTGCCATTTTTGTATTTTTAAATGCTAATTTTAAATTATCATGAGCATGAAATCCTAAATCAAATTTGCAGTGTTTATTTAATAATTTTGAAATATTAGATATATAAGATGGTTTTAGTGATCCAAAACTATCAGCTATATAAAAAGCTTTTAATTTTAATTTGTTTAAAATTTTTAATGACTTTAAAATTTGCATATCTCTCAATTCAGAAATTTGCATTAAATTTAATATTATCTCTACATTATTTTTTGATAAATAATTTGTAATTTCAGCAACATTTTTAATATCTTTATTGTGAAACGCTATTCTAATAAATGATAAATAATTAAAATTTGGAAATATCTTTTTTAACTTCTGATAAATTACTTTATCATTGGATATAAAATCAGCAGCATTTATCATAATTCCAATTTTTATATTTTTTTTTATATCTAATCTTTTTAAGAATTGATCAGATGTATAAGCAGTGGGACCAGAGTTTTTTTTATTAATAAGTCTAAAACCGATTTCTATATATTTGATATTTGTTTTAGAGATATGGTTTAGATATAAATCAATATTTTTCATATCAAAATTCCAGTTATTATAGTAACCACCATCTCTAAATGAACAGTCTAGATTAATAATTTTTGACATTTAACTTTCTTTATAACTGATAATATCATTATATATTTTTTCTAATTTAGTTGAATTAGAGAATTTAGGGTGCTTAATAAATTCCTTAACAAAATTATTATAAACATTTACATTATCTTTATATCTAACAATTCTTTTTTCAATTATTTTATAATCATATTTCATACTTAAATTTAGAGGTCTTGTGTTAAAAAATTTGGATAACTTATTTATAACAATTGCGTCTTGTAACTTGTTAATTTCATTTGAAGTGAGAAATAATAAATCTTTTTTTGACAAAATTGCATAATCTATAGCAGAAGAATGATGTAACATTATTAAATTTGCTTTTTTAACAAGTTTTAACGTATTGTCATAAGTTATTTTGTATTGATTAAATTTATTCTTTAAAGTGGTTGGATGGGCTGCTATGCAAACTTTTTTTTTAAATTCTTTTTTTATAAAATCAAAAAATACTATTAATTGGTTATGATATTTTTCTGACGTTGGAAAGTTTGTAAGATTGTGAATTTTTACATCAGGGTGATCTACAAAATTTTCATCTAAAAATACATTTAATTTTTTATTTTTATATATTTTTTCTTTATCATTTTTGAATTGAACATAATTTATGTTGCAAAAAAAATATTTTTTTTTAAATGAATGGTGTTTATGAGAATATTCACTTATTTTAGAACATAGTATTGCATGATCATATATATATTTTTTTTTACTTATTTTATTTTTTAATTTTCTAAAAGGTCTATACCACTGAAAAGGATGCTCAATAATTTTTAGACTAGGTATATTTTTTTGTTTTAAGTGGATGTATAATTTTTCGAACTCATAAGTTAGGTTTTCAATAAAATAATTTAGAATAATTTGAGGTTTTTTTTTTTTTATAATCGTATCTAAAGTTGATAAATTTTTAACAGAAAAAAAACTAATATTACTATTTTTTTTCTTTATTGTTCTTGTTTTATATTTTGTGGATACCCTGCTTTCATAAGTAACAAAAGTAATTTTGATTTTTTTTGATAAAATATTCAAAAAAAGTTGATTTAATATATTCTCTGAGGGTTTTTTATAAGATACAACTAAGATTTTCATTCTGATAAAATTTTAAATATAATTATTTCAATTTTTGAAGTTATGGGTTAATAAATAACACATTGTTTATTCCTTATCAAAATTATTTAAAATGAAATCACTGCCTACCATAGCTTTAATTCCAGCCAGACGCGGTTCGATTGGAATAAAAAATAAAAATATTATTAATTTAAAAAATAAACCCTTAATTGAATATAGTTTTATAAAAGCAATAAAGTCAAAGTTAATTGATATAATTTTCTTAAGTACAAATGATTCTAGGGTAATAAAAATTGCAAAAAAATATAAACAAATAAACATCATTTATCGAAATAAAGAATTAAGTAATACCAAATCATTAATGAAAGATGTTTTGTGTCATTCAATTTTAACTATTAAAAAACAATTAGATTTAAAAAATTTTAATTTAATACTTTTACAACCAACATCACCATTGAGAAAATTAAAAGATATAAATAATGCTATACAAACATTCAAAAAACATAAAAATTTAAAAACTCTTGCCTCAGTAAGTAGTCCACTTAATCATCCTTTTGAATTTTTATATTATAAAAATTCAAAATTAAAAAAATTGATTACCTTCAAAGAAAATATGAATAGACAAGATTTTAAAAAATTTTATTTTGTTAATGGAAATATATATATATTAAATGCTAATGAATTTTTAAAAAAAAAAGTATTTGTTGATAAGAATACCCATATTTTTAAAATTGATAAAAAATTTTCTTTAGAACTTGACGACTATGATGATTTAAAAATGATGAAAGGATTGATGAGTGATTTTTAACTCACTATGAATAATCTTTATATAAAAACACAACAAAGGATAAAAAATTAAATGCCAGGATGGGAATTAATTGATAATAGAGAAAAACTTGCAATTAATAATATATTTAAGTTTAAAAAAAATGTGATTCAAAAACCATTTTTTTATAACGGAAAACAAGTAAAGAGCTTTGAGTCTAAATTTGCAAACTATGTTGGCTCAAAATATGCTGTATGTGTTACATCGGGAACTGCAGCAATAAAAATTGCTTTGCTTGCTGCTGGTGTAAAACCTAACGATGAAGTGATAACTCAATCTTTCACTTTTATTGCAGTAGTTGAGGCCATTATGGACGTTGGTGCAAAACCAATAATTACAGAAATTGATGAAACACTTAATATGTGTCCAATTGATTTACAAAAAAAAATTACCAAAAAAACAAGAGCAATTATCCCTGTTCATATGTTGGGGGTTTCAGTGGAAGTAGACAAAATAAAAAAAATTGCAAAAAAAAATAATTTAATAGTTATAGACGATAATTGTGAAGCATTGGGGGCAAAATGGAATAATAAAGTTTTGGGAAATCAATTCGATATGTGTGCATGGAGTTTTGACAATGGTAAAACAATTACCACAGGTGAAGGTGGTATGATCACAACAAATAATAAAAAATTTTATAAGTACTGTGTTGAATACAAAGATCATGGACACGAAAATAATCCAAAATTTCCAAGAGGAAGAGACAGTCATCAAATATTTGGATTTAACTATAGGGTAACAGAAATAGTGGGTGCCCTTGGAATAGTTCAGTTAAGTAAATTAAATAAAGTAGTCAAATTGAATTCAAAAAGATACGCAATATATGAGAAAGTCATTAAAAAATTTAAAAAGATTAAATTAAGAAAAATCCCTGATAAAAATATAGGAATACATGACTGTATCATATTCAATTTTGAAAATAAAAATATTACTAAAAAATTTGTTGATGAGTTAAAAAAAAATAAAATACTTATAAAAAATGTGCCAGACGCTATAGAATGGCATTTTGCAAAATATTGGGACCATATCTTTATAAAATTTGGAATATCAAAAAAAGAATTACTTAATCAATTCCCTAAATCAAGTATACAGCTAGAAAAAAGTGTTTCAATTTTTATACATTCAACTGAAAGTATAAAAAAAGTTACATCAAAAGCTAAGAAAATTGAAAATATATTAAAAAGATTAATAAAGATAAAATAATGAAAAAAATTCTAATAATAGGTGGTGAGGGTTATATAGGCCAAGAATTAAATAGTTTTTTACAAAGTCAAAAGCAAAAATTTGAAATTTGTGTAGTTGATAGTATCTTATATAAACAGTTAACACTTAAAAAAAATAAAAAATTTAGTAATTACAGTTTTGTAAAATATGATTTATCTAATAATAAAAAAAATGATGAAATTTTAAATAATGTTTATTGTGTTATCCTTCTTTCAGGACTTGTAGGTGATCCTATAACTAAAAAATATCCATTAGAGTCAAAAAAAAATAACGAAACACTAATTAAAAAATTTATTAATCAATCCTTTAAAAAAAAAATTCCAAGATTAATATTCATTTCAACTTGTTCAAATTATGGATTAAGAAATATAAATAATAAAGCCAAAGAAAATTCAATATTAAAACCACTCTCTTTATATTCTAAATCAAAAGTTTCACTAGAACGATTTATTCTTAATAAAAAAAAAGGTTCTACAGTTCCAACAATTTTAAGATTTGCTACGGCTTTTGGATTGTCTCCCAGAATGAGGTTTGACTTAACAATAAATGAATTTACAAAAGATATTTTTTTAAAAAAGAAACTTGATGTCTATGATATAGATACTTGGAGACCCTACTGTCATATTAAAGATTTTTCGAGATTGATTTATAAAGTGATTAATGCTGATAAAAATAAAGTGAACTTCCAAGTTTTTAATGCTGGCTCCACAACTAATAATTTTACAAAACAAATGATTATTCAAAGAATATTAAAATACATTAAAACAAAAAATATTAGATATCTGGACAAAGGAAAAGATAGAAGAAATTATAGGGTTGATTTTTCAAAAGTTAATAAAAAACTAGGTTTTAAAATAAAGTATTCTATAGATTATGGAATAAATGAAATTATTGATTGGTTGAAAAAAAATAAAAAAATTAAATTTAATAAGCTAGGTAATTATAAAATTAATGTCAATAATTAGAAATTATACCATAAATTTTTTTGGTAATGAAAAAAAATATATTACAAATTGCATTGATACAAAATGGATTTCTACAAATGGTAAATATGTAGATAAATTCTCTAAAAAACTTCAAAAATTTCTAAAATCAAAATATGTAATTCCATTAAATTCAGGAACGGCAGCTCTTCATTTAGCATTGAGGGCTATAAATGTGGAAAAAAATGATGAGGTAATTGTTCCTACTATAACTTTCATTGCCTCTGTAAATGCAATTAAATACTGTAACGCATTTCCAATATTTATTGATACAGATAAAGACTTTATTATCGATGAAAATAAAGTGATAAAATTTTTACAAAATAATACAACAACAAAAAATCATTTTACAATTAATAAAAAAACAAAAAAAATTATAAAAGCTATTATAGTTGTTAGCACATGGGGTATTTCAAAAGATCTTAAAAAATTAAAAAAAGTTTGCAAATTAATGAATATTAAAATTATTGAAGATGCTGCTGAAAGTTTAGGATCAAAAATAAACAAAAAAAAATTTTCCGGTACATTTGGAGATATTTCTTGTATTTCCTTCAATGCAAATAAAATTATAACAGCTGGGGGAGGTGGAGCACTAATAACAAACAATAAAGAGATAGCTAAAAAGGTATATTATCTTAGTGTTCAGGCCAAAGATAACTCAAAATACTTTATTCACAATGATGTGGGTTATAATTATAGAATGACTAATTTACATGCTGCAATTGGTTTAGCTCAGCTAGAAAAAATTAACACAATAATAAATTTTAAAAGAACAATATCTCTTAAATATTTAAATAACTTAAAAAACGTAAAAAAAGCTTTGTTATTATATAATGATAAAAAAAAAATATCCAAATATAACTGTTGGATGAACATTCTTAGTATTGATAAAAAAAAATTTAATATCATAAAATTTATAGATTATATGAATTTTAATAAAGTCGATGTTAGACCAGTCTGGAAATTAAATCATTTGCAGCAACAATATAAAAAATGTGAAAAATTTGAAATTACCAATGCTCAGAAATTATCAAGTAATTCAATTTGTTTACCCTCATCTACAAGTCTGAGTTTTAGAGAAATTAATCAAATAACAGATTTGATAATTAGTTATATTAATAATGAAAAATATTAAATCTAAAAATATTCTAAAAAAAAAATACGATTATAATGGTTTTGTTATAATAAGAAATTTGCTTTTGAAAGATGAAGTTGAAATTATAAAAAAAGATTTATTTAATTATGCAATAAAACAATCAAAAAAACTTACTGGCAGACATATAAATTTTACGAAAGATGGTCTTATTAATTCAATACATGCAATGAATGATTGGAAATGGACAAAAAAAATTCAAAACGACATTAGATTAAAAGATATTGCTCAACTACTTCTTGGGGAAAAACCATCCAATTATGGAGCAGAGCTTTTTGCTAAACCTGCAAAGACTGGAAGATATGTCCCAATCCATCAAGATAATTATTATTGGGCAATAAAGGATGCAAATGCATTAACATTTTGGATAGCATTAGATAAATCAAGTAAAAAAAATGGTGGTTTATTTTATTATGAAAAATCTAATCAACTAGGGTTACTTGAGCATGTCCCTTCTTACGCACCTGGAAGTTCACAAACATTGAAATTTCCAAAATCTATGAAATATTTTAAAAAAGTCTTACCAAGTTTGATGCCTGGTGATTGTTTAATTCATAATGTTTTAACTGTTCATGGTAGTGATAAAAATACTAGTGAAAATTCTCGCTTAGGTTGGACAATTAGGTATAAATCAATAAAATCAAAAAAAGATAAATTTCATGAACAAAAATATTTACAAGAACTTAAGATTCAGACAAAAAACAGAAATAACAAAATTATTTAAAATAGTAGGTGGAGTTTAATAATAATTAATTTTTTAATATTTTAAGGTTAATAACTTAATTTAGAATTTACTGATAAACTTTATGTTCTTAATTAGTAAGATAATTTTACAAAAATTATGAATAAAAAAAATAATAATAAAGTATTCATTATTGCTGAAGCAGGTGTAAACCATAATGGTAGCATAGAAAAAGCATTTAAATTAGTGGATGTTGCAAAAAATTCTGGGGCAGATGCAATAAAATTTCAATTATTTAACGCAGAAGAGCAAGTTTCAGATATTGCCAAGAATGCAAATTATCAGTTCAAAGGATCAAAAGAAAAAAATATGAAGAAAATGACAGAACAGTATTATCTGCCCTGGGAAGCTCATATAAGGATTAAAAAATATGCAGACAAAAATAAAATAAAATATTTCTCATCTTGTTGTGATATAAATTCTGTAGATTTTTTGGTCAATAAACTTAGATGTAAAATTATTAAAATAAGCTCTGGTGAAATAACTAATTTAAATCTTATCCGCCATATTTCTAAAAAAAATCTTAATGTAATAATTAGTTCAGGAATGGCTACATTTGAAGAAATTGATTTAGCTATAAGTATATTAAAAAAAAACTCAAAAAATAATATTATATTATTACACTGTGTTTCAATTTATCCTGGAAAAGATATTGATCAAAATCTCAATTTAATAAAAATTTTAAGAAAAAAATATAAACTCAAAATAGGGTATAGCGATCACACAAGAGGGAACATTTCCTCTATAATAGCGACTAGTCTTGGGGTGGAAGTATTAGAAAAACACTTTACCATAAATAAGGGCTTGAAAGGTCCAGATCACTCGATGTCTCTTAACCCAAGTGAATTAAAGAACTATGTTCAAGAAATTAGAAAAACAGAAAAAATAATTGGAAATTTAAAGAAGAAAAATATATCTCACAAAGAAACTTTGATTAAAAAGATTGCAAGAAGAGGTGTAATATCAACCAAAAGAATAAAAAAAAATGAAAAATTAACTATTAGAAATATTTATATAAAGAGACCTTTAATAGGCATTGATGCTAAATATTTTGACAATGTGCTTAATAAAAAAATAAACAAGGATATTCCAGAAAACACACCAATAAAATGGGAAATGTTAAAAAAAAAATAGCTCTCTTTTCAACTAGTAGGGCTGAGTTTGGGCTTGTTAACAACCTCTATCGCGAATTAAAAAAAAAAAAATTTAAAGTTTTTCTGTTTGTAGGTGGGGCTCATCTTAGCAAAACTTATGGAAACACAATTTCAGAAATTAAAAATTCTAAAATTAAGATAGATGATTTTTTTTATTATGCTCCCAAAAAAAATGACTATATATCAATCTCAAAATCAATAGGTATTTCTAATATAGAGTTGGCAAAAATTTTCAATAAACATAACTTTGATAATATTATAGCATTTGGAGATAGGTTTGATCTAATTCCCATTATTACCAATGGTCTCATTTATAATAAAAAAATAATTCACATTAGTGGTGGGGAAAAAACAATTGGTGCAATTGATAATAAAATAAGAAATATGGTTTCAAAATCTTCTGATATTCATTTTACTTCATGTAATAAGTATAAAAATAATTTAGTAAAACTTGGGGTAAAAAAAAAAGTGATATTTAATGTTGGTACTTTAAGTTTTGATAAAAATTTTATTTTAAATCAAACAAAAAATGAAATTATTAAAAAATATAAACTTAATAAAGATATTCCGATTGTTTCTTTTACATATCATCCAACTGAGGTTGAAGATAATATAAAAATAGAAAAAAAATTAAACCAAATCTTTAAGGCCCTAAACATGTTTAAATTAAATTTGATAATTAACTCCCCTAACCTTGAAGTTAATAGCAATAAAGTAGTTAAAATTTTAAAAAAAAAAGTAAGACAAAATAAACATTATAGATTTTTTAAATCGTTAGGATTTAAAAATTATCATAATTTATTAAAACATTCTGACTTTATTATTGGAAACTCCTCTAGTGGAATAATTGAAGCACCTTATTATAAAACTCCTAGTATAAATATTGGTAATAGACAAAAAGGTAGAATAAGACACCAAAGTATTGTTGATGTAAATTATGATTATGAAAAAATTATTTTAAGTATAAAAAAGGTTATGTCTTTAAAATTCAAATCAAAAATAAAAAATTTGAGATATAAATTTGGCAATGGTAATACATCTCAAAAAATTGCAAAAATTTTAAATAATATTTTGTAATGAAAAATATTTTATTAAATTGTAAAGAAATAGATAAATGGAATTCTTATTTAAAAAAAATTCCTAGTGTCTCAAGGAATATTTATGCCTCACCAGGTTATATCTCATTATACGAAAATGCGTCAGACAAAGGGTACTGCTATATTTGTATCAATAAAGAAAAAATTTTTTTGTATCCATTTATTTTAAGAGATATCCCAGGAGATAAGAAATATAAAGATATAACAACACCCTATGGGTATGGTGGCCCATTGACTAATACTAATAATAAAGATTTTATAAAAAATTCTTTTAAAAACCTTAGGCTGGAGCAAATAAAATTAAATGTAGTTGCAGAACTAATAAAATTTAATCCTTTTATTGAGAATAAAAAAATTATTGAATCATATGATGGAAAATTAATTCACGATAGAGATATAGTATATGTTGATAATAAAGAATTTAAAAAAGATGATGTAAATATTTCATATTCAAAATCTAGTAAAAAAAAAATAAATAAAATTATTAAAAGTAATAAAGAATTAATTTTTAATTATGGTGTCTCTGAAAAATATCTTATAGAATTTGAAAAAATTTATAATAGTAGTTTGGATAATTTAAAGGCACATAAATCATATTATAAAAAGAAGTCATTTTATAAAAAACTTTTTAAATTTTTACCAAAAAACTATATAATTTTAAATTTATATGAAAAAAAAAAACTGATTAATTCTCAATTATTAATATTTGACGAATTATCCTGTCACTGCCATATGATGGGTTCTGATGAAAATGCAAAAAAAAATAATTTTGTAGTATATGCATACCATAAGGTAATTAAATGGGTGAACTCTAAAGGTTTCAAAATACTTAATCTTGGTGGAGGAAGAACATCAAATCCAAATGATAGTTTATTAAATTTTAAAAAAAATTTTTCAAAAAGAACTAAAAAATACTTAATTGGAGAAAAAGTTATTAATAAAAAAATTTATGATATACTTTGTAAAGGAGCAACTGATAATAAATTTTTATTTAAATATAGATAAATAATAAAGATTAAAATGAACATAGGAGGTGAATTTGAAATTAGAAAAAAAGATTATAGTAAAAATTTTCATCCCATTGGTAAAACATTATCTAATTTAGATAATAACTTTACTATAAATGGAATATCATCATTTAACCAAATTTTGATTTCATTAAAAAAAAAAATAAATAAGATTTATATACCAGCATTTATTTGTGAAAGTTTATTGCTACCAATTAAAAAAAATAAAATACAATATGAATTTTATAAAATTGATAAAAATTTTTCTTCTAAATTTATTCCAAAAAAAAATTCTGCAATTTTAATAATACATTATTTTGGTATTCAAAATCCATTATTGAATTATCTTTTAAAAAAAAATAAAAATAATTTTCATATCATAGAAGATTGTTCACATTTATATTTAAATGATAATTTTAAATTTGAAAAAAAAAAAAACCTGTTTTTTTTCTCCTTAAGGAAACATGGAAGTATTGGAGCTGGTGGCTGGTCAAATATTGACTACAATTTAAATAAAAAAATAACATATAAAAAAGATTTATTAAAAAATTTATCAATTAGAAAACAAAAACAAATATTAATTGAGAAAAAAAGCTATCAAAAAAATGAAATATATTTTTTAAATGAATTTAAAAAAATAAAAATTTTTTACGAAAAAAAAATTAGCTACAACAAAATAGAAAATAATTTTTTAAAAATGAATTTTTCATATAAATGGACTGATATAATTAAAAAAAGAATAAGAAATTGGGAAATTTTAGATAAGTATATAAAAAAAAAATTTAATAAAGTTGTAAAAAAAGTCAATATAAATCAGGTACCCCTAGGCTATATAATTTTAACCAAAAAAAGAGATAAACTTTTAAAGTACCTCAAAAGTAAAAGAATTTTCTGCAGCATTCATTGGCCTTTATCTAAAGAAGTTAATTTAAAAAAATTTAAATATGAAAAAAAATTAGCAGATGAAATTTTAACTATTCCTATTGATCAAAGATATGGTTATAGAGATATGGAATATATAGGTAATATATTAAAATCTATAAATATAAAACAATTATAGTTCAAAAGAATTATGTTAAATAATATTAAAAAGTTTTGCGTAACCTCTCAAGCTTCATTAAAATCTTGTTTAGAAAAAATTAATAATACTGGTATCAGCACCTTATTTGTTATTAATAAATTCAAAAAATTAATTGGTACAATATCTGATGGTGATATTAGAAGAGCACTTATAAAAGGTGTTAGTTTAGATAATGATATAAAAAAATTTTATTATAGAAATCCCTATAAAGTTTCAAAAGAGCTAAATAATGATGAGGCTTTGAAGGTCCTGATTAAAAGGCAAATTTCTATTATTCCACTAATAAATAAAAAAAATGAAATAATTAATTTTTATTCTCAAAAAAGTATTTTAAAAAGCAACACCTATTCAAATTCTGTAATCATTATGGCTGGTGGCAAAGGTCTAAGAATGAAACCTTTTACAAATTTATTTCCTAAAGCAATGTTGCCTTATAATGAGTCTACTATAATTGAAGAGATAATAAAAAAGTTTAAAGAAGAAAATTTTAATAATTTTTTTATTACTACCGGATTTAAATCAAATGTTTTAAAAAAACACTTTATATCACGAAAATATAAAAACATTAATTTCTCCAAAGAAATGAAGCCACTTGGTACAATTGGAGGAATAAAAATGATTGAAAAAAAGATTTCAGATATATTTTTATTAACTAATTGTGATACGTTGATTGATTTAGATTATAAAAATTTAATTGATTTTCATAATCAGAATAACAATTTAATCACAGTAGTTTCTGCAATATCCCAAACAAAAATTAATTACGGTGTTTGTAAAGTAAATAAAAATAATGATTTAAAAAATATACAAGAAAAACCAAATTTTAATTTTTTACTTAATACAGGTTTTTATGTAATGAATAAAAAAGTTTTAAAAAATATTCCTTCAAACAAATATTTTAATTCTACAGACCTAATTAATACTTGCGTCACAAAAAAATTGAAGATAGGCATTTATCCTATTGCTTCCTCAAAATGGAAAGACGTTGGTAACTGGGATGATTATAATAAAGCAATCGATCATTTTAACAATTAATGTATAATATATATTTAAAGCCACAACAAATTTTAGATATAAGAACTTCATATAAATGGCGAAATAAAAAATCAATATGGGCAAAAACAGTAGGTGAAGGAAATTTTAAATTAAGAAAAGTCACTCTAAAAGATGAAGTTGAATGGTTCAAGAAAATTAAAAAAAATAAAAATAGAAAAAATCTATCAATTTTTCTTGAAAACAACAAATTGATTGGCAACATATATTTCACAAATATACTTAATAAAAAGGCAGAATTTCATATAGTGATTGGAAATAAAAATTATTGGAATAGAGGCTTAGGATATAAATCAACAAAGCTATCTTTAACATATGCGAGTGTAAACTTTAATATTAATAAATTTTATCTTTTTGTAAAAAAAAATAATAAATATGCCACTTTGTTATACAAAAAAATTGGGTTTAAGATAGTTAAGTATGATTCAAAAGAAATTATAAAAATGGCTTATAAATTAATTTAAATGGCAAAATACAAAATAACTTTTATAAATCATTCATCAATATGCATTGATGATGGAAGCAAAACAATAATAACTGATCCATGGTTTATATCACCTGCATTTGGAAATTGGTATCAATATCCATCTCCAAATTATGAAGATATTGAAAAAATTATAAATAAAAAAAATGATTTGCTTACAGTAATTAGTCATGGACATGATGACCATTTAGATGATTTTTTTATTAAAAATTATTTACAAGACTCTCAAATCTTAATATCTAATTTTAAATCAAAAGGATTCTTAAAAAGAGTAACTAATATTTCATCAAAAATACCAATAGAAATAAACCAAAATTTTAATTCGCCTACTAAATTGAATGAAAATTTTTTTTACAGTTTTAGCAACAAAGGGATGGAAAATGATTCGATTATATTAATTTCTAATGAAGAAGAGTTAATAATTCATGCTAATGACAATTATAGAGAACAACCTAAAGAAATAGTCGACAAAATTAAAAGAATATCAAAAAATAAAAAAATTTATTATTTCTCTCAGGTTGGTATTGCAAGTAGTTACCCAGCAAAATTTTCAAATCTTGATTTGAATAAAAGAAAGCAAATAATCAGATCAGAACATAATAGATTTATTGTAGATTTTAAAAAAAATATTGAAAATATTAAACCTGATCTTGCTTTTGTTTATGCAAATCAATATAAATTTGATAACGAAGACAATTTATCTTATTATGATGATCTTCAAAAAATAATAGATGACCATCCATTTATCAGACAACTTGAGCCTGGTGACAAAATAATTGATGGTAAATTTATAAAATATAAAGAAAAAAAATTAAATTTATTCGATAAATTATTAAAAAATATTGAGGATCTTACTAATCAATATATTCATCATAAAGTTATGACAAATATTGATTTAAAATTTATAGTAAGAAATAATTATAACAAAAATATTTTAAATGAAGAAAAAGATAAAATATTTTTTATTACAGACAAATCAACTTGGCAATCTATAATTACTGGAAGATTAAATTTAGAAACAATATTGATAGGTGGAAATGGTAGTATTATTAAAATACATGAGCAAACTATGAGAGAAATTGCCATATACATTTGCGAGTTTTCATATATCTACCAAAATAAACTATCAAAAACACTTTTTTAATTACGTAATTTACATTTATATTTAATTTTTTTAATTAATTGAAATATATATAAATCTAAATATTTAATTTAATATTTATGTTTATGTTGAGCAAAAATAAAATTTATTCAGAATGATCAATTTATTGAAATATTTAACTGTAGTTGATCTATCAATTCTTAAGAAAACAAAAATATTGGTCTACGCTCCACTAAATATTAAAAACATAGAAAAAATTACTAAAATTAAATACCATCTGATGTCGCTGCCGTTTGAGAGAACTAATATATATATTTTAATAAAAATGTTTATGACATTTAAATTTAAAAAATTTGATTATTTAAAATATTATATAGATCAAGTATCACCTAAATTAATTATCACAACTTATGATAATGATATAAATGTTTATAAACTTAAAAAACAATTTCCTAAAATTAAATTTATCGTAATACAAAATGGTAGAAGAGGCAGTAATCATGATATTTTTAACAATGAATTTAAAAAACCTAATAAAAATAAATATTCTATAGATTATTTTTTTGTTTTTGGAAAAGCAATTGAGCGTCAATTTAAAAAATTTGTTTCTGCTAATTATTATTGTGCTGGTTCTTTTAAGAATAATTTTTATAAATCTTACAACAAAAAAAATATTAATAAAAAGAAAATTGTTTTTATTTCACAATTTAGACCTCTTAAGAGGTATATTGAAAAATCCAAAGAGAGCATAGTTAGACAAGGCTTGTCTATTGGGGGAGGACATACCAAGCTCTTTAAACAATTAGAAATTTTTTGTTTACAAAATAAAATTAAGCTTTTTATATTACCTAGCTCTATTTACAAGACGCACGCTTTTAACAAGGAAGAAGAATATTTTAAGGATTTATCAATAAATAAAAAAATTTTTTTAATTAAAAAAAATGACACTTTGCAGTCATATAAAATTCTTGATAAGTTTGATGTCTATTTCGGATTGGATTCGACTTTTATTTATGAGGCTTTATCAAAAAATAAGAGAATTGGTGCATTTAGTGTTTCTGAAAATAACAATTTCTCTTTATTTACTTGGCCTTTAACTACATCTAAAAGTGGTTATTTTTTTTCTAATAAAATTAATTCAATCGAAATAGAAAGAATTTATAACAATATAACAAATTTAAACTCTAAAAAATGGTTAAAACATTTAAATTATTTTAAAAAAAATTACATGTATTTTGATTATAAAAATTTTAAATTAAAAAAATTGATTAAAAAAATAATTAATGAATCCAATTAAATTAGCCAGACAGTTTTTTACAAAAAAACTTATATTTTTCATGGCTTTATCAATTCCGCTTATAATTTTGTCAACTATTTTAGAAATTATAGGTATTTCACTAGTTCCATTATTGATTACATTAATATTTGATCCAACAAAAATTTTATTATTAATAGATAATTTAAATTTTTCATCTTTTTTACCAATAAGAAACTGGTTATTGTCTAATAATAGCACAGAGCTCATTGGACTTTTTTCATTCTTATTTGTTGCAATTTATTTTTGTAAAAATTTAATTTTATTATTTATTATTTATTTTGAAAATTTTTTAACTTTTAAAATGAGATTAAGTTTAATTTCTGAACTTTCGAAAAAATATTTTAATGCACCCTACATGTTTCATATTAATTCTAATTCTACTCATATAATTAACAACCTAAATCAAGAAATAAAAGTAACTGCCGAATATTTTAAAAGCATAATTACATGCATACGTGAAATTTTATTGATATCAGGAATTTTATTAACGCTTATAATAATTTACCCATATATAAGTTTAATTTCTTTGTTTTATATGACTTTTGGATCGTTAATTTTCTATTTTTTTTTAAAAAATTATTTATATAAACTTAATAAAATAGCTTTTAACTATAGAAGAAAGTTTCAAAATATTATTAAGCAAGGACTGGGATCAATAAAATCTACCCTAGTACTCCAAAGAGAAAAGTTTTTACTAAAGGAGATTATCAAAGTTGCTTATACTAAAGAACAGGTAGATTTTAAAATATCTTTTTTCAGTAAATTGCCTAGGCTTTATTTAGAACTTTTACTTATATTTTTGATTTTTTCAATTATATTACTTATCAATACAACAAATAACGTATATGGTGAAGTTTTTACTATTTTAACAACACTATCGCTTGCTATAATAAGATTATTACCAAGTTTTAATAATCTATTAATTAGTCTATTAAACATAAAAAGTTTTAAAATTTCAACTTTGCATATCTATAATGAAATACACAAATTAAGTAAATATACAAATGATAACACTTATTTGAATAAAACTGCCGTATCTTTAAATGAAAATAAAAAAAATATTAATATTTCTGGTGATGTGAAATTTGTGAACCTCGACTACAAATACCCCGCTACAGATAATTATGTTTTTAAAAATTTAAATATCACCTTAAAAAAAGGGCATAATATTGCAATAATTGGCGCCTCTGGTGTGGGTAAAACTACTTTTGTTGATTTAATATTAGGTCTTCTTAAGCCAACAAAAGGTTGCATAACCTCAAATAATATAAATATTCTTGAAAATCAAGAAATTTGGAGACAAAACCTTGGATATATTCCTCAAGAAATTTATTTAATGGATGATACAATTAAAAACAATATTTTAATTGGCCTGAATAAAAAAGAAATTAACCAAAAAAACCTCAATTTTTCTTTAAAAAATTCTGGTGTTAGTGCGTTTATTCAAAAACTAAAATACAAACTAAATACAAATGTTGGTGAGAATGGAATTAAAATTTCGGGTGGTCAAAAACAAAGAGTTGGTATTGCAAGGGCTCTTTATAAAAATCCCAAAATTATAATATTTGATGAAGCGACCAACTCATTAGATAAAAAAAATGAAATCAATATTATGAATGATATTAAAAAATTTTCAAAAAATAAAACAATTATTTTTATTACGCATAAGTTGAATAATCTTAAATTTTTCAATACTGTAATTGAAATTAAAGATAAAAAAGCCAAAATAATTAAATCAAATGGACTTTAAATTATTTTTTTATGTTTAAATTTTTAAATAAATTAAATTATATATCAAATAATGAAAAAGAAATTTCGATTGAAATCAAATCTTTAACAAAAAAAATTAATATAATCGATGATTTTATCATCGTAAAAAATGACAAAATCAAAATTTATAATAGAATTTGTGACCACATGGGAGGAAGAATAATCTCAAATAATAATGAACATAAATGTCCTATTCATAATTGGAAATTTTACCCAATTGAAGGAATATACGCAAATGGAATTAAAAAAAAAGAACAAGAATATTCAATAAGCAATGGAAATATTTTAATTAAAAAAAAAAGTGAAATACCTAATATTACACAAGCCAAAGCAACCTCTGATGTTAAGATTAGATTTTTTAACCATGCATTTTTATCAGTTGAAACTAAAGATTTTAAATTTGCTACAGATCCATGGGCAATAGGCCCAGCATTTAATACGGGTTGGTGGCTAAAGAAAAAAACTAAATCAGACTGGTTAGATGAATTAAATAGTTGCTCATTTATCTACGTAAGTCACAATCATCCTGATCACTTGCACCCAATAACATTGTCTAAAATTGATAAGAATATTCCAATAATTGTTCCAAATTTTGTATCAGACTCAACTGGTAATTATATGGAAACACTTGGGTTTAAAAATGTAATTAGGCTAGAATTTACCAAAGTTTATAAATTTAAAAAAACTAATCTGACTTTATGCTTTCTTAAATCTGGAGATTTCAGGGAAGATAGTGGTATATATTTTTCAATTGGAAATTTTAAATTTTTATTTGATGTTGACTCAGCTATGATAAATTTCAATAAACTTCCAAAAGTTGATTTTTATGCATCATCATTTGCAGGTGGTGCTTCTGGCTATCCACTAATGTTTGAAAATTATTCAAAAAAAGAAAAGAATTTAATTATGAATAAAGACATTTTTTTTAGTAGATCAAAAAAAATTCAAATGATTAAAAAAATTAATCCCTCATATTTTCTACCTTATGCTGGATTCTTTGAAGAAAAATTAAATAGAGACAAAGAAATAAAAAAAGAAAATAAAAAAAATAGTATTGAAGATTATATAATGAATCTCAATAACTCCAAAACCAGAATATTAAATGTCAATAATTATGATGAATTTTATTTCAAAAAAAAAATGCTAACTAAACAAAAAAATAATTCATCTAACTATTATAAAGATTTATCACCAGATCAATATTTAGCTTATTATAAAAAAAACTTTAGTAAGATTGATATTAATTATATCAAAAAATATTTTATTAGATCAAATTACTTTGATAATTTAATTTTGTACATATCACTAACAGATGATAATTTTTTTTCATCTAAGATTCATTTTAAAATAAATTTTAGTTTAAGAAATATAAAATTTGAAATTTTGAAATATGTAAATATTAATAAAATTAACAAGGAAAAATCAAATAGAGTTTTATATTTAAAATGTAGAAAAGAGAGCTTTTTAAACACAATTTATAATAAGGCTCCATGGGAAGATTTATCAATTGGTTTTCAGGTTAAAGTTTTGAGATTTCCAAATGAGTATAATGCTAAATTTTGGCATCATTTTACAAATGAATATACTACCAAAAAAAATATAAGATTTTCATCTGAGTGTGCAAAATGTGAAACTATTACATCTTTTATTGATAATTTAATTTTTAAAGACAAGCACTCTTAGTATTTTATAAATATGTTTTCTTATATTTTTATATAGGATTGAAATGCACTATACGAAGTTCTCTGAACAGAATAGTCTTTTAGACCCAATGTATCTATTAATGCAAGTGTTTCTCCGGGGAATTTTTTTGATGCCAGTTCGTCAAATCCTATAATACTCCCTTTGCATAATCGTTTTCTTATTTTTTCTAAACATATTTTGGTAGGTCTATAAAGATCCATATCAAAGTAAGCCATTGCAATCATTGTGTGCGAATTTTCTTTCAAATATTTATCTAAAGTTTTTGTAACATCACCTTTAATAATTTCAAATTTTTTAATATGTGATATTGGAGACTCTTCCTCATGATATTTTAGCACTTCATTTAAATAATCTTCATAATTTTCTGTCACAGACAAAGATCCTTTTTTTGCTATATCGTGTTTACCGTCTTTATTGTCTATAGATGACAATCCTTCAAAAGTATCAAACCCTACAATATTTCTTGTATGATTAAATGGCTCATATATTCCCCTTAACGAAGAAAGGAGAGCTAAATTCCTACCCCATCTCACTCCAAACTCAAAAATAGAGCCGTGAATATTTACTATTTCCTTATAAATATCATTAAAAAATAGTAGAGACGATAAATCTTGCCTCTTAATATACATATAAAGATTACGTAACAATTCATCATCTGGTATTGGAGTATTTTTGAATAATTTAAGAAAATTTTTTCTTAAAATATTTTCTTTATCTGAACTATTCCAGGAAGTTACAATTTTTTTTTTCATAATCATAATTTACTAAGTTTTTATATACAAAATATTGAATATATCAATTTAATCTATATTATTTATAAGATGGATAGAAGAGAGGATTTATATAAGAATTTTATAAAAAATAAACATTTAAAAAAAATTAATCAATTCTGTTTTGAAGGTAAAATCAAGTATCAAGAAGAACTTACTAGATTGATACATATTTACTTATCAGAAAATATAAGTTATTCAGGTTACAAAGTAAAAAAATCTGAACTAGATTTTTTAATAAACAATAAAAAAAATATCCTTAAAATTAAAACATTATCTTTAAATGGTGCAATTTATCCTAAAAAAGAAACTCAATTAATATATAATTTAATAATTGTCTATATATTAAAATCTCTAGACTCTATCTTGCCCTACATAGATTCTATGTTTTTACCCACCATAAGATTAAAAACAAATAAAAAAACAAACAATTCTTTTTCTACTAATATATTACACTCAGATGCTTGGAGCAGTGGGGATACCTCTGATGCTGTTATATCAATTCCTATTACAGGAGATATCGTAAATAATGGTGTCAATTTTTTTGAATGTAAAACAATTTCTGATGATTTTTTTTTAGAACAAAAAAACTATGTATCTAAAGATAATTTATATGGAAAAATTAAGAAAATATATAGCTTGAGAAAAAAACATTGGGTTATTTTTGATCATTCCATATTACACCAAAGTACAACAAATTCTGATTCTAAACCTAGGATTTCAGTTGATATTATTGTTTGTATTAAAAAAAGAAGTTTAAAAAATATAAACTATAAATTAGGACCTTCATTTTCTCCAAAAGAATTAAAAAAAATAGGGCAAAGTAGTTACATAGATACTATAGAAAATTATGAACAAGCAATTATCAGAAACAAAAATAAAGATAAGAAAAAAAAATTTTTGCCAATTGTTATTGACATTTAAAAACTCCACAAGCTTACCAATTAAATTTTTAGTTTAGATTTTTAATGGAATAATTATTGTGATTATAAAAATAATATACATTTCCTTTTTTATATAATATAATTCTTCTCATGAAATTAATTAATATTGCTCTCAAAATTTTCCAATATTCAATTTGTTCTTTAATTGTATTAATAATAAGAGTCTTGAGCATATTTTATATAATAAAATTTGATTGCTCATATTCATCCAGAATTGGACATTTTGCAGGAATCCTTTCATTATATCTATCAGAAAAACATATAAAAAATTTAAATAAAAAAAGTTTGTTTCAATTTTTTATTCATGAAATATCTATTTCTAATCAACATCTCGAAGCATTATTGAGTAGAAAAATTTTTTTTCTCCCCAGTTTTTTTTATCCAATTTTAATCATAAATAGATGGATACCTGGAAGCACAAAATATTTAATTAACCACAGAAATGACTACTTTGACAAAAGGAGAGTTTTTGAACATCGTGATGTTAATAACCTACTTGATACAACTCCAGTACCTGTAAAGTTTACTAATGAAGAGATTACAAGTGTAGAAGCAAAAATTAAAGAATTTGGAATTAGCAATAATGATAAAATCATTATTCTAAATATAAGAGATGAAAATTATTTAAAAATTAAATTTCCTAGTAAAAATTGGACTTATAAAAAAAATAATGCTGACATTAAAACATTTAAAAAAACTGTCGAATATCTATTAGACCATGGATACAAAGTTGTCCGCACTGGATTAGAACACTTAGATACATTAGAAATAAAAAATAAAAATTATATAGATTTATTTAAGGAAAATATAAGAACTGATTTAATAGAAAATTATCTAACTTCAAAATGTATATTTGCGATAGGTTCAAATAGTGGCGGTACAGTACCAGCCCATTTCTTGTTTCGAAAACCTATTATTTACACTAATTATACCCCTTTAAATGAAATGCATTTAAGCTCTAACAAAATATTTATAATCTTAAAAAAAATATATAACAAAAAGCAAAAAAAAAATATTACAACTACTGAATATTTTGATTTATTAAATACAAATATTGGCCCTAAGCTCTTTAATGCAATTGGAGATGATAGATATAAACCTTATAAGAGATTTAAAAATCCATTTTACGATTATAAGGCAGAAGATTTTGAATTAATTGATAATACTGAAGATGAAATATTTGAAGTTGTATTAGAAGCTTTAAAAGAATATGAATTATTTAATTTCAAAAGAACGAACATAAATATAGAAAATAATAAATTTAGAAATGTATTTTTAACAAATTTAGAGAGATACCCAACTCAAAAAAAATTTCATAGTGAAACGATTAATGCAAAAATTAGTCAAAAATTTTTACAAGCAAATAAAAATTTTTTACTTTAATTACAAGTTAATAATCTTAGACTGAGTTACTAATTTCTTTTATTTTTTCAATTAAAGAGATTAAATTTATAGGTTGATTACCACTTTTTTTACAAATCAAAGCAGCTGCTACATTTCCAATAATTGATGAGATTAAAATATTTTTTGAAGCAATAAGACCTAAAGAAGATCCAGCTAACATTGCATCGCCAGCTCCCACTCCATCTACTATATTTTCTGCAAACGTTTCAATTGGAAAAAATTCTCTTGGATGTAGCCCTTTTTTTCTAAATGTCATGATTCCTTTGTCACCAAGTTTTAATATCATAAACTTTGAATTTGCTTTTCTAATTATGCTAGTTCCTAGTTGTCTTACAGGAATATCTTGATCTCCTAAGGCAAAACGTGCTTCCTTTTCATTTGGTAATATTAAATCAAAGTTTTTAAATTCTAATATGTTTCCCCACCTATTACTGACTTGACTGTCTGCTATCTTTAAAACATTTTTTTTTATTTTTTTACTAATAGTATCAATATTATCTTTATTAAAAATACCATGCCTAAAATCACTAAATATTACTGCCTTAGATTTTACGTCCATAACTTTTTGTTTAATTTTATCAACTAGTTCTTTTGATAATAAATGATTATCAACTGTATCGATCTGTATTAATTTATAGTCATTTGCCCAATATCTTTCTTTTAATGTTGTGCATCTGCTTTTATCTATAATGCAGTTAAATTTTATTCCCGAAGATATTATTTCTTTTTTTACAAATCTACCTAACTGATCATCTCCAATGACCGAGGTTAAAACAACATTAGCACCAAGTGCCTTTAAATGTCTGGCAACAATTCCCGCACCACCTATGTAGGTCTCAGATGACATTTTTTTTATGCTAAAAGTAGGCGTTTTAGCAGTTGCACCAATAATGGAACAAAAATTATATCTATCAACAATTATATCTCCAATTATATGAATCTTAATACCCTTGAAAGTAGTAATTGTTTTCAAAATATCATTAAAGCTAACATTTTCTGAATCCATTAATGAAATTAGCTTTTCTCTTCTAATATTTGGTTTATTAATTTTTTTTAATAAAGTAGATGAAAAAACTACGTCACCTGGACTAAATAATATCTTCCCACCAAATTTTTTTAAGGCTTTAATTTCTTCTTTAGTTTTGGGATGGATATTGTTTTCCGAATATTCAAAGCCTTTTATAAAATAGTCTGGTTTTATCTTGGAAATTAAATTAATTGGTTTTGCATAATCATCAATGATAACATAATCTACAATTTCTAAAAAAGCTAAATTTCTTACTCTTAGTTCCTCTGGTACAAATGGTCCATCTTTTGATTTAGTAATAAACTTATCTTTTGTAATTGAAACAATTAAAATGTCAGATTTTTGTTTTGCATACATCAAATGTCTTATATGACCAGGATGCACTATATCAAAGGTTCCATGACATAAAGAAATTTTTTTTCTTTTTCTAGATAGTTTTAATTTTTTTGATAAATCACTTATTGATATTAATTTTTTTTTTATATTATTTGGATAATTCTGCATATTAATTATTTGATTTTATTAATCTTATTAATTAGTTTCATATTATGTAATCCTTCATAATTATCTTTTAAATCATTATTTTTAATCAAATTTTTAAAATGAATCCATTCATTGTACCATGAATTATCTTTGGTATAATAATAATTTTTTATAATTGGTATACCTGATGGATAAACTCGTTTCCCATATATTAAAGTTTGTTTACCCCACTTTGGTAAAGAGCAAACTTTTAGAAAACCATTTTTTCCTGAAATTTCTAGAGAAAATTCATTTTTCCATCTCACAAAACTAAAATGGATAGAGCACAGAGTCTTTTTTATTTTTAAAATTATAAAACCATTATCATCTTTTTGATGCTCATGTGAGTTCTTTCTACATAAGATGCTATCAATTTTTTTACCAAAAAAATATTCAATCAAATTTAAACTATGACTACCAATATCAGATAAGGCTCCAACTTTATTTTTATTAGTTTTAACGCTCCCATTTACATAATCTATTTTAGAAAAATATATTTCACCTAGAGCACCAGAAGAAAATATTTCACTAGCTTTTTTAATTCCATCATCAAATCTAAGGTTAAACCCTGTTTTTAATATAAGTTTATTTTTATTAGCTAAATTAGTTAAATATGAAGCCTCACTATCATTTATACCCAATGGTTTTTCAATTAGTAAATGTTTTTTAGCTTTTAAAATTTTAGCACCTAATTCTTTAAATAGAGTTGGGCCTGTACTTAATATTACCGCATCAACATCTGAGTTCAAAATTATATTTATATCTTTAGTAAAAATACATTTAATTTTTTTAGACCATTCTTCACCCTTACAGTTGGTTGTTTTTTTATTTGGGCCAACTATGTATTTAATTCTTACGGTCTTATCTTTTAAAATTGACATAAGTCTCTTTGTACCTATGTTTCCACAACCTACCAAACCTAATTTAATCATTTTAACCATTTTAATTTAATAATGAAAAAATATTTTTTCTATTTTTTCTTTCTATATTTTTTTTTATCCCAATATCTATTATTTTAATTTTTTCATCTTTTGCTATTTTATTAAGTTTAATTAAATCTTTTTTATTTATGTAGTTCAGTATTACCAAGCTTCTATTAAAGTTTTTTTTATCTAAATTTTTAATTAAATTAGTAAAATTATTTTTATTTAAATCAAAAAAAGAGTCATATGTATAAATTAATTTATTATTACTTTTCAAAATTTTTCTAAAATGGTAATAAGGAGAATTTAAAATTGAAAGTGACTCTTTCTTATAAGATGGGCCCATCCAAATAATTTTTATAAATTTAAATTTTTTATCTAATTTTTCATATAAATTAACAAGTAAAAATATTCTCTTCTCACTCAAGTTTTTAAATCCTTTAAATATACTTTTTACTATTTTGTTTTTTGATGATCTAATTATAGAGTGTAAATCTCTTTCTAAATGACCTCCACTAATACCTAAAGATGGAGAGATATAAGAATTAATACCTATTCTTTTGTCTAATTTTATTGATTTATTAATGGTAGAAAATTTAAAACCAAACTCTCTACAATATAGGTCCATTAAGTTTGCATAAGATACACTGATTAATAAAAATAAGTTTATTGCTATTTTTACCATTTCTGCTTCTCTATAATTATAAATAAATATTGGGCAATTAAATTTTTTTAATAATTTAAAAAAAGAATTATTTTTATCTCCACCAAATATTAATCTTTCTGGGTAAATAAATCTCTCAAGTGCTTTTCCCATCACTAATGTTTCTGCCATATAAATGATGTTTATATCTTGTCTTGATTTAAAAATACTTTTTCTTAAATCATCACAAAAGCCACAATAAACTTGGCTAGTAATTATTAAATTTGTATTTTTAGATAAGTAATTAAGACAATTTTTTAAATATGTTTTTATATAAATTACTTTTGGACTTCCATTTTTTGTTAAAGGTGTGTCTAAAGTTAAAAAAACATTTTTAAATTGTAAAATTTCTTTTTTAGATTTACAAATATTTATTTTTTTTTTATTATTCTTAAATAATTCTTTTAATTTAGGTTCTTCGTCAGTTAACTTACCAGCTTTAAAAGCTTTAAGATTTTTAGAATTAAAATCATATACGCTACAATTGCCAATTTTTTTGCTCCAACCAAGGCTAAAAACTTGCCCAATATGTGTTAATCCTAAAAATAAAACTTCTCTTGAATGGTTGCTCATTAAATCTAACTATAATTTAAAAAATTTGTATTTAATTGATCTTATACCCTGCTTTTTTTGCGTCATTATAAAATGTTTTGACTGTATCCAGGGAAAATTTCTTTAGATTTTTTTTGTAGAACTTTATTTTTGATAATATTGAATATGGAACTGTAATAATATGTGTTCCAATTTTTTCTGCTTGATAAAGGCTTAACGCCTCTCTAGTACTAGCCCATAAAATCTTAATATTTCTTTTGTTTTTACAGATTTTTATAGCTTTTTTCATAATTGGAATGGGACTTCTACCTGTATCTGCTATTCTACCTGCAAATATTGAAATTATAACTTTATTGTTTTTTTTTATAGATTTATACACATCTTCAACTTGATCAATAGTCAAAATTGCTGTCACATTACATTTTATTCCAATATTATTTAATTTTTTTATTAGTTTTAAAGTTTTTTGACCTTTGGTGTTTGTAATTGGGATTTTGACATATGCATTTTTTCCCCATGAGCTTATTTCTTTTGCTTGTTTTTCCATTTCATCAATATCATCAGAAAAAACTTCAAATGATACAGGTTTTTTTTTAATGATCTTTAGTACATTCTGTGCAAAAATTTTATAGTTTTTTACTCCAGCAATTTTCATTAAAGATGGGTTTGTTGTAAAACCTTTTATAAATTTAAATCTATTAAGTTCTTTAATTGATTTTATATCGGCTCCATCCGCAAATATTTCAATTTTAAATTTTTTTACCATTTTGTTTTTTTTATTTGTAGCAAGGGATGAGAAACTAAACAATGCCATATAACTGCCTGAAAAGCCTCAGTGTGAGGTGTCACAAGCTTATCACTTACATTGGGAACTAAAATTGAAACATCAGCATACTTTCTTGTGTATCCATTTTTTTTTCCAATAATTCCAAACACTTTTGATTTCTTAATTTTTGCATATTTAATAGCATTAACTAAATTTACACTAATTTTTTTTTTAATATTACCCCCACCTACAGACATTATGAACAAAGCATCCTGTTTTTTGAGATTGTTAATTTTAAGCCATTCAGAAAAAGATGTGTCCCAACCTTCATCATTAATTCTGGCTGTAAGTTCTGATACATTATCAGTGGCTGAATAACTTTCTATTCCACATAGTTTTCTAAAGTCATTAACAGCATGTGAACAGTTTCCAGCACTTCCTCCAACTCCTAAAAAAAATAAACGCCCCCTTTTTTTTCTAACATTGTGGATGTTCCAGGCTAATTTTTCTATTTCATTTTTGTCAATTATTTTTGCTATAATCTCAACTTGCTGGAAAAAATTATTAACATGCACTATATTCATAGGGACGTTTAATATTATAAATATTTATCTATGTCTACATACCATTTTTTTTTAAAGTATATAGACTTATCATCAATGAATAAATCAAATGAAGTTTTTCCAAAAACTAACTTATGATAATTTATCTTCCATATTCTTAACTGATTTTTAGTCATCTCATAACCTTGTTTTTTTGCCTTTAAAATATTATCGTTATTTCTACCCATAAACCTAGCAGTATACAATTTAATTGTGTATCCATCTTTAAAAAGTTTATTAATCTTTTTAATGGCAATTTTATTTGGTTTGGCATTTTTATAATTTTTGCCTTTTGTATGACAAATAACATTATCAATATCAAAACAAATTGTATTTACTGATTTTTTTGTTTTCATTTTTTTATTAATTATTCTTAGATTAAATATTATGCTAATTTTTAATAAATAGAAGTTATTAATATATTTACAACTTCTTTGATATTTTTGTCTAACTTTTACAAATAATTTTTTGTTTAATAGTATTAAAAATTAGAAGAAGTAAAAATATTAATTATAAAATTTTTCTAAAATTTTTCAACTCATTAGATCTTATATATTTCCATGGAATTGATTTAGAATTTTTATTATAAAAAAATGCCTTTTTAGAAAAGTATTCAGAAATATTATTTTTCATAAACCACGAGTTTTTTATTCTTTAATGGTTTTCAATAGTTTTTTTAATTCTAAAAAATCAGTTTCGGTATCTATGTCTATGGACCTATTTTTTGGCATTACAATTGTTCCAATCTTGCTAAACAAGCGGTTATTTGCTTTTAAAAAACCCTTAAGTTTAAAGGCATAAATTGCTCCATTTTCATTGAAAATATTATTTATAAATTTTTGCTTCATGGGTCTTTTATTGACGTTATAATTTATTGGTTTTAACTTTTTTTCATTTATCCAAACAAATTTATCGTCTTTGTATGACGTGAAGACACTATCAAAATTATTTTTTAATAAAGACTTTTTGCAGTTTAAAATATCTTTAGCAATAATAAGAGGTGAAGTAGCCTGTATCATAAATACATATTTACAATTAGTCTCTTTATGTAATATCTCTTTATCCAATATCTCTTTGAGAACTATTTCAGTTTGTGAGTTTGATCTAGCACTATTCTTTGATCTTAAATAATAATATATATTTTTTTGTTCATTCTTTTTTTCTTTTGATAAATATCTTTTAATTACATTAAAGTATTTGATACTATCTGAGGCAATTATAATTCTATTAAATATTTTTGATTTGATTGCTTGATTTATAGAATAAATACACAAAGGAATATTATTTATTTTCTTTATATTTTTATTTTTTAATCTTTTACTATTTGATCTTAATGGTATTATACATATACTATTTTTCATCACATTTTATATATATGCTAAATAATTTTAAAAAACCAATATTGATTGCAGAAATTGGTTGTAATCATAAAGGTGATATCAAAATTGCAAAAAAAATGATTCAAGTTGCTGCATTATCTGGTGCTGATTATGTAAAGTTTCAAAAAAGAAATAATAAGTATCTTTTAAAAGACAAATATAACAATCCTCATCCACTTCCTGAAAACTCTTATGGTGTCACATACGGTAAACACAGAGATTATTTAGAATTCAGTATTAAAGATCATTTAATTTTATCAAAATTTTGTAAAAAAAACCAAACAAAATATGCAGTATCTGTTTGGGAAAAAAAATCTGCTCTTGAGTTGATAAACAGCAATATTGTGCTTGATTATATAAAAGTACCTTCTGCCTGTAATTTAGATTTTGAACTTTTGGAAGTTTTGGCCAAAAAGTTTAAAAAAAAAATTCATATCTCGCTTGGTATGACAAGACACAAAGAAATAGATATAATTTTTAATTTCTTTAAAAAATATAATAGAACAAATGATTTAGTTTTTTACGCTTGCACATCTGATTATCCTGCTGAATTTGATAATTTATGCCTATTAGAAATAACAAAGCTTACAAAGAAATATGGTTCAAAAATACATAACGTGGCATTTTCAGGTCATCATTTGGGTATTGCGATTGATATTGCTTCTTACACTCTTGGTGCAAACTATATTGAAAGACATTTTACTTTAGATAGAACATGGAAGGGAACTGATCATGCTGCTTCTCTCGAGCCAGAGGGTTTAAGAAAGTTATCAAGAAATCTGATTAACACATTCAAGTCACTTAAATACAAGCCTCATAATGGTTTATTAAAAACTGAAATGTTTCAAAGAAAAAAACTAAAATCTTTATAGATATTATTTAAATAGTTGGATTAAGCTAATTTTGTTATTAATATAATTCATTTATATATATTAAAGTACTCTCATATGCGGTTATCAATGTGTATTGTGCAAAGATACCGTTTAAGAGCTAGTTTTGATGTGAGTTTTTTATTTAATATTTTAATTTAAATAAAAAAAACCCTAACAAGTTAAAGTTAAGGTTAAGGTTTTTTTATAATAAAAATATCAATCACTATTAAATTTTAATTAAAAATTTTTTTCAGTGCATAAATCAAGCCAATTGAGCTATTAGTACTGGTCAGCTACACGCATTACTGCGCTTCCACATCCAGCCTATCAACGTGGTGGTCTACCACGGCTCTATAGGAAGAACTA
>Ga0209223_10000244_pt1 | contig 63840 bp, 57 predicted proteins | sample COG_06_FD_184750 | JGI IMG/M metagenome (GOLD analysis project Ga0209223, IMG submission 184750) | Pelagic Microbial community sample from North Sea - COGITO 998_met_06 (SPAdes) (version 2) | ecosystem: Environmental > Aquatic > Marine > Neritic zone/Coastal water | place: Helgoland, sampling... | reverse complement strand
TTGTTTACACTGAAAACTTACAACAATTTGTTGGTGAGTATACTAAACAAATAACTCTGAATGAAAATGCAAAAGGCATTTATTTCTTAGAGATAGAAACTAATGATGGAGTAGTTAATAAGAAATTAATCTTTCAATAAAGAAACTGACCTTAATTAAACTAGAAAACCCACTCGTTAGAGTGGGTTTTTTGCTATTAAGTGGGCCTTACGGTCCTAAGTTCGAACTTTTTTTGAAATGATTTACTAATTATTGTACATATTAAGTTTAATTTTGCAAAATGAAGATATTACCTATTATCCTTTTCCTTTTTGTTATAGATCTTTATTTCTATCTAGGGACTATATCAACAATTAAAACCTTCGTTAATAATTCTATTTACCCAATTTGTTATTGGCTTATTTCAGCTTTAATATACGCTGCGATACTTTATGTTTTTTTAAATTATGAAAAAAGAACCCCCTCTATTAGATTTAATGATAGTATTGTATATTCTAGTTTAGTTTTTATTGTTTTTATTGCCAAATTTATTGGAATACTTCCTCTTTTTATTGATGATGTAATTAGGATCTTTAAATATTTAACTAGTTTTTTTGTCATTACTAACCAGGAATCAGATCTTGGTCGTTTAAATTTTCTTAAAAATTCTGCACTTGTTATTTCAGGAACTTTGTTTTCTACATTATTATATGGTATGATATGGGGTAGGTATAATTTTAAAAAGAATTATCAAGATATTTTTATAAGAGATTGGCCTTTGGCGCTTAATAATTATAAGATTATTCATATATCTGATCTTCACCTAGGCGGATTTAATAATGTTGGTAAATTAGAGGAAGCAATAGAAATGATTAATAGTGAGAGCCCTGATTTGGTAGTGTTTACTGGTGATTTAGTTAATAATTATTATAATGAAGCGGTTCCTTATATTGACGCTTTAAAGAAAATAAAATCGAAAGATGGTAAGTTGTCAATTCTAGGAAATCATGATTATGGTGACTATACAGGAATGAAAAGAGATTCTGCTGAGTGGAAAACTAATTTTAGAAAATTATTAAAGTTAGAAAAAGAGGTTGGCTTTGATCTTTTATTGAATGAATCTAGAGTTGTTTCAAATAAAAAGAAGAAGTTTAATATTGTTGGTGTTGAAAATTGGGGTGCTGGTAGGTTTAACAAAGATGGTGATTTAGATGTTGCAATGAGAGGTGTTGATGATAGCATTCCTACTATATTATTGTCTCACGATCCTTCACATTTTAGTGAAGTAGTTTCGAAAAGTGATTATAAAATTGACCTTCAATTATCTGGACATACACATGGGATGCAATTTGGTGTTGAAATACCGGGTTTTAAATGGAGTCCAGCAAAATACAGATATAAAGAATGGGCAGGACTATATGAGCATGAAGGAAAGCAAATATATGTTAATAGAGGGCTCGGTCATCTGGGTTATGCTGGTAGGGTAGGAATAATGCCAGATATATCAGTGTTAAATATTAAATCAAAGGTTTAGGCACATTGAAAGTATATACTGATATAGCTAAGGTAAAAGCGGAATGGGATAAATTTAATGTAAGTGATTTTATTCATAGTACTTTCTTAGAAGTCTTTTATATTAATCACCCACACATAAAACATCTCTTTGTAATTAATAAAGACATGAGGTTATACGCCCATATTTTTGAATTACGTTTTGATAAAATAGTACGCTATTTGAGAAATAAGAGATTAGGGTTATTTGTAAAATTTTTAAAGTTTGATGTTCTTTATCTTACAAATTCATTCATTACCAATATACCTGCGTTTGCTTCAAAGAATAAGATTAATCTTGATAAATTTCTTTCCGTTCTTCAATATAATTATACACTATTAGTTCTTCCTGATTTTGTTTTTAATAATATTACTACTGAAAAAAATGAGTTCTGCAAAATTGAGGTTGAGGGAGATATGGTTCTTGAAATACATAATAAGTGGTGCGACTTAGATAGCTATATCTCAGATTTTAGAAAAAAGTATAGAAAGAAGATTAAGAAATTTTTGAATTCAAGCAGTGAAATAGAAATTAGGCCTATGAATGCTAATGATCTAGTATTCTATTCTGATAATATAAAAGATCTATTCTCTCAGGTAATAAATGAATCTAAATTTAGTGGGCCTTTATTTAATACAGATTCTTTTGTATCATTGATTAAAAAAGATATTTTCAAAGTATATGGTTATTTTATCAATAATGATTTAACTGCTTTCTCATCTGAAATACATCAAGAGAAGGTCCTTTATTCTTACTATGTAGGTTTTGATAAGTCATTAAATAAGACGTTTTCTATTTATCCTAGGATATTATTCGAAACTATTAACAATGCAATAGTACTTAAAATGGATAAAGTTGTTTTTGGAAGAACTGCCAATGAATTTAAGAGTAATTTTGGAGCTAAACCAATTAAGTCTTATGTATATATTAAAGTGAAGAATAGATATCTGAGTATTATATTTAATCCAATTCTAAAAAGGTTAACTATTAAAAAGTGGATAAAAAGAAGTCCTTTTAAGAATACTCAGAAAACAATTAATAAACCTACTTAAATGAGTGGGTTTTTTGTAGACCTATCGGTCCATTTCGAACTTTTTTATAAAATTATTGAGTAAGTTTGCCTTATGAAAGAAAATAAAAAAGACAATAGAAGACAGTTTCTAAGGAATACCTCTTTGTCTTTATTATCAGTTGCAGTCTTTCCTACTATTCTTAAGTCCGAGAATTCTACAGTTTCGTTAAGTAAGAAGAATTCGGTTGTTGATTGTGACGAGTCTACTGAAGATCTTTATGGGCAAGGTCCATTTTACACAGCAAACGCACCATCTATTCAGAATAATCAACTTGCAGATATCAGTGAGGCTGGTACGCGCATTATTATTAGTGGTCTAGTTTATAATCTTGAATGCTCAGAGGTTATTCCAAATACTGAAATTGATATCTGGCATGCTAATGATGCAGGAGGTTATGATAATTTAGGATATAATCTGAGAGGAAAGACTACGACAAATAGTCAAGGTTTTTATGTTTTTGAGTCAATTAAACCTGGACTGTATTTGAATGGAGCTACTTTTAGACCATCGCATATACATTTTAAAATAACTCCTCCAGGATTTAACACCCTAATAACTCAACTTTATTTTCAAGGTGATCCTTATATACCAACAGATGCAGCTGCTTCAATAACTAGTGGGGCATTTGATGCTACTAATCGTATTATCCCTTTGGTATCAAATTCTAATGGAGATCTTGAAGGAACTTGGGATATTGTAATTGAAGGTATTGGCGTTTCGGTTGGGACAAACAATATTCATCTTGACAAAGGAATTATTTATAGTGCAAGTCCTAATCCATTTACTGATCATATTGAAATAAATTACGGTGTTTTTCAAAAAGCAAAAGTTGCTATATCTGTATATGATATTAGGGGGCAGATAGTTGCGACACTTGATGAGAGAGTGTTAGATCCTGAGAAATATTCAGTATTATGGAATCCTCATAGAAATCTACCTAAAGGACATTACTTTATCTCAATAATGATCAATGATTTTCAAGTTCATTATCTTAAAGTTATTAGACAATAATTAGAAACATACCCACTCAAAAGAGTGGGTATGTTTTAGTGGACCTTACAGTCCGCATTTTATCAAGTAAATGCATTAATTTATTTTCTTAAATTCGCAAAATGAAAAAAGTACTATTAATCTTACTTTACATGCCAATAATTAGCTTTGGACAAAGTTTATATAATCCTCAACAATTATATGATTCCCCAGCCGGATTTTTTGATGAGGATTCAATTCGAGATATCTATTTAGAGTTTTACGATCCAAACTATCATAGTTATTTAGTTAATGCATGGTATTATAATCCAGATGAAAGAATTCCTGCCACATTAACATTGAATGGTATTGTTTATGATAGTGTTGGGGTAAGATATAAAGGTAATTCCACATTTTGTTTGCCTAATGACAATTCTAATCATAAAGTGCCCTATAATATTGATTTTAATTATTTTATAGATAGCCAAAAGGTATTGGGATATAAAAAGATGAAGTTAGCTAATGCGTGGATGGACCCTACTTTTGTCAAAGATATTACAGCAAGTAATATTTATAGAAATTATCTACCTACTGGTGAAGCAAATTTAGTAAAACTTCATGTGCAGGGGAATTATCTTGGTCTTTATGTAAATACAGAATCAATTAATAAACAATTCACAAAAAAACACTTTGATGAGAAATCAGGGCCACTTTTTAAATGTGATAATATTGATCGATTTTGTGATACTGCAAATGCACCAGCCTCATACCCTCCTAGTTTAATATATCTTGGAAATGATAGTACTTTATATTATAATAGCTATGATATGAAATCAGATAATGGATGGGAGCAGCTAGTTAACCTAATAAAAGTTCTTGATGTAGATTTTCAAAATATAGATAGCGTCCTAAATGTAGATCGAACTCTTTGGGCATTTGCTGTAAATAGTGTAATTTCTAATTTAGATACTTATAACGGATATTATATTCACAATTATTATTTGTACCAAACTAAAGATGGTTTATTCCAGATGATTCCATGGGATTTAGACAATAGTTTCTCAGGAGCTATTATGGGATTCGATTATTTTAATCAATCTAATATCTATGAATATGATCCTTATCATTATGGAGCCCCAGGAGATAGGCCTCTTGCGGAGAAACTACTTAATGATCCTTTTTATAGAAAACAATACACGGCTCATATGCGGACAATAATAAATGAAGCATTAGATACTGCTGCCATTAGAAATCAAATCAACCAATTACAATCTTTAGCTCATAATGCTGCTGATAGCGATCAATGGAAAGGATTTTCTATGGCTCAATATTATAGTAATGTAGAATCTGCGCTTTGGACGAACTGGGGTTTTGGAGGAATTATGTCTACTATTGACGCAAGAAAACAATATTTATTATCTCATCCTGAGATTGCTTTACCACCCCCTACTATTTATGGGTTAAATATTACTAATAATTTAGTTACAGTAAATGCCATTAGCGCATCAACTTTGGAGTTAATGGCATCCACAAGTGAGTATAATTCAAAATTTCAATCCTTTGTAATGTTAGATGATGGCACTAATGGTGATGTAATGGCGAATGATGGTATTTATTCATCAGAATTACCATTTCAATCTAGTGGGCTTAATATTAAGTTTTATATTAGAGCTCAAAATAATGATGCGCTGGCTCTATTACCTGAAAGAGCCGAATTTGAATTTTATACTTATTCTGTTATCTCCGGTCTTTTTGTCGCGCCATCAACTACGCAAAAACAACTTATAGGAATTACTGATTTATTAGGAAGGACGGTTGCTAATTCTAAATCATTAATAAACACTCCATTATTTTATATTTATGATGATGGAACAGTAGAGAAAAGAATAGTAATTGAATAAATATAAACCCACTCAATTGAGTGGGTTTATATTTGGTGGGCCTCTCGGTCCTTATTTCGAACTTTTTTAAAAAACTATTTACCTGAGATACTATATTCTTATATTTGCGGCTTCTCTTAACAATATGAAAAAAATATTTACCATTCTAATCTTACTAATAGCAACAAATAGTTATGCGCAAAAAAAACACACTATAAGCGGATATATTACCGATAAGAATAATGGAGAGAGTATAGTAGGTGTAAACATTTATTGTGCAGACCTGAGTCTTGGCGTTACATCAAATACTTATGGCTTTTATAGTTTAACGCTTCCAGAAGGAATATATGACGTGTCCTTTACCTTTATTGGCTATCAAAACCAAGTAAAAAACTTTAATTTAAATTCTGCTATAACCCATGATGTTGAATTTGAACTTTCCTCAGTTAATATTCAGGAAGTTGTAGTCACTGGAGAGAAAAATATTGTTGAGACAACACAAACATCAATGATTGAAGTTCCCATTGAACAGATAAGAACTATTCCTGCTCTTTTAGGAGAGGTGGATATTTTAAAAGCCATCCAATTATTACCCGGAGTACAGTCTAGCGAGGGGAGCTCAGGTTTTTATGTCAGAGGTGGTGGTCCTGATCAAAATTTAATATTACTTGATGGAGTGCCCGTATATAATGCATCACATATAGGTGGTCTTTTTTCAGTTTTTAATGCAGATGCTATTAAGAATGTACGCCTTACAAAAGGAGGATTCCCAGCAAGGTTCGGAGGCAGGCTTTCTTCTGTACTAGAAATTGATATGAGAGAAGGAAATATGAAAGAGTTTAAGGGAGATGCAACACTTGGTTTAATTTCTTCTAAATTAACTTTTGAAGGTCCAATTATTAAGGACAGAACATCTTTTATAGTTTCCGGAAGAAGAACTTATGCCGATTTGCTTGTAGGACCATTTATGCCAGCAAGTACAGATCTAACTTTGTATTTTTATGATCTTAATGCCAAGATTAATCATAAAATATCTAAAAATGATAGGGTTTACTTAAGTGCTTATATGGGTAATGATGCTTTTGGTGTAGATTATGATGGTAGTCAAGGAGGAGGTAAAGGAGGGGAATCCTCAGATAAGGGTATTTTAAATTTTGGTTTAGGCTATGGGAATTTGACATCTACATTAAGATGGAATCATTTGTTCTCTGATAAGCTTTTTAGCAATACAACATTAACCTATAGTAGATATTCCTTTAATACAAATTTTGGCCTTACATCAAATCAAACAAACGAAAATACAGCTATTAATTTTGATTATATAGCAGGAATTGAAGATCTTGGTGGTAGAATAGATTTTGATTATATGCCAAATCCTAATCATGATATTAAGTTTGGTACATCATACACTTACCATCATTTTTTTCCAGGAGAGATAAATCAAAATATTTCTATTGTGTCTGCAGATACAAGTCAGAATTTTTCTTTAGACACTACTCTTAATTTCTCTGGTAATACGAATGTGCATGAAATGTTTTTTTATGTAGAGGATAATGTAAAGATTACAAGTAGGTTAAAAGCAAATATTGGTTTGCATATTGGTTATTATTCATTAGCAAATAATAGCTCAACTAATAATATCGGGTTAATAGATAAAATTTATGATGAAAATAATTTCAGTTTTCAACCTAGAGTGTCAGCTAGATATTTGCTGAGTGAAAATTGGTCCTTAAAAGCATCATATGCCAATATGCAACAAAACATTCATTTATTATCCAATTCATCAGTAGGTTTTCCAAGTGATATTTGGGTGCCTGCTATTGATAGTGTCCCTCCCCAAAAATCTGAACAATGGGCAGGGAGCGTTAGCACTCTTTTATTTCAAGGGGCTTATGAGCTGAGCTTAGAGGGCTATTATAAAACTATGAGCAATTTAATTACTTACAAAGCGGGGTACTCTAATTTGGAAAGCACTGAAGCTTGGGAGAATGCTGTAGAAACAGGTGGAGAAGGAGAGTCTTATGGAGCAGAACTCTTTTTACAAAAAAAGAAAGGAAAAACTACCGGTTGGATTGGCTATACCCTTTCTTGGTCCAATAGAAGGTTCGATAATATTAATTTTGGAAAGTGGTATCCTTATAAATACGACAGAAGGCATGATTTTTCATTAGTAATATCACATAAGTTTAATGATAAATGGGATATTGGAGCTACTTGGGTATATGGTACAGGAAATGCCATTACTTTCCCCCAAGGAGTTTATATTGGAATGCCTCATACTAGCCCTTCGGGTGAACAAATGTCTGTTGAATTTGTTGAATCTTATGGCAATAGAAATTCAACACGATTACCTGCCTATCATAGATTAGACTTTGGAATTAATAAGCATAAGAAAAGAATAAAATGGAATAGCACGCTATCATTAGGAGCATATAATCTCTATAATAGAAAAAATCCTTTCTTTGCTTACCTTGATTATGAAGATAATCAAAGGACTGCAAAGCAGGTTTCCCTTTTCCCAATAATTCCTTCAATTTCTTACCGAATACAATTTTAATAATGAAAAATATTATATATCCTACACTATTATTTAGTTTGCTTATAGTCTCTTGTGACATGGAAACGGTTATTGATTTAGATATTCCGCCACATGAACCTGTTTTAGTTTTAAATGGTTTGTTAGATACTGACACTAATGCTCGAGTAGTTATCTCTCATTCAGTAGGGGCTTTCTCCAATGCAGTTCCTTCATTTATTAATAATGCCAATGTATTGCTTTATCAGGATAATCAATTTATAGATTCTTTATTACTGGATACGACAAGCTTAGTTTATGTGAACTATTATGATGATTATACTGCTGATTCATTAGCAATGTATTATTATAAGAGCGATTACATCCCTGATAATAATTCAACTTATAGGGTGGAAGTGAATCATTCAGATTACAATCCAATTTCAGCAGAAACATTTATTCCGGATGATATTACTGTATATAATATTGATGTAGATACAACTTCAAATGAAGATAAAATAGGATTGACTTTTAGTTTTGACGATAATGCTAATCAGCAGAACTATTATCGATTAAAAGTATTCTCATCATGTATTAAAGAATGGGAAGACGAATATGGTAATGATCAGGAGTGGGGATATAAAGGAGATGCCTATATGATGTCAAATGACCCTTCATTCCCTAGCGATATTCCTTGGGGAGGATACACCTTTTTTGGTAATAGAGTTCTTTTTTCAGATGCTCTGTTTAATGGTCAACAAAAAACAATCACATTAGACGTTCAATCAGATTTAGAGTACGCTTATTGTGATACTATTATTATTGAGTTCTCAACTTTTAGTGATGATACTTATAGCTATTATAATTCATTAGGAGATCATAGTGAAAAAGGTGAGTTGAATATATTTGGAGGTGAGGTAATACCAGTATATACTAATGTAGAAAATGGTTTGGGCGTATTAATATCAACTAATGCTCAGCAAATTTATTTAAAACCATAAAATAACCCTACTCAATTGAGTGGGGTTTTATTTGGTGGACCTCTTGGTCCCAGTTTCGAACTTTTTTAGAGAAAAAAAATATTAGAAAGTTCACCTTTAGGCGTGAAGTAAATTTTAGATATTTGCCGCATAATTGCATCATTATTAATTCTAAAACCAAAAATTATGAAAAAGATCTTAGTAACATTAGCTATTGCTTTAGGAATAACACAAATAACACCAGCACAAAATTCTTATCCAATTGATGGAAAGTGGACTTATGAAGCTAGTTTAAATACAATGTATATTTTTGAAAACGGAATTCGTTATACCTTTTATTGTGTAGTTAGTAATTGTGATTCATTATATCAAACATATCAAGCAGGTGATACAAATGCTCTTCCAGGAACTCATCCTTATACATTTGAAAATGACACACTAACAGTTGATTTGCATTTTGGAAATGAATTAGTTACTACAGTTATATTTGAATGTGAGGGAGATAAAGCAATATTTGTAACACCATCTTATAATATGCTTAGAGTAGGAACTAATTGTAGTACAACAGGTATAGGTGATGAAAAAATAAACTATAAGAATAGAGAGTTACTGAAAGTAATTGATCTTTTAGGAAGAGAAAATAAGGGAGCTAAAAACGAACCTCTCTTTTACATCTATGATGATGGAACAGTAGAGAAAAGAATAGTTATAGAATAATATTATTTTTTAAAATAAGACATTACCCAGATAATCAAATAATTTTTTTAAGTTTGTTTTAGTAGATTGATTAGCGGTGCAAAAAGTGGTGCAAATTTTAGTTTAAAAGCTTACTTTAATCTAGTGAAATAAGTGTTGGTTGTAATCCTGCTACGATTTGAAAATATAATTAACAGAATGAGATACTTAACAAAATCAAGGTTTAAACTAGCATTAGAATGCCCTACAAAACTTTTTTACACAAAAAAAGATTTATACCCGTCTACAAATACAGAAGATACATTCTTACAATCTTTGGCAGAAGGAGGGTTTCAGATAGAAGAACTTGCTAGAATGCAATTTCCTGAGGGAAAAGTAATATTAGGTGATGATTGGAACTATTCTGAATTAGCTGAACGAACAAAAGTATTATTGCAAGAAGAAAATGCTACCATTTTTGAAGCGGCATTCTTATATGAAAATCTATTTATAAGAGTTGATATTCTTAAAAAAGTTGGAAATAGAATTCAACTTATTGAGGTAAAAGCAAAATCAGTAAATAAAGAGACCCATCAAGGTTTTTTTAATAAAAATGGCACAATAAATAGTGGTTGGATGATGTATTTATATGATGTGGCATTTCAACAATATGTAATTGAAAAAAGCATGCCAAGTTGTAAGGTAGTTCCTTATTTAATGTTAGCGAATAAAGATGTAGAAGCTACAGTAGATGGATTAAATCAGAAATTCAAAATCTCTAAAACATCAAACTTACGAACTGGAATTATTAAGGCAGAGAATTTAAGTCTTGGTGATTTAGGAGAATCTTTAATAGCAAAATTAAACATTAATGAAGAGATTTCACTTATCAGAACATCAAACCCTCTTGATGAAATAAGAACTTTTGAGCAAACAATTAAGTTCTATGATTCTCATTATTTGAATGATGTAAAAATCAATTCACTTGTTGGTAGACATTGCAAGGATTGTGAATTTCAATGTAAAGAAACAGATGCTACTAAAAGTGGATATTTGGAGTGCTGGATAAGTCACTTAAAAATCACTAAAACTCAAGCAAAAAAACCAAAAGTCTATAATGTGTCAGATCTAAGTAGTTCGAAAAAAATAATGGCTGAAGGCACTTATTTTATGCAGGATTTGGATGAAAGTAATATTGATGTAAAATTAGAAGCGGGTAGATTTTCTGCTTCTGAAAGACAATGGATTCAAATTGAAAAAGAGAAAAACAATGACACAACCTATAAAGTAGAGATGAATGGTTTAAGGGATGAGTTAAATAGTTGGGTGTATCCATTAAATTTTATTGATTTTGAAACTTCAGCAATGGCTCTGCCTTTTACTATAGGAAGAAAGCCTTATGAGCAATTGGCTTTTCAATTTTCACATCATATTGTTTTTGAAGATGGAAGTGTGGAGCATGCATCCGAATACTTAAATGCAAGAGCTGGGGAGTTTCCTAATTTTGAATTTCTTAGAGCATTAAAAATGGCTTTAGAGAAAAATAATGGAAGTATTTTTAGATATCATAATCATGAAAATACAATTGTCAATGCTATTTACAGGCAAATTTTGTCATCAAATGAAGTGGATAAAGAGGAACTTATTTCTTTTATTAAGTCAATTAGTCATAATACTGGTAAAAGTGATGTAAAATGGTGTGGTGAACGCGATATGATTGATTTATGGAAAGTAGTAAAAGATTATTATTACGATCCATATACAAAAGGTTCAAACTCTCTAAAAGATGTTTTGCCTGCTGTGCTTAATTCAAGTATGTTTTTACAAAATAGATACCAACAGAAATTAAAAAATATAAATCTTACTTCAAAGAATTTTGATGATAGTCAAATTTTCTTAATATTTAAAGATGAGAAACTGATAAATCCTTACAAATTACTGCCTCCACTTTTTAATAATTGGACTCAAGAGGAAATAGATAATACCATTTCAGATTTGGAAGGAATTAGTGATGGTGGGGCAGCTTTAACTGCCTATGGAAAACTTCAGTTTGAAGAAATGTCAATGAAGGAGAGAGGTGAAATTGAATGTGCATTACTTAAGTATTGTGAACTAGACACTTTAGCAATGGTTATGATTGTTGAGGCATTCAGAGATATTATAAAAGACTAATAAAAAGATAAAGTTATGAGCAAGAGTATTAGAATACTAGAGACGCCAATTTATCTATTAGTAATTGCAATGGCTTGCTACGAAATGGGGGCTGGTGGAATAGCAATATTTTTAGCTATAGTATCAGCTGCTAGATTATCCGCAAACATTATTACATACGATTCCGTTTATAAAAAATAGCTTATTACAAATCTAATGTATTTAGCTGCTGATTCTGTGATGAGTTATATAGAAGATTATCTGTACACCTATTTTGCTAAGTATGCAAAATAAAATAAAACTGTATCTTCAAATACGCCCATTGTCTCAGCACTTACGCTTCCATCTTCTAAAATAATATCTTCTCCTGTATTGCCAAATAATTCTTCACATAGTTCCCAGTTTAAAATCAGATAGCTATTAAACATATCTTTTATTTCTTCAATATTTTCATCCAGTTCATCTGGGTACTCTGTTTCTGGATTTTCTTTTTTTGTTATAGAATATTTATGATAGTCTCTAATATGTTGCAATAGAGTTGGCTCATTTTTTAATTCATCATGAAAAATGTTCTCTATTTCCTGTATTTCATCAGCAGTAAAAGGAAATGGAATCATTTTTCTGTTAGTTCCTGATCCAGAAACCAAACTACATTTCATTATAAAATCTATAGATGCTTTATCAAAATTTGATGTAAAAGTTTTACCTTGATCTGTCTTAAATTCGATACTCATAATTATTTGTTTTATGTTTTAAATTAATTTATTTGTGTGCTAAATTAGATAATTCCTTTTACAAATCATATTTTTCCACAGAATATTAATATTTGGGGATATAGTATTATTAAATAATTTTTTAGATTTGTTTTAGTTAATAATAAATTAAAAAGAATTAAGATTATCAGAGATATTATAAAAAAATAATTAAATGAAAGAAACATTTAAAGAAGTAACTAAAAAGTTAAATTTTGATCTTACTGCCTTCGAAATTCCGTTTGAAAAAATCGATACAAATTTAAGTCTAAATTTAAATGCTTACAGAAGTAAATCTACTATTTTTGAACATATAACAAATAAAAAGAGTAAACCATCTAAACTAATTAAAAAGAATATACTTGATAATTTCACAAAATTAGAAATGCAGCAACTTCTTTGTAATATACTTCCTTATTTAGCCCATAATAATGATTTAAGAATTAAGTATTTACTTTCTAAAGGTCGTGGTCCATTTTGTAAAATCTTAGTTTCACAAACACATAAACGTCTTATAAAAAAATCTAAAGGAGTGTATTGTTTTTATGATAAAAATACATTTTTGCCTTTATATTTTGGAAGGGCGAGTAAAAGCTATAATAGATTCATAGATTATTTTTCTATAACAACAGGAAATTGTATGTTTAATGGTCAGGCTACAAGTGTTCGAATCAATTCTTTAATTAATGAATTTATAATTGAAGGAAACAGTCTTGGATTAGCTGTCTTGCCTATGAGTGATAGCAAAAGTCTTAATATTCATAATGAAGAAAAGAGACTAATTTCTAAATTTAAAGATTCTCATTCTTTATGGAATATAAATAAGAGTTAAATATTTTTTCAGCTATATGAGACTTATTTTGATTTTTGTTTTAATTTCTACTCCAAATATATAATTTTATAGCAAACGCGCAAGATTATTGCACTGTTCCCGCGAACCTAATATACTTTGCGCCTGCATACTGAACTTTCACAAGGCGCTCAGCATCTGCTCGATTATTGGATTCAATGATTACATATTGAGTAAAACCATCAATACTTATTGCAAATCTAAATTTTGTCATTTTTTCTAATTTTTTAGTTATTATTATTTTTAGCTATAATTTCAAAAGGATTCTCAGGTAATTTGGTAGTGTCTATTAGAACTTCTTTAATTTTTAATATTGAATCTTTTGATTTCACTTGTTGTTTTAGCTCCTTCTTAATTTTTTCCAGTTCATTTTGTAAAAGCACTTTAATTTGAGCTTCAATTTCAGTTTTTATTAATTCTTTTATTTCCTTTTTTGTCATAGTTAATGCTTTTTTAGATTATTGATATAATTCTTGTGTTTTAAATAAGAAAACAGCTTTAGTGTCTATTTTAATTAATTTACTAATATGTTCTCTATTTAGTTTAACATTATTTTTAATTACTATTTCCTTTTGCTCAATGCTTATAAGTTCTCCTGTTTCTTCATTGATAATATCATCAAAGATTCCTAAATGTTTGTATGCCGGAAAAGCAATTTGACTTCCCATCAGATATTTTATAGATGCAGTTCTAATATTTACCTCTTCAATTGATAATAATTCCCAAATATCTCTCCTATCTTCTTGAGTTAATACATTGCTTTCCAATACTTCTTCAATAATAGAAATATCTTCCGAGTTTTTATAACTCTTATCAGTAGATAAATAATTTAATCTTTTATAATTAAATAAATTATCCTTATCTATACCTACAGATTTTAACAATATATTTTCTTTTATTTTTTTATTTATTCTGTTAAGGTGTTTGATGCATTTTAGGGATTCTTTATTTTCAATTCCCCAGCGAAACATATTTAACTTAGCACTTAAACAATAGAATTTAACAGCTTTTTTAAATTGTTTGAGCTTCTCATAACAATCAGCTATTTCAATTGTAAAATATTCTGCTCCTCCACCTTCTCTAAGATATTTTTGATAGTTTTTTTCTAAGTGAAGGCCTGAATGAAATGCTTTCAAGAGCCATATTAAAGCCTCATTATATTTATTTATTCTTTTTAGCTCCATTGCAATCTTATATCTTGAGATATTTGTTTTATGCTTAAGTTCTAGACGTTTCTCTTTTAGCATAATATTTAATTTTGGATGAATAGAATCTTTTAATGCCTGATCTAAATTATATAGCGCTTTCTCCAATAACTCATTTTCTTTATTCATTTCATTCATAGAGTCTTGTTTAAATTAATATATAAAAAAAAATGACATTTCCAAATTTTTTAACAACTATTTTTAATCAATTACTGAAATTCAGGTCAATTATGACTATCCTTGCTTAAAATAATAGATCAACAATTAACTAACTAAATACAGCTTATTATGGGGGAAAAAATATACGAAATAGCTAGAGAATTGAATATTTCAAATCCTGAAATACTTGAGTTTTTAGAATCCAAAAGTATTAAGGTTCAAAATCATATGGCTTTAGTAAATAACGATATCTATAATTCAATAGTCCTTGAGTTTTCTCAAAAAAAATCAAATTTACATAATATAATTTCTTTTTTATCTGGAGCAACTCCTAATTCTGAAGAAGAAGTTGATGATTTATTTAACGAATTTAAAACTCTTGCTGAAAATATAATTACTGATCCTATAATATGGGAAAATGATTCTTATTTTGAAGATGATTATGTTTCTATTGGGATATCAGGAATTATGATGAGTGAAAATGACAAATTTCGTTTAACGCTGGATAATGATGGTTCGCCATGTTTAGATATTTATGGTATAATTTCACCTAGCACCAAATTAACAGCCTCTTTTAGTGCGCATGATGAAAGATATAAGGTTGAAGATCAGCTAAACAATGTTTTTAAAGATATACAGAATAAGCAGACTGGTGTTTGTCATAAGTATTATAGACCTGGTGATTTTGGTTAAACTAAAATACCGCAACTAATAATTTTTAAATAAATATTATGAAAGTAGATCACAGATTTTTAAATGAACATAAATAATTAATAAATAAAAACGAAAAAACTGGCAAAATTTATAGTAATTGAAGAAGCAACACAACAATCATCTGATTTGTGGGAAGGCGTTGTAGAGTATGAAGGTGAAAACGTTTCGTATAGATTCTATGACGGACATGATGAACAAGTAGCTTATGTATTAATAGACGGAGAAGGATGGGTTTATGATGGTCAAAAGCACCCACTAATTAATGTAATTACTGCAGCAATTAAAGAATGGTGTTGTATGCCTCCGGAGTTTGGTTCAGTTGGTGAAGTAAATGAAATTGAAGATGAAATTGTTAAAGAATATTCATAAAGTCATTAGTAATTGGTGATACGTCAAGGGCAATTGGTTAGGTGAAACTAAGTAGGATATTGGAAAAAAAGCAAAAGAACTCAATCAAAATATATATTGGTAATTTAGATCCTATTTTATAAAACAAGAGATTACTCAGGTAATCAAATTAATTTCTTAAGTTTGTATTAGTAGATTGATTAGCGGTGCAAAAAGCGGAGCAATTTTTAGCTTGGAAGCTTGCTGTAATCATGTAAAAAGAGTGTAGGTTGTAATCCTGCTACCCCTTTTTATATTTAATATTTCCATAAATTTTCTGTAAGTTTGCTTTAATGGAAAAACTATTAAGGAAATAATACTATGACTGCACAATTAAAAGAAATATTACTTTATAAAGGTGATAAAGTTGGTATGGCAACCGAACCTCTTGCTCCTTATTTGAAGAATAGAAAAGATATTAACTTCTCATTTCGATCAACTGCATGTTGGAGAGGGTATTTTGGAACTTGGGAACTAAGAGATAAGAAGTTGTTTATAATTGCATTAAAAGCTTGCACAGATGAATATAGAAACTATGAAGTAGATTTAAATTACTTGTTTGCTAGTAAAAATGAAGTTTTTGCAGATTGGTTTAGTGGTGATATTAGAATACCTCAAGGTAAGATGCTACAATATGTACATATGGGATATCAATCAATTTTTGAAAAAGATTTAATGCTAAAGTTTAAAAAAGGTGTTTTAATAGATGAAAGAGTAATAGACAAGGTGGAGCAGATGAACTTGAAATCTCAATAAACAGAAGCGAATTGATTAGCATAAGAAAAAGAAATTTAATAGTAAAAGAACACGGTAATTATTGAATAAATTATTTTTAAAAGTTTTTTCTAATCAGAAATTCCAATTATTTTTTTAAGTTTGTCTTAGTAGATTGATTAGCGGTGCAAAAAGTGGTGCAAATTTTAGTTTGAAAGCTTGCTGTAATCTAGTGAAATGAGTGTAGGTTGTAATCCTGCTACCCCGACTTTTTTCTTTTTATATTTTGGTGGGCCTCTCGGTCCTAAGTTCGAACTTTTTTAGAAAATTATTGAATCTAAGGTTCTAATCTTGCTACTGTCATTTTTCAATATTAATTTGAATAATTTGAGCCGACAATCTATATAAATTTAGTTCTGCAATTTTTGTTATATAATTATTTCTGTTTAATCTATTTTTTGATCGACCTAAGTCAACTTGAGCTATTCTAAAATCATTTCTACTTAACTGTCCTTGATAGTACTGATCTTTCGCTCTTGTAAAGAATTTTTCGGCAGATACTAGATTTCTTGTTTCTATTTCTATTAAATTTATATTATTAGTATATTGATTAAATGTATTACTTAAATCTTTATCTATTTCATTTTTAACACCTTCTAATTGTAGTTTGTTAGATTCAACGTCAATTTTAGCGTTTTGTATCATTGAATGCTTTGAAAGGCCATCAAATAGGTTCCATGATAAATTAATATACCCTGTAGTTCCTAAATTAGTTTGATCTGTTATTATGCTTGTATTACTTTGCATATTACTGTATCCATATTGCGCACCTAAATTAATTTTTGGCATAAAATGACTTCTATTTATTTTTTTATCTGTCTCTGCTATCTCTAATTTATTTTGTTGTAATAGAATATTGTTATTGTTATTGATAACTTGTTCTTTAAGTTTTAAATATTTCAAATCCTTATTTATGTTTACTTTTTGAATAACTAAAAAATCAGTATTAATTTGTCTATTGAGTATTTGATTTAGAATATGCTTTGAATTATTTAATTCTACTGATGTATTTATTAGATTGACACTATCACTATTTAGATCAATTTCAGCACTTAGTACATCAAGATGTGAAGCATTGCCAAATTCATTTTGAATTTTAATTCTTTTATATCTTTCAAGTGAAATTTCTACAAGTTTTAAGTTTATTGAATATTGCTCTTGTAAAAATGCTATGTCATAATAATTTTTTGCACTTTGAATTAATGTTTGTTCAATTTGTATCTGAAGCTCTATTGATTTTGAATCATTTTGTTTATTAAGTTTTTTATAAGTATATATAGATCCTAAGCCATTAAACACATTATAGCTAATTTCTATTGCACCATTAATATTTGATGATTCTGAGGATACATCTTCTACATTAGGAAAATCATTTGTTGCAAAATCAAGGCTAGATTTACCTTGATTATAAGAGCTTGAACCGATCAAATTAACTTTAGGTAACAAGCCAGCATTACCCATTTTTGATTTATTATTTGCCTTTTCTTTATAATTAGCACTTATCTTAATGTCAAGATTTTCTTTTATAGCAATTGAGAAAGTTTCTTCTAATGAAAGAGTGTCTTGTGAAAATGCAGGCTTTATAAGAATTAAAAAGAGAATTGATAGTAACACTCTCTTTAGGGTTAAATTATATCTTTTCATATTCTATTTCTTTTATTGCAGGTTCTCTATCTTGTTCATTAAGTTCTTTTCCAGTAAATAGCCATTCTTTTGTGTATCTAATTTTATTAATAATCTTTAACATGGCTGGTAAAAAGATTAATGTTAATAATGTTGCCATTACTAATCCATAAGCAATTGCAATTGCCATAGGTATTAAGAATTGAGCTTGTAATTGTTTTTCAAAAATTAATGGAGCTAGTCCAACTATTGTGGTGACAGAAGTTAATATTATAGGCCGAAAACGAGACATTCCGGTTGTTATAAGTGCATCATTAAAAAGCATACCGCTTTTTAAATTGCTGTTAAATTTACTTATAAAAACAAGTGAATCATTTACAAGTATACCAATTAGAGCAATCATTCCAAAATAGGAAAACATTGATAATTGAAAATCATGAATAAAATGCCCCCATCCAACACCTATGAATCCAAATGGTATTAGTACAAAAACAGCTATTGTTTGCAAGAAACTTCTAAATGTCAATAAGATAATAGTTAACATTAAGATTAACACTATAGGTCCTGAATACTTTAATGAATTACCAGTTTCAGCTTGAGATCTAATTTGACCCTCAACTGAATATTTTATTGAAGGATACTTTGTCTTAATGTTACTATTTATGAATTCCTCAATTTCAGATGTAATTGTTATTGGATTATCTATTTTAGGATTTAGCAGGTCAGCATTAATTTGTACAGACCTTTTTCCATATAAATGGTCAATACTAATTAAACCTCTTTTAATTTCTATGTCTGTAAGGTCACTTACAAGAAAACTATTACCAGATAATTTAATTCTCATATTTTCTAAATCATATATCGAGTTTCTATCTTCTTTAGAATATCTAATCCAAATTTTAACTTCATCAGTTCCTATTTGTAATCTTTGAGATTCTAATCCGTAAAACCCTTTTCTGATTTCATTTAATATATCAGATGTAGATAGTCCCATTTGGTAGGCTTTATTTTTTAAAGTCAATTGAATTTCTTTAAGGCCTTTTTGGTCACTACTTTGTATGTTTTTTAAGATATTTAAGTTGTTCATTTTATCTTTTAAAAGACCAACAGCATTATTTAACTCATTATTGTCATCTGAGAACAGTGCAATCTCTATTGGTTTTCCAAAGGGACCTGCTACTGCAAATGAAAGAGTTTCTGTTCCAGGAATTTCTCCAACAGCATCTTTTAGATATTTTGTAATTTCTGATGTACCAATACTTCTTTCTTCAGATGGAAGTAGAATAATATTTAAAGAACTTTTCTCGGAGCTCTGTGTAGTGCCGGGTGCCCATTGGTCAACTGCTTTAGTGCTTCCAATTGATTTTTCAATGCCAATGAATAATGATTTTCCATCATTAAACTCTTTACTTAATTGATTATTTGTCTCTTTAACTTTCTTTTCAATATAATTTATCCATTTAACAGTTTTACTCTCAGCTGATCCTGATTCAAATTTTAGATTAATGACTATGTTATCACCTTCAATATTTGGGAAAACTGTTGATTTAATTATTCCTGCACTCATTGCACTAATTGTAACTATAAATAAACATATTGAGATTAAAATAACAGTAAATGGATTATTTATAGAAAAGTTAAGTGCTGGTACATAATATTTATGTTTAATTTTATCGAGAATACTAGTCGACTTGTCCAGAATAATTTTTATTCTTTTATTTGGATTTACTCCCCTTAATGCTTTTGAATGTGCAATATGGGCAGGTAAAATAAAGGCTCCCTCAATTAATGAAAATATGAGTGTTCCAATTACAACAAATCCCATTTCAGGGAAAAAATCTCCGAGCATTCCGTCCAGCATAAAAAATAAAGAGAAAGCTACAATTGTTGTAAGTATAGCTGAAAAAACAGCAGGAAGAACTTCCATAGTTCCGTTAATAGCTGCATTATATGGATCTTCACCATTCTCGTATCGTTGGTAAATATTCTCAGCAATAACTATTCCATCATCTACAAGTATTCCAATTACAATTATCATTCCAAATAATGATATTACATTTAAAGTGATGCCAAAAAATGAAGCAAGAATAAACATACCTCCAAATGATATTGGAATTGCAACTGCAACCCATAACGCTAAACTTGGATCTAGAAATAGAGATAATATAATTAGTACCAGTATAAATCCAATAACACCATTTTTAGTTAGCAATGCGATTCTTTGTTCTATTATGATAGAATCATCTTTAATTATATCAGCTTGGATATCTTTATTTATAGCGTTAAAACTTTCTAAATAAGCTCTTGTTTTACTTGCTACTATACTAATATCTTCATTATTAGTATTAAAAACTTCAATTACAACTCCTTTCTTATTATTAAAGAATTTTCTATTAGCTTCATCTTTCCATATTCTATCAACATTAGCAACATCTTTTATCCGAATTATCCTATTATTAATTTTCTTAACAATAATTTTTTCAATTTCACTATCTTTATAATTCTTGTTATTACTTCTAATTTTATAATTTTCTTGACTTGTTTTAATAGTTCCTCCTGTAATATCAATATTTTCACTTTTAATAGCTTTATCTATTTCATTAAAAGTAATATTTAATCTTTTAAGATCATTTTCTCTTACACTTATTTCAATTTCTTCAATTGGATACCCTGATATTTTAGTTTTTGAGATCCCCTCTAGTGCTTTAAGGTCATCTTCAATTTCCTCAGCTACATCTTTAAGTTGACGTAAACTAACGGCACCGTTTATGGCGAATGATATTGCAGGGTTCAAATTTTCCATTAAAAATATAGAAGGAGATTCCATTTGATTTGGAAATGAACTAATTCTATCTATAGCATTTTTAATATCTTGAAGGACAAATTGATTATTTGCATCATTATTAATCTCAATTGTAACATTACTTGTGTTTTCTGATGATTTGGATGTAACTCGTTTTATGCCTGTAATTCCATCAAGGTTATCTTCAATCTTAAGAGTAACCATTTGTTCTATTTCTAATGGTGATGCACCTGGGTATACCGCTTGAACAGTGATTAATTTTGATGTTCTTTCAGGAAAGAAAGTTTTACGTAAATTAGATAAACCCATTATCCCGAAAATAATAATCAGTAACATAATAACATTTGATGCTATTGGGTATTTTATAAAATATTTTATAAGATTTCTCATTATTTATTTTGTATTCTAATATTCATACCCGAGTATGAACCTTTAATTGGCTCACTAAGTATTTCATCACCATTGTCAAGACCTTTTATAATGGCTCTTCCCTCTATTATTTGAATGATATTTATTTCTTTCTCAATTAGGATGTTGTCTTTAATTATATAGATTTTATTATTATTAAGTAAATTTCTTTTAATTGAAAAAGAATTTTCATTTTCTCCAACTAATATATTTCCATGAACATACATTCCGCTATATAAATTTTTATCTGATATTTGAATGAAAACACTCATGTTCTGTGATGATTCATCTATTGTTTTATTTATTCTTGAAACTGATCCTTCATAAATTCCATCAAGTAAATCGGATTGAATAATAACTCCTTGTTTCTTCTTAATTAGTAGTGTATTTTTTATGTTAGTGCTTGACTCAAACTCTAGAATACTTGGGTCTTGAAACTTGCCTATTTTCTGACCAAAAACTACTATTGTTCCTGTTTTTATATTTACCTCACTAAGAATTCCATTAAAATTACTAATGATAATATGCTTACTCAGTTTGTCTTCTATTGTTTTGGTTGAATAATAAACTGTATAGAATTCCTTGCCGGATAAATAATTTTCAAATTTTGAATTACTAACTTTAGGTAAATTAGGAAGAGGTTTGTTAAATTGTATATTACTCATAAAATCTAACCAGATATCATAAGATTCAGGATAATCAAATTTAATTTCTGAAACCAATCTGGATACTTGATTTAATAATTTACTTTTTTGACTATTAAGGTTATTTTTTACTTCATCATATTTAATATATCCCAAAGTATCTCCTTTAGTAAACTTTATGCCTGTTTTAAATCTATCGCCTTGAAAAACACCACTTACTTCAGATATAATATTAATCTCATTTACTGATTTTAACTTGCCTGAGATAGGTATTTTAACAATATTATTTGTTAATTCAACTATTTCAGTGCTTACTAGTTTTTGTGATTCAGTAAGCGTATTTATAATATTTTCTTGTTTAAAGCTCATTATAAATTTGATAAGTAAAAATGCTAATACGATTATTAATAAATTTCTTATGATTTTTCTTTTATTTACTTTCATTTCTTAATTAATTTTTGAATTGTAATCCATAATTTTTTTCCTTCTTGACTTAAGGAAGTTTTAAATCCCGATAGTTTCCAGCTAAGTATTGTTATTCTCATTCCGCCCTGAATAATTTTGGCAAGTTGTTCAGTGTTTATATCATTTCTTATCTCATTATTTTTTTTTCCTTCTTTTAATAGTTTAATTATTCGCTCTGTCCTACGTTTCATAATTTTTGCTACTATTTTAGATAATCTTTCACAATTTTGATATGAATTTTCAGCAAAGACTATCATTACAAGCGAAGGATTCCTTTCAATGTGTGATAATTTGAAACTTAATATTTTCTCAAATTTAGTTAATGTATTTTCTTTAGAATCTAGTATCTGACCTACTTGAGTATTTATAATCTCACTATTGTATTTTAACAATGAAGTTAGGATTTCTGTTTTATCCTTAAAGTGACGATATATCGCAGGTTCAGAAAATGACATTTTGCTTGCCAAATTTTTAATTGTAAAATTTTGAATTCCTTTTTCACCGATTAACTCTTTTGTTTCATGAAGTATTTCAATCTGCCTTTCAGTCATTATCATTTTGCAAATATATAAAGTTAGTTAGCATTAACTAACTATTGCTTTATCAATTTATTTATCCTTATACTATTTTAATTTTCAATAAAATACTTTGATAATTATATCTTAATTGTTGATTATTAACTAAAGAAACCCACTCAAACGAGCGGGTTTCTTTTTAGTGGGCTTTTGAATTTATCGAATTAATCTTTCATAATCATGCTCCCTAATGCAATTGCACCTAGAATTGAAACGAAAACCCCAAAAAAACCTTTTTCATCATTAATCTCTTCGAACTTTGGTTTATGCTTTTCTATTTTATTTTTTAACATATCATTCTCGACAATTTTCTCTTTAAGTTGATAGCGTATCTCATCCCTTTCTTCAATTGCTTTGTCAGCTCTTTTCATATCTAAAGAGACTCTATAATCAGCACTTTCTCTGTCCTTTGCTAATCTAACATTTTGCTTTTTTACTGTATCAATTTCTTTTTCTAAAGCTAATTCTCTTTTTGTAGGATCTCCTTCTGTTCCGTATTTATTTTTATTGGATTCGATAGTACATGCTACCCATTCTGACATACTTATGCCATTTTGAGCGGCTATTTTTACGTACTCTGCCTTTTGCCTTGCACACACTTTGGTGCTTAATGTTATGTTTCTGTAGTCGTTATTTTCCATTATTATCATTGTTTACTTTGGGTTTACCTCACATCTACCTTAGGTTTACTCAGGTAGACGGAGATTTCTTTATTTTTATGAAGCTTTCATTTATCGTTTTTTTATTATGAAATAATGCTCCGTTTAATAAACACACATAAATTTTTGGTATTTATTATTGACAAATATACTAAAACATTGTAGCGTAACTAAGTTTTTTTATTATTTTTGTTTTCAATGAGTGAAAATAAATTAGATATACTTCAATTTAAGGGCAATTTTGATAAAGCTCTTTATTTACTAAACAAGTTCAATGAACGTGTTTTTAGTAAAACTGAGATTGATATTATTTACTTTGATTTTACTAATTGGGAAAGAAAAGGATTAATTGATATTTCTCATAAGGTTAAGAAAGGAGGACATAAAAAATTAAGTTATGTAGATTATGTTTGGGTTAGTATTGTAAAACAGTTAAGAGGTTTTGGCTTCTCTTATGATGAAATAAAGTTAGTGAAATCATCATTATTTGATAATGTATTTAAAGATAAGGAAGCTGTAAAAGAGTTTCTTAGTCATAAAGAATATATTTCTAAAAAGTCAGGAATTAATTTTGATGATTTGGATCAGCTTGATGCTGATCAAACAGATTTTGATGTTAGTATACTTGAGTTTATTATGATGAATATAATGCTTTTTGCTCAAAAAACAGTGCTACAGTGTTTTAAGGATGAGCCAGAAGTTGTAATTCCATTATCAGAAAATATAATTATGGATTACGAACATGTTAATGCTACTGATTTATTTGCTCGTTATATTAATAAGAGTCATGTATGTATTTCAGTAACAGATATTATGAGTTATTTTATAGAAGAAGGAGAGGATTCTTTTGAAACAGGGTTTCCTCATATATTATCTCAACAAGAACATGATGTTCTTAAAGCAATACGACATAATTATCAAGATCTAAAATCTGTTAATATTAGGTTTAAGGATAATAAACCCCAGTTGTTAGAAATTAAGATGATGAAAAAAGTACAGGTTGAGAGTAGAATATTAGAGCTTATAAAAAGTGGAGAGTATGCTACTATCGAAATTAAAACAGTAGATGGAAAATTGAGCCATTATGAAAAAACAGAAAAAATAAAATTATGATACCGAATAACTCGGATCCATTGATACTTGGTAAGCCTATTGAATAAGTCAAAGGTGATGCGCAACTATTTAAGTTGTGGAATTAATAGATGTTAAAAACAAGATAGTAAACGAATTACTAAAGCAAGAAGAAGGAAAAGAAAAGAAGAATCAAATAACAAAACAGGAATATGAAGATATAATAGATGAGTTAAGTGTATTTACTAATCTTATTGTGGATTATATTATTGTAAGTGAGTGTGTAAATTTAAATACTAAAGAGAATGAATAAAAGTGATTACTTTCAAAAATTAGCTAATAACTTAAATGCTGAATCAATTAATTCATCTAATAAAGCGGTTATTTATACTCGGGTATCAACCAAAGAACAAGCAGATAATAACGCTTCCCTTCAAACTCAAAAAAAATATTGTCAAGCCTTTGCGAAAAAGAAAGGATTGATGGTTATGGAATATTTTGGAGGAACTTTTGAATCAGCTAAAAGTGATGAGAGGAAAGAGTTTCAAAAAATGCTAACCTATGTAAAGCGTAATAAAGAGATTGATACCATTATTGTATATTCTTATGATAGGTTCTCTAGAACTGGCCCCAACGGAGCTTATATTAGTCAGCAATTAATGAAAAGTGGAGTTAAAACATTATCCGCCACTCAAGAAGTAGATCCTTCTTCTCCTTCAGGAAGTTTTCAGCAGAACTTGTATTATATTTTCTCTCAATTTGATAATGAATTAAGAAAAGACAAGTCTGTTACTGGAATGAAAGAAAGATTACGTCAAGGCTATTGGCTATACAAACCGGTAATAGGGTATAGTAATTCCAAAAAAGGGATGACATGTGATAAACATGAATTTCTAATTAATAATAATGGTAAACTTATTAAGCGAGCTTTTATGTGGAAGCTTCAGAATATTAGAAATATTGACATCTCTAATAGATTAGAAGCTGCAGGATTAAAAATTCCCTCTAAAAGTTTAAATAGAATTTTTCAAAACCCATTTTATTGCGGAAAAATTATAAATAAATTAATTCCAGGAGAAGTTATAGATGCAAAACATCCTAAAATAATCAGTGAGAAAAATTGGATTAAGGTTCAGGATATTATTGAAAACAATTATAGGGGACAAACAAAAAACACGTATTTTGAGGAGATACCCTTGAAAGTATTCATGAAATGTTATAATACTAATGACCCATTAACAGGCTATATCGTAAAAAAGAAAGGTATATGGTATTATAAGTCTAGGAGTAAGGGGACGAAATTGAATATTAATGCAAAGAAACTTAATACACTATTTTCAGAATACCTTAAGCAATTTGAGCTTAAGAAAGGTTTAGATAAACCTTTTAAGCAATTAGTGGAACATGCCTTTAATCAATATCAATCTAATCAACAATTTGATCAGTCAAATTTAGAGAGTAGAAAAAGTAAATTAGAAACTCAACTTGATAAGATTGAAGAGCGTTATGCAATTGGAGAAATAGGTGCTGATTTATATCAAAAATATACTCAAAAGTATAGTGATGAATTAGCTGATATTGATAGAAAAATAACAAATGGGCTTAAGGGCAGTTCGAACCTTGAAAACATAACAAATGAAGCCATAAAAATCTCACAAAACTTGTCATCTACATGGTTAAATATGTCTTATGAACAAAAAAGTGAGCTTCAACAATTTGTCTTTCCAAAAGGAACAACTTTTGAAAAGGAAAAACAGAGAGTTCGAACCCCTGAAGTTAATTTATTATTCGAGCTAACTAAAAGAACTACAGGAATTTATGAGAATAAAAAAAGCGGAATCTTAACTCATAATGAGATGGATTCCGCTTTGGTGGGCAATGAGGGACTCGAACCCCCGACTTCCTCCGTGTAAAGGAGGCACTCTGAACCAACTGAGTTAATCGCCCTTAAATTGGATTGCAAATATATACCATTTCTTATCACAAGCAAGTTTTTTTAATTTTATTTAAAGGACTTCAGCTACTACAAATGTACTTCCTCCAATAAAGATTAAATCATCTTTATTAGCACATTCCTTTGCATTGTTAAGTGCTTGTTTTACACTAGTAAAAGCGTCTCCATTAAGATTAAATGCCTTTCCTTTATTTTTTAACTCTTGTGCATTCATTGCTCTTGAAATATCAGCTTGGCAAAAATAATAACATGCATTTTTGGGCAGATGCGAAAGAATACTGTCTAAATTTTTATCGTTAACTGTGCCAAACACAAAGTGAAGTTGCTCGTATTTTGTGTTTTTTAATTGTTTGCTGATTTGCCTTATACCATCCTCATTGTGTCCAGTGTCGCAAATAATATGTGGGATTTTACTAAGAGTTTGCCACCTTCCTAATAGTTGAGTATTGGCTACTATTTTTAATAATCCTTGTTCAATATTGCTGCTATTTATTGACCATCCTTGTTCCTGCAATTGTTCTATGGCTGCTATTGTAGTATTGATATTCTCCTTTTGATATTCTCCTTTTAAATCAGTTGCATAGTTCTGTTGAGGTTCGGAATACATTAAATGTGCATTTTTTTCTTTCGCAATATTTTGGAAAATAGTATTTGTTTCTTTTTGTTTTCTTCCAATTATGATTGGCGTATTTTTTTTAATGATACCTGCCTTTTCAGTCGCAATCTCCTCAAGAGTATTACCTAATAAGTTGGTATGGTCAAGTCCAATATTTGTAATGATAGTAAGTTCAGGATTGAGAATGTTAGTGCTGTCCAACCTTCCGCCTAAACCTGTTTCAATAATAGCTATATCTACTTTTTCTTTAGCAAAATAATCAAATGCCATGGCTACTGTGAATTCAAAAAAGGAAAGTTCCATTTCCTCAAAAATAGCTTTGCTTTCTTTTACAAAGTCTACTACCTCTTGTTCAGCAATCATTTTTCCGTTTACTTTAATTCTTTCTCTGAAATCCTTAAGATGAGGGGAAGTGTATAGTCCGACTTTATGTCCTGCTTCTTGTAGTACAGAAGTTAGCATGTGAGCTGTAGAACCTTTTCCATTAGTCCCTGCAATATGGATACTTTTAAATTGGGTGTGCGGATTTCCTAAGTATTTTGAAGCAGCTACTATGTTGCCAATATCTGCTTTATAAGCTGCTGCACCTGTCCTTTGGTACATAGGTAAACGGCTAAATAAATAATCAAGTGTTTCTTGATAATTCATTAGTTTAAACGGAAATTATAAATGATTTTTCCTTGTTGATTATTGGGTGCACTCTTTTTAGTGTCAAACTTGGTTTTAAGTGCGGCTGCTTTTGCTCTTTGTAATAGCTCTTTGTTCAGAGTTGTTGACCCTTTAGCTCCTGGAGTAGCACTAATTACATTCCCTAATCTATCAACTGTTATTAAAACAACAACTGTTCCTTCAACTTGAGTGTTGTAAATCGGCTCTGCTTTAAATTCAACTTTTCTTCCTCCAAGCTGGTATGCAGTTCCATCTTCTCCAATACCACCACCTTCATATACTTCTGAGTTTGGATCACCATCAATTACACCTTGATTTCCATCACCACCTGTCTCGCCCTCTGAAGAGGTTTCTTTCTTCTTTTTACCAGGATAAAGAGCTTTTTTATTTACTTCCGGCTTCTTTTCTTCAATTACCTCTTCCTTGGGCTCTTCTTTTTTTACTACTTTTTCTTTCTTTTCAGTTTTTTCTACTGTTGGCGTTTCTACTGTACTTTGTGTAATGATTTCTTCAGTACTTTCTATTTGCTCTTCAATAATTTCTTCCTCTACAATTTCAGTTATATCTTCAGTGCTTTCAGGTTCAATTTCTCCTAATCCTTCATCAGAAAACCCAAAGTTGATGCTTATTCCTTCCTCAGCAGGAGGCGGGTCTTGGTAAGTAAGTCCCATAAAAAGAAAAGCAACTAAGAGTAATGCATGAAACAGTATTGTTCCAATGATGCCTTTTCTTTTGTTTTTCTTCTCTGAAGAAGTCATTTTAATGAGGTGTTGTGGCTAATACAATCTTGTATTTATTCCTGTAAGCAATATCCATAACTTTCACAACATGTTCAATTGCTACTGATTTATCAGTATGTAAAATAATTGCAGGTTCCTGTTCATTATTTATGATTAATTTTAATTCCTGTTCAATTGTATTTTCTAATACAGGGTTCTCATTAATATAAAATTGAATATCTTTTGTTATTGAAATTGATATTGTTTGTTTTTCAAGAGTTTTGGCTTTACTGCTTGGTAATAAAAGCTTTAAGGCATTAGGGCTGACTAGGGTAGAGGTTAGCATAAAAAATATCAACAATAAGAAAACAATATCCGTCATTGAGGACATGTTAAAATTTGGCGTTACTTTATTTCTGCTTCTTAATGCCATTATTCATTATGGTGTAAAAGATCTAAAAACTCAGTTGTTTTTGCTTCTAACATAAATACTACTTTGTCCACTTTGGATACTAAATAGTTGTATGCAATAAAGGCGATAATCCCCACAATTAAACCAGCTACTGTGGTTGTCATGGCAGTGTATATTCCCTTTGATAGCATTTCAACATCAATATTTCCTCCTGCACTTGCCATTTCATGAAAAGCAACAATCATACCAATTACAGTTCCTAAGAACCCTATCATAGGTGCAGCTCCTGAAATAGTCGCTAAGTTGGCTAAGTTATTTTCCATTTTAAAAACCTCTAACTTGCCTTGGTTTTCAATAGCAGCCGAAATATCCGTCATAGGTTTGTTGATACGATTCACTCCTTTTTCAATCATTCTTGAGATAGGACTGTCGGTATTTCTGCATAGTGTTTTTGCTGCTTCAATATCCTTTGCTTCAACAAAATTTTGAATGCTTTTTAAGAAAGTTTGATCTTCCTTACTTGCTTTTTTAATGGCAGAAAAGCGTTCAATCAAAATATAAATTGCAAAAATAGATAGGATTCCTAATGCTCCCATTACTAGATTTCCTCCAATTCCTCCTGAAGTAATTAAATCAACCACTGAAAGTGTTTTTTCTGTAATCTCAGGATTTGTTAAGCTATCAGGAACGGTTTGTATTTGTAATAAGAGACTCATGTAAAGTGTTTTATATTAAACGATAAATTTATTTTTTATTGCATAAAGATATAAGTAGCTGCACCCGCTAAATAGCCCATTAGTGCAAGCAAAGAAATGTTTTTCATGTACCAAATAAAATCAATCTTCAGGATTCCCATAACAGCAACACCTGCAGCTGATCCAATAATTAAAACTGAACCTCCGGTTCCTGCACAGTAAGCTAAAAACTCCCAGAATTTTCCATCAACAGCAAAGTCACCCATTGGTGTAATTTCATACATTCCCATTGCTCCTGCTACTAGAGGTACATTGTCAACTATTGAAGATAATAAACCAATTATTATATTGATGATATAAATATCACCATTAAAAGTTTTATCTAGGAAAGTAGCTACAATATCCAATTGTCCTGCTGATTGTAAACTTGCTACCGCTAATAGAATTCCTAAAAAGAAAAAGATAGTAGGGACATCTATTTTTTTAAGTACTCCAATGACAGATAATGCTGATTTTTGTTCATGATTCTTACTTCTATGTAATATTTCAGTAACTAACCAAAGCACTCCTAATGATAATAACATCCCAACATAAGGAGGTAAGTGAGTAACAGTTTTAAAAACCGGAACAAATAGTAGTCCTGCTACTCCCATGTAAAAGATTAAGTTTCTTTCGAATGGAGTGGTTGGGTCAGTATAATGTTCTTTGCTTTCGACATTAACAGGACGACTAATATCTCCTTTTAGTCTGAAAGTTAAATAAATTAAAGGAACTATTGCACAAACTACTGAAGGTAAAAATACTGATGTAATGATATTAGCAGCTGTTACTTGCCCGCCAATCCAAAGCATAATAGTAGTTATATCACCTATTGGCGACCAGGCTCCACCTGCATTAGCTGATAGGATTACCATTCCAGCAAACATCCACAAATCTTCTTTATCTTTAATCAGTTTGGTAAGTAAAGCAGCCATAACAATTGCTGTTGTTAAATTATCTAAAGCAGCAGAAAAGAAGAAAGTTATAATACTTAAAATCCACAATAAAGCAACCCTTTTGTTAGTTGTAATTTTATCAGTAATAATTGAAAATCCTTCATGTGCATCAATTAATTCTACAATAGTCATGGCCCCCAAAAGGAAGAATAAAATTTCAGCAATATCCACCAAATGGTGTGATAAATGTTCGTTTATATGATGTGCATCAACTCCAGAGAATGTATAAAGTGCCCATCCTAATCCTCCAATAATAAGTGCTGAAGCTGCTTTGTCAACTTTAATTGAGTGCTCTAAAGCAATTGCCATGTATCCTAAAACGAATACAATAATCATAAGTGTAATAATCATAAATTTTTGTTAGTTGTTTATTTTAAAGTTATTTTTGTAAATATACTGTTGTACTTGGGAAAGCAAAATCACTATTGTGTTTCTTTACAATTTCCATTATTTTATAATTGACATCTTCCTTCACATCAATTAAATCATTCCATTTTGGGCTGTCAACAAAGTACATAACCAAGATATCTAAAGAGCTTGATCCAAATTCTTGGAAGCGTACCTTTCCTTCTTGATTTGTTTTTGGATGTTGATTAATCATTGCTTGAATGTCAGTTACAATTGCTTTTATTTGTTCAGGAGCAGTTTCGTAAGTCAAACCAATATTGAACTTAACTCTTCTTACAGGTCGCATTCCTAAATTATCCAGCTCTGCATCAATCATTTTTTTGTTAGGTACAGTCACTAAGCTTTTGTCAAAAGTTCTGATTCTTGTACTTCTAAATCCTACTTTTTCCACAGTACCTGTAACCGTTCCAACCGTAACAGTGTCGCCCACAGTAAAAGGTTGATCAAAAAATATAGTGAAAGAGCCTAGTAAATTTTCTAAACTTTCTTTGGATGCCATAGCTAAAGCAATACCTCCAATCCCTAAACCTGCAGCTAAGGCTGTAATATCTACTTCAAAAACATTACCCATTACAATTACTAATGCAAATATATAAGTGATAATTTTTGCAATCTCAACAATAAAAGGAATTAGTTGATCATCCATTTTGTTTTCGGTGGCTTCTGCTCTTTTATTCAGAATTAAACCTATAAAATCTATTACTTTTAAGAATATCCAAAAAATAGAATACACATATATAAGAGAAAACCCTTTGTTGATTAGCATTTTTAATCCTAGTTCATTTTCTGGAGCTAAATTCCAAACTTCAGGGTAGTTGATATGTGAACTTCCTAAGTAAATAATAGAAAGCATTATGAATAATCCAATTGGTTTGGTGAGTAAAGTATCAAATTTATCTACTCCTACTTCCGCTCCTTTTTTGCCTACAATTTTAAAAAGTAAATGACTTAAATATTTTGAGATTAGCTTTTTGAAAAGTAAACCTACAAGTACAGCTCCAATAAACCAAGAATAATCAAGCAAAGTATTGCTTAAAAATTCTATTTGCAAAAATTCTGTTTCCATAATTTAATTTTAGTTAGACTAGTTCTTTTAGTGCAATTTCAAAAGCTGTTTTTGAAATGTGCGTTTTACTATTATTAATTGCGTGTGATTTTATTAATGCGTTTTTAATGCAATCTGAAGTGTCAGCAAAAATTGATTTATCACTCATTTCAATTTCATCCTCCATTAAGTAAGCAAAAACCCTAGCCATTCCACAATTTGCAATAAAGTCAGGTAATACACTTACTCTTGCGTCAGCACTTTTTGAAATAGGGCCAAAGAAAATTTCTTTATCAGCAAAAGGCACATTTGCTCCTGCTGAAATTACTTCCAAACCATTTTTAACCATTTGGTCTAATTGGCTTTGAGATAATAACCTTGATGCTGCAGCTGGTACAAAAATTTCAGCTCCAATACTCCATATCTTTTCATTTGCTTCTTCAAATGACATCATGTTGTTAGCTTCTAAAAAGTTTGAGCTTCTATCCTCTAAGATTGATTTAATTTCATCAAAAGTATATCCTTCAGTATTAATTACTCCTCCTACTTTATCAATAATTCCAACAATAATTCCTCCTTCTTGTGCTAAATAATAAGCAGCAGCACCAGCCACATTTCCCCATCCTTGTACGATTACTCTTTTTCCTTTAACTTCTCCTCCATAAATATTGTAGTAGTGCAGAATTGCTTCTGAAACTCCATATCCAGTGATTAAATCTCCAACTGAGTAATCTTTATTTGGGTTAGGAGTAAGTTTTTCATCTCTTACAATTAATGGAACTCCTTCTGATAATTGATTGATGATTTTCATTGTACCTTCCTCATCTTTTTTGTGGTGTCCTCTTACAATTCCTTCAAGAGGAAATAAAATTCCTTCATTTTTACACATTGGCATTACTTCATGAACTTCATCAACATTCATATCTCCACCCGTCCCATAATATGTTTTTAGTAATGGTTTAGCTGCAGCATACCATCTTTGTAAAACTTCTTTTTTTCTTGGATCTCTAGGGTCAAAATTAATTCCTGATTTACCACCACCAATTGGAGGTCCGGCAACTGTAAATTTTACTTCCATAGTTTTTGCAAGTGCCAAAACTTCATCTTTTGTTACACCTACTCTCATTCTTGTCCCTCCAGCAGCAGCACCACCTCTCAATGAGTTGATCACTATCCATCCTTCAGCATCAGTTTCAGCATCTTGCCATTCAAATACTACTTCTGGTTTTTTATCTTCAAACTTCTTTAGTAACTCTTCCATTATATAGCGATTAAATTTTTTGCAAATGTATCAATAAGACAACAGATAATTGATAAGATATGTTAGATTTTTAATGCTAATATTTGTAAATGATTCCTCCGCAATTATCATGTTTTGCTCCAGTGACTGATTTTAGGCAATTTACTTCATTTCTTAACCTTAAAACTCCTAAAAAAGCAAAGATTAAAGCTTCCTTAAAATTGATTGTATCTTTACTTGGAATAATAATTTCTGATGTTGAATAGTGTTGAATTCGGCTCATTAAATAAGTGTTAAAAACCCCGCCTCCTGTAAATAATGCTGATTTATCTTTCAAAAACACACCAATTTGCATTGCAATATGTTCGCAAAAAGTATGTAGAATATCTTCTGATTTATATTCTTCTATAAGTAAAGGATTGATAAATTTTTCTACCCATTCTCTTCCTAAGGATTTAGGAGCATCCTTTTTATAAAAGTCTAAATTATTGAATTTTATTAATAGCCCAGGTATTAGTTTTCCTCTTTCTGCAATTTCCCCCCTTTCATCAAATTCAATCCCTAATTTTTGACTTATTTTATTCATCACAATATTTACAGGACAAATATCAAATGCCTTAATGCTATTGTTTCCTTCTTTAATTGAAATATTAGCAAACCCTCCAAGATTGATACAGTATTTAAAATCAGAAAAAAGGTGTAAATCTCCAATAGGAACTAAAGGAGCACCTTGTCCACTTAGGGAGATATCTAAACTTCTAAAATCATTGATTGTTGTAGTTTTAGTTTTTTTAGAAATAGTTTTCCCACAACCAATCTGCAGAGTATATTTATTTTCAGGTTCATGAAAAATTGTATGACCATGACTCGCAATAAAATCTACTTTTTCTCTTAGCAAAAATGAGCTGATTATTTCTCCTAAAAATCTTCCGTAATCTTTATTAATTTGTGTGATTTCTTCTTCATTTTCAAGATGTAATTCAGCTAAAGTTTTTTTCCATAAATTAGAGTATTTTATTGTTTCAGATTTAATTATTTCAAATGCCCATTTATTTGCTTTAGTAAAAGTGCAAATTGCTAAATCCACTCCATCTAATGATGTCCCTGACATCACTCCTAAAACTCTGTATTGCACATTCTCAATCATCAATTCTCAAAAGTAGTTTAAAAAATGTATTTTTGCATGAATTTTTAAAAAAGCACAAAGAATGAATTTTGAATTGACTGAAGAGCAAATTGCAGTGAGAGATGCGGCAAGAGAATTTGCTCAAACAAAGTTATTACCTGGAGTCATTGAAAGAGATGAAAATCAAACTTTTCCAGCAGAACAAATCAAGGAGCTTGGAGAATTGGGTTTCTTAGGAATGATGGTTGACCCAAAATATGGTGGCTCAGGAATGGATGCAGTTTCTTATGTTTTGGCAATGGAAGAAATTTCAAAAGTAGATGCCTCATGTTCAGTTGTAATGTCAGTTAATAATTCATTAGTTTGTTGGGGACTTGAAACTTTTGGTACTGAAGAGCAAAAAGAAAAATATTTAAAACCTTTAGCAACTGGTGAAATTATTGGTGCATTTTGCCTTTCTGAGCCAGAAGCCGGTTCGGATGCTACATCACAACAAACAACAGCGATTGATAAAGGAGATCATTATTTATTAAACGGAACAAAAAACTGGATTACAAATGGAAATTCAGCTTCTGTTTATTTAGTAATTGCTCAAACTGATGTAGAAAAAGGACACAGGGGAATCAATGCTTTTATTGTTGAGAAAGGAATGGATGGTTTTGTTGTAGGACAAAAAGAAAATAAACTTGGAATTAGAGGTTCTGATACACATTCATTAATGTTTACAGATGTAAAAGTTCCAAAAGAAAATAGAATTGGGGAAGACGGATTTGGATTTACTTTCGCAATGAAGACTTTATCAGGAGGAAGAATTGGAATTGCTGCACAAGCATTAGGTATAGCATCAGGAGCATATGAATTAGCTTTACAATATTCTAAAGAAAGAAAAGCATTTGGGAAAGAGATTTCTAAACACCAAGCAATTGCATTTAAATTAGCAGATATGGCTACTGAAATTGAAGCTGCAAGATTGTTGTGCTTAAAGTCAGCTTGGTTAAAAGATAACGGAAAGAATTATGATAAAATTGGAGCAATGGCAAAAGTATTTGCTTCAGAAACAGCTATGAAAACTACTGTTGAGGCAGTACAGGTACATGGTGGTTATGGCTTTGTAAAAGAATATCATGTAGAACGATTAATGCGTGATGCAAAAATTACTCAAATTTATGAAGGAACTTCTGAGATTCAGAGAATTGTAATCTCTCGTGCTATTTTAAAATAAAAATTATGAAAAAACTAATCTTATTATCATTTTCAATTTTGTTTGCTCTTGGAATAAATGCCCAGATTGATATTGATAAATCAAAAATTAATCCAGCTTATTTGAAGTTTCTACCTTCAAATGCTAATCCTGAAGATTTGCGCCCATCTGATATTCCATCAGAGCAAGTCCTTAAACAAATGGGACTTTCTGATGAAGAAATTGCAGAAGCAATGGCTTTTAAGAATAGTACTGGTAAGTATGCGAAAAATGGAAATGAAGCAGTTGAAGTAAATGATAATTTGTCTAAGTTCTACGAAACTTTTGGAGATACTTTAGTCGCTGATACTACTACTTATCCAAAAGCTAGAATTTATGGTCAAGATGTTTTTAGAAATAATGAGTTGTCATTTTATCAAAAAGCATTGGATGCAAAAGCTCCTGAGAATTATAAAGTTGGAAGTGGTGATGAAATATCTATTTCAGTTTGGGGTTATTCTGAGTTTTCAGAAAATTTAATAGTTGATGAAAGAGGGTATATTACGCCTAGTTCTTATGGTAGAATTTATGTAAAAGGACTTACTTTTAAGAGAATGCGTTCTCTGTTAAAAAGTAAGTTTGGATCTTTCTTGGATATGAAAAACTCTGAGATTGATGTTACACTTTCATATTCTAGAGTGATTATAGTAAATATTGTTGGAGAAGTTTACAATCCTGGATCATATAGTATTCCTGCAATCAATACTGCATTTAATGCATTGATTGCGGCAAACGGGCCTAATCAGTTAGGGACAGTCCGTAATATTTATATTAAAAGAGATGGTAAAACTGTTGATTCTTTAGATGTGTATCAGTTCTTGTTTAACCCAATTCGATCACAAGATATTTATATGCAAGATGGAGATTATCTTTTTGTACCTCCTGCAAAGCATATTGTTGAGGTTAGTGGTGCTGTAAATCGTCCTTATACTTATGAGGCAAAAACAGGTGAGTCTGTTGCAAGCTTAATTAAGTATGCTGGTGGATATACTACTAATGCTTTTTCTGATGTTGTTACTTTAAAGAGTATTGAATATAATTCAATAAAAGTAAATGATGTTCATAATGATCACGCTAAATCTACTACTGTTAAGAATGGAGATGAGATTATTGTAAATACTATTTCTAATAAAATATCGAATGTTGTTACTGTAAAAGGAAGTATAGGTGTGGCAGGTGATTATGAATTTATTAGGGGTGAGAAATTATTAGATTTATTAAATAGATCTAAGTGTATTGCAGATAAAACTTTCTTGGATAAAGTATATATCATTAGATTAAATGAGGATAGAACAAAAACACATATTTCAGTAAATTTAGAATCAGTTTTAAAAGATGTAAATCATAAGGATAATATTTATCTAAAAGAATACGATATAGTAAGAGTGCTTTCTATTGATGATTTTTATGATGAGTTTTCTGTATCAGTTTTAGGAGCAGTTAGAAGTGGTGGAGAATTTGATTTTGGAGTTGGAATGACTTTGCAAGATGTTTTGTTACAATCAGGAGGATTAACTCAACAAGCAGAAGGAAGTAGAGTAGAAGTAAGTAGAATCATGGATTATGATATTTCATCTAATAAATTAAAACCAAGAAGAGCAGTTGTAAAAACAATTTCTATTGGTGAGGATTTAGTGTTAAGTAATGAAGCTATGGATTTTGAATTACAACCATTTGATCAAATTTTTGTTAGAGAAAATCCTGATTTTGAAGATGCGAAAAATGTTGTTTTAACTGGAGAAGTAAAATATCCTGGGACTTATACTTTGCTTTCAAAAGATGAAAAGATTTCATCAGTAATTAAAAGAGCTGGAGGATTAACAAATTACGCTTATTTGGATGGAGTAAAGATGTATAGAAGGTTTGCGAATCAGATAACTGATGAAGTTGAGCTAAATATCCCAGATGCTATTTTAGATTCCATCTTAACTGATGTTGAACTTTCCAATATTTATAACAAGGAATTGTTAAATCGTGAAATTTTAAAATCTAAAAGCATTAGCATTGATAGCTTAGTTTATGATGTTGTTTATTTTAATATGAAAGAAGCAATGTCAAACAAATCAAAACATAATTTGGTTTTATTAGAAGGTGATAGTATTATTATACCCAAGCATCTTGATTTAGTTCATATAACTGGGGATTTAAATAATCTTAATGGAAATTCAATTTCCGCACCCTTTTTTAGCAGAAGAGCTAATTATTATGTAAATAATTTTGCCGGAGGGTTTTCTAAAGATAATAAAAAGTCAAGTACCATTGTAGTGCATGCAAATGGAGTTTCAAAGAAATCAATAAATCTTGGGTTATTTTCAATTTTCCCTAAGGTAAAGCCTGGTTCCACTATTAAAGTAGTAAGTGAGCATAAGGTGAAAAGAAGAAAAAAAGAAGATGTTGATTATAATAAACACATTGAAAGTGTAATAACAAAAATTACTGCAATCATGTCATTGTATTTATTAATAGAACGTGTTAATGGTCAATTCTAATGGAACAGTATAATGATGAAATACAGTTAAAAGATATTCTGATTAAATTATCAGAATATAAAACCTATTTATTAAAGAAAAAATTTACAATTATTGGATTTTCGTTTTTATTTTTTCTAATTGGAGTTATTAATGCAATTTATACTGAAACAAAATACAATGCTGAGCTTACCTTTGTTGTTGAAGGAGAAAAAGGAGGGGGTTCATTAGGTTCAATGTCAGGAATTGCATCTCAATTTGGTTTTGATATAGGCGGGAGTGAAAGTGCAACTTTCAGTCAGAGTAATATATTAGAGCTTTTAAAATCAAGAGGAGTTATTGAAAATACTCTTTTACAAAATATCAAAGTTAATGGAAAAGAGGATTTGCTTATAGAGCATTATCTTGAGCTCAATAAAGTTAAAGAATCTTGGTTGGAAAATGATGATTTTGATGGGATTTCATATCATGATAAATCTACTTTTACTCATGATAGTATTAGTGGTGGGATTTGGAAAAATATTATTGAAAACAAACTTATTGTAGAGCTAGAATCAGATGAAGCTAATATTATAACTTTGTCTTACTTGTCGGTAAATGATGAATTTGCAAAAGGTTTTGTTGAATCTTTGATTGGAGAAATGAGTAAAATGTATATCTCACATCAAACTGCTCAAGCAAATAATACTTTGGATTTTTTGCAAAATAGAGCAGATTCTGTTTTTTCAGAGCTAGAAATAGCGGAGGAAGATTTTGCTAGAATTAAAGATATCAACCAAAGAATTGTAAAAGCATCTGGAAGGTTGAAGGAGTTGCAATTAATGAGAAGGGTAGAGGTGTTAAATGCTATGTATTTGGAGATTGTAAAAAACCTTGAGCTTTCAAAGATTACTCTTTTAAATCAAACTCCAATTATTAATATTATTGATGTGCCAATTTTACCTCTTGATGAAGATAAAAAATCCAAAACTTTAGCTGGTCTGTTAGGTGGTTTTTTAGGAGGATTTCTTTCCTTGTGTTTCTTTATATTTAGGAAACTATTTAAAGATGCTTTAGCTGAGGTTTAGAGTAAGACTTTCAACCCTTCTAATCCAATCCTTCTTGATCCTTTTAAAAGTATAGTTTTATTTTGAATAGGATTTGATTCAAGAAATCCTTCAAATTCTTTCCTGCTTTGAAATGCATTTTTGTAAATAAGAGCAAATTCCTTTCCAATAAAGATTGCCTCAAGGGTTAATTTTTTTGTAAGATTAATAATCTCAAGATGCTCTCTTTTTGAGTGCATTCCTAGCTCTAACATATCTCCTAGGATACAAATTTTATTTTTATAATTTTGTTTAGCAAAAGATGTGAGCATTGCTTTCATACTAGAAGGGTTAGCGTTATATGCATCAAGAATTAAGGTATTTCTTGTCGTTTTAACTACCTCCGAACGATTATTTGTAGGGATATATTCCTCAATAGCAACCTTGATGTTGTCGTCTGAAATTCCAAAAAATTCTCCAACACATATAGCAAGCATAATATTATAAAATTGATAATCCCCTATCAGATTTGATTGAATAGATATATTATTGTATTCTAAACTTATAGATGGAGTGTTTTTAGTTGTTATTCCTTTGAAATTCCCTTTTTCACCATAAGTAAATCTTTTTAAATTTTTAGATAAGTTAAGTAAAAGCTCATCATTAGAATTTACAAATGCAATCCCTTGGTTTTCATGCAGATATTTGTATAGTTCATTTTTTGTATTAATTACTCCTTGTATGTCTCCAAAACCCTCAAGGTGAGCAGCTCCAATATTTGTTATTGCTCCATGAGTCGGATTTGAAATAGAGCATAAAAATTCAATTTCTTTTTGATGATTTGCTCCCATCTCTATTATGGCAATTTCTTGCGTATTTGATATTTCTAAAAGACTTAAAGGAACGCCAATATGATTGTTCAGATTTCCTTTTGTTGAATAACAGTTTTTTTCGGATGATAAAACAGCATTAATTAACTCTTTAGAAGTTGTTTTCCCATTCGTACCTGTAATTCCAATTATTGGAATGTTAAGCTGTTTTCTATGCAATGTTGCGAGTTCTTGAAGCGTTGCTAAAACATTATCTACTAAAATAGTATTAGAACTGTTTGCATATTCTTTTTCATCAATAATTGCAAAACTACAACCATTCTTAATTGCTTTGTCTGCAAATTTATTGCCATTGAAGTTCTCGCCTTTTAATGCAAAGAATAAACTTCCTTTCTCAATTTTTCTTGTGTCCGTACATATGGACGGGTGCTTTTGAAAAATTGTATAAAGATCTTCAGTAGTCATTTTTGTATAAAACAAAACCCCATGTTTAGTGGGGTTTTGAAGTTTTTATTTTATAAGAGATTATTTTCTTTTCTTATTGTAATCAACTCCTCTTCTTTGATTGTTTTTTTCTCTACTAACAGGAGCCCCAACTCTATCCATTGCACATCTAAACCCAATTGCATCAGTAGATTGATCTTGATCTAGAAATCTTCTTGTTCCTGGATTTAACCAATAAGCTCTATCTTTCCATGATCCGCCTTTAAATACTCTAGTTCTATCAGTAATTAATGAAGATTCTCCATAAGCATACATTTCATTACTATTTCCTTCAGGGGCATTATCTTTGTATTTAGATGCAGTTTTATTCCATTTGTCAATTTGAACTCTTGCTGTATCAACTTCCATTTTTTCGTCTAAGAAATTATTCCAATCGATTCCCATTTGAGATTCAATATCTCCATTTAAGTAATTAATGTTATCTGCTTTTTTATAGTTTCTTCTGTAAGCATTTCCTTGAACATCTACAGGAACCATTTGTACTCTACCTAAACTATCAACTTCCTCAATAAATCCATCTTCATCAGTTTTTTGAGTTAAGTAAACATTTCCTCTAAAACTTCTGTGATCTGCAGTAGTAGTTTGCTCTATAATAGGCCTGTAAACATCCATTACCCATTCAGCAACATTTCCTGCCATATTGTATAATCCGTAATCATTTGGCCAGTAAGCTCTAACAGGGGACGTAATATCAGCATTATCATTTAAGCTACCTGCAACTCCCATATTATCACCTCTTCCTCTCTTGAAGTTAGCCATTATTTCACCTTGATTGTTTTTACTTCCATTTCTTAATGAAGAACCATTCCAAGGGTATAATTTCCTTTCATCAGTATTTTCTTCTTGAGTATTTCCTACATATCCTAGTGCAGCAAATTCCCATTCAGCTTCAGTAGGCAATCTGTAAGAAGGTAATAATAAACCATCTTCCATTTTTATGATTCTACTTTTCTCTCCACTACCATAATTCTCATTAGTAAGATTTCTTGGGTTTCTTCTTACAATTCCTTCATATTGTCCTTGTAAGTAAGATTGAGTTGTGAATACATTATCATCCATTTGCTCCATATCTTCTTGTAAGATACCATTATCAATAAGTATTCTCTCATTTACTCTGTCCGTTCTCCATGCACAATAATCAGTTGCTTGTTGCCAGCTCACTCCAACTACAGGATAGTTTTTGTATGCAGGGTGTCTTAAATATTGCTTTACAAAAGGTTCATTATATCCTAATTTATCTCTCCAAACTAAAGTGTCAGGTAAGGTTTTCTTGTAAACTTCTGGGTAAGACCCTCCGTAAACTCTGTTTACCCAGAATAAGTATTCTAAATAGTCAATATTTCTTACTTCAGTTTCATCCATATAGAAAGAAGATACAGTTTGTCTTCTTGGAATGTTATCCCATTCATACATTACATCTTGCTCTACTCTTCCCATAGTGAAAGATCCACCTTCTACAAACATCAACCCAGGGCCTGTAGCTTGTTCAATAAAACGCTCGTTAGTTTCGTAACCGCCATTCTTTGCATTATTGTATTCCCATCCTGTAGTTGATGATTCTTTTTTTGAGGAACATGATGCTATAATCATGATACTACTAAGTGCTAAAATTAATTTATTTGTTTTCATCATTTTTTATTAATATGATTGTTATTGTTTTATGTTAACTAGAATTGCGGACAACTTATTGTGTTGAACGATTTTCCTTTAGAGTGACAAGGCATGAATAAAGTAAATGACAATTCATGAGCACCTAGCGTGTTGCTATTTTTTAAATTACTTACAGTAATATCATAACTGTAACCAAACTTGAATGTTTCTTGAATTAATCCCATCATTATAATAAATGAGTCAAAATTATTTAAACTGTTTCTTGCCCATAAGCCACCAACAACAGGCCCTTGTTTAGCATAAATCCCATAATTGAATTGTTGAAATTCTGATTGGCTTTGGTATAAAAAGTTAGGTGAAATTGTAAATGCATTGTGCGAATATTTGTTAACAACAATATTTCCTCCTGCATGTGCTGTTATTTTAGTTGGCAACTCACTTTCACTAATAAAACCTTGATTAGGCATTGTCATGTGATGTGCGGCAAATCCAAAGAATATGTTCTCAGAATACCCTAAAACTCCTGCAGAAAAATCAGGGAAGCTTTTAGATGTAGGGTTATTTACAACATCTTCCTGTGTTGGATAAACAAATCCTTGTTGAGCATCAATCATATCCCCAAAAGTAAGATCACTCCAATCTAACTGAATCATTCTATAAGATGCTTCAAAACCAGCTTTTACAGCAAACTGATGATTTACTTTTAATCTATAAGAATATTGTAATGCTAAATGAGTTGTATTTAAGTTTCCTGCACCAGCTCTATCTTGAGCAACTAAAATTCCTAAGCCTCCTCCAATTGAGTTAATATGTTGATCGAATGATGCAGAAGTTGTAATATAGGTTCTGCCTATTCCAGGCCATTGATCTCTGTAATTTAAATTTGCTCTTGGACATTCGTTACTACCAGCAAAAGCAGGATTTAAATATAAAGGATTGGCGTAAAACTGACTAAATGCAGGATCCTGCGCTTGAGCGGTATCACTCATAAAAATAGCAACAGCTACTGCAAAAAATATTTTGGAAAATCTATTCAACATAAATTTGTTTTTTCTTAATTTCAATTTCACAAAAATAAACAAATTATTTAAAATTCTCTTTTACTAGTAGAAAATTGTAAAATAAATACATTTTTTGTACGTTATCCCTTTGTTTTTAAAAGGATATATAGATTTGCACTTATGAATAAAAGAATTTTTATTGCTTTATTTTTTACTGTTTTTTGTGCAGGATTATTTGCTCAAAATAGTTCTGTTTTAGCACAAGGAGATTGGTATAAAATATCAACAACAAAAAATGGAATTTATAAGCTTTCTTACTCTAGTGTTAAAGATTTAGGAATTGATGTAGATAACCTTCAAATTAGTGCAATAAAACTGTATGGAAATGGAGGTGGAATGTTACCTCATTTAAACACAGATTTTAGACATAATGATTTGCCAGAAATGGCTATAAAAATTTATGATTCTAACAATAATGGTGTTTTTGAGAGTTCTGATTATATTTTGTTTTATGGTATGTCTGCTAATATTTGGAAATTTAACCCTTCCACCAACCTTTTTGAGCATAAAACTCATTTGTTTTCGGACAAGGTATATTATTTTTTAACTGTTGATAATCAGGATGAAGGAAAGAGAGTTGAATTGAAAAATACCTTGCTGAATCCAACAAAAACAATAACAGATTATAATGCGTTTGCATATCATGAGCAAGAACTAGAGAATCTTATTCATTCTGGTAAAAAATGGTTTGGTGAAAGGTTTTCCTATGATAATGCCCAGAATTTTTCTTTCAGTTTTCCTAATTTAATTCTTTCGGAAGCTGTGAATATTAAAACTGCAGTTGTTGGTCGTTCTTTACAATCTTCAAACTTTAAAATAAATGCAAATTCAACTTTTTTAAGCACCTTAAATGTACCAAATGTTATAACTACTTATGCAACTGAATATGCAAAAGAGGCATCAAATAATTCTCTGTTTAATTCTAATTCTTCAAATATAAATGTGAATTTAGAGTATTCTACAGGTGATAGTGGGGCAGAGGCTTGGTTAAATTATATTGAGATTAATGCAAGAAGAGAATTAAAACTTAGTGGGAATTATTTAACTTTTAGAGATGTTGAAAGTCAATCTGATGAAATCGGAAAGTTTGAAATAGAGAATGCTAATGGAGTGAGTGTTTGGGATGTTTCGGACCCAACAAATGTATTAGAGTTAACAACTAATTTAGTTGGAAATGTATTGTCTTTTAATGATTCTTTGAACTCTATTAATGAGTACATGGCATATAATTCTTCATCTTATTTAACTCCAATGTTACATTCATCTGTTGCTAATCAGGATTTGCATGCAATTTCTAATAATGTTGAATTTGTTATTGTTTCTCATCCTGATTTTTTATCAGCTGCTAATCGTTTAGCAGATTTTCATTTGGAGAAGGATAATATGAATTCAATTGTTGTAACTCCACAACAAATTTACAATGAGTTTTCATCAGGAATGCAAGATGTAAGTGCAATTCGTGATTTTCTAAAACATCAATATGATAAAGAAAATTCAGCTCTTAAATATTTACTTCTTTTTGGTGATGGCTCATATGATCCTAAAAATAGAGTGGAGAATAATACGAACTTTATAGTAACTTATCAGTCAGCAAATTCAACTCATCCTACACAAACCTATGTAACTGATGATTATTTTGGTCTTTTAGATGATGATGAGGGGCTGTTTATTAATGATTTGGTTGATATTGGGATTGGAAGATTTCCAGTTGCTACACTTAAAGAAGCAAATATTCTAGTTGATAAAGTTGAACGATATTATGAAGAACCTTCTTTTGGAAGTTGGCGTAATGACGTTGCATTTATTGCTGATGATGGTGATGCAAATGATGGAAATACACATATGTGGCAAGCTGATAGTTTAGCAAATCATTTGGCAGATAATTATGATGAGATAAATATTCAGAAAATATATTTGGATAATTATTATCAGGAATCAACCCCTGGAGGCCCTAGAAGTTCAGCTACTCAAAGTGCAATAAATAACAAAGTCGATAAAGGAGCTCTACTTATTAATTATACTGGACATGGTGGGCCTTTAGGATGGACTCAAGAAAGAATATTAGAAGTTGATCAAATTAACAAATGGAGTAATATTGATAATCTTCCATTATTTATGACGGCTACTTGCAAATTCTCCTATTTTGATAACCCTGAGGAAAAATCAGCAGGAGAATATGTTTTGTTAAATGAAAATGGAGGGGCTATAGCTTTATTAAGTACAACTCGTTTGGTTTTTGTGGGTCCTAACTACAACTTAAATACAAAGTTTATTCAGAATATTTTCAAAAAGCAAGATGGTGAACTTCCAAGGTTGGGGGATTTATTTAAAACCACCAAAGTGTTGAGCGGAACTTCAGCTAATAATAGAAATTTCACACTTCTAGGAGATCCTGCCTTACGTTTGGCATATCCTAAATATGATGTAAGAACAACAATTGTTTCGGACACTTTAAAAGCACTTTCAGAAGTAACTATTGAAGGAGAAATTGAGGAGGATGGTTTTTTTATTTCTGATTTTAATGGTACAATTTATCCCACAGTTTATGATAAAGAACTTATTAAAACAACTTTAGGGCAAGAGAGTTGCACTCCTATGCCTTACCGAGATCAAAATAATATTTTATATAAAGGAGCTGCAACAGTAACAGATGGAAAATTCTCTTTTTCTTTTATCGTCCCTAAAGATATCGCTTATAATTATGGTGCTGGTAAAATCTCGTATTATGCTGTAAGTGATGAAGAAAACCCTGTTGATGCAAGTGGAAGCGAAAAGGGATTTGTAATTGGTGGAAGTGCTGATAATGTTGTTTATGATTATGATGAAGCAGAATTGAGTCTTTTTATCAATACTCGAACTTTTATCAATACTCGAACTTTTAAAGATGGAGGAATTACTGATGAAAATCCAATTTTAATTGCAGATGTGTTTGATGAGAGTGGAATAAATACGGTTGGAAACGGAATTGGACATGATATTACTGCTGTGTTGGATGGAAACACTTCTAATCCTTATGTGTTAAATGATTTTTATGAAGCAGCAAAAGATGATTTTTCAAAAGGAATAATCAATTTTCCATTCTATAATTTGGAAAAGGGAGAACATACGCTAACATTAAAGGTTTGGGATGTATTTAATAATTCTTCTGAAGCAACAATTAGTTTTGTCGTTTCTGATGAAAATGAATTTACAATTGCTGATTATATTACTTATCCAAATCCATTTTCTACTTCTACTGATATTTATTTCCAGCATAATAAACCAAATCAGAACTTAAATGTTGTGTTGAGAATTTATTCAATTAATGGAGTTTTAGTAAAGCAATTTGAAGAAACTTATACCGATAATGGTTATAGAATTGGTCCTATTAATTGGAATGGAAAAGATGAGTATGGAGGACAGATTAGTGCAGGTATGTATATTGCAAAATTGGATGTTTATTCTGATGATGGAGATTTTACATCAAAATCTATCAGAATTATACTAATGCCTTAATAAATGCGTTTACTCACACAATAAAAAGAAGTATATTTGCAAACTAAATTATGAAAATGAAAAAACTAATTGGATTTTTAACAGCATCCCTATTGATGTTTTCTGCTTTTTCTCAGGATGTAGAGAATGGTATTGGTCAAAATGATTTAAATACTATTACTACTGCTGTGCCTTTTTTGTTAATTGGCCCTGATTCTAAAGCTGGTGCTATGGGTGAAGTTGGGGTTGCAACTACTCCTGATGCAAATTCTATGCATTGGAATCCTGCAAAACTTGCTTTTACTACTGATGACATGGGAGCTTCTGTGTCTTATGTCCCATGGCTAAGAGCTTTAGTTCCAGATATTAATCTGTCATATTTAGCAGGTTATAAAAAGTTAGATGATAATCAGGCGATTGGTTTGGAAATGCGTTATTTTTCATTAGGAGATATTACTTTTACAGATGTAAATGGGACTACTGTAGGTCAATACAAGCCACATGAATTTGCATTAGCGACTTCATATGCTCGTAAGTTATCTAGAGAATTCTCATTAGCAATTTCAGGAAGGTATATTTATTCTAACCTTACAGGAGGACAGTATGCTGGAGAGGTCGCAACACAAGCTGGTCAGTCAATTGCTGCTGATTTAGCTGGGTATTATGCTAAGCCTGTCAGCATGGGAGGGCAAGACATGGATTTGGCAGTTGGATTAAATATATCTAATATTGGTAGTAAGGTTTCTTATACCGAAACTTCAATTAGAGATTTTATTCCGATTAATATGAGGTTAGGTACTGCTTTGGGTACTGATATTGATGACTATAATAAAATCTCATTAGCCTTTGATTTAAATAAATTACTAGTACCAACTCCTCCTATTACTGAAAATGGAGAAATAATATTAGGACAAAGTTCTGATGTTGGAGTGGTATCAGGAATATTTCAATCATTTGGTGATGCGCCAGGTGGTTTTAGTGAGGAGATGAGAGAGATTAATTATTCAATAGGAACTGAGTATTGGTACGCAAATCAGTTTGCTTTAAGAGCTGGTTATTTCTTTGAACACTCTACTAAAGGGGGAAGAAAGTTCCTGACTTTTGGTTCAGGTGTTAAGTATAGTGCATTTACCCTTGATTTTTCTTATTTAGTAAATGCCAATAATGATGCTGGAGCAACAAACCCTTTAGCAAATACAATGCGTTTTTCTATGATATGGAATTTCGGTGGAATGGAAGAAGCTAACTAAAATGAATATAAGAGTCGGTTTTGGTTTTGATGTACATCAGTTAAAAGAAGGTTTAGACTTTTGGCTTGGTGGAATTATTGTCCCACATACAAAAGGAGGTCTTGGCCATTCGGATGCTGATGTTTTAATTCATACCATTTGTGATGCATTATTAGGAGCTGCAAATCTTGGGGATATTGGAAAGCACTTCCCTGATACTGATCCAAAATACAAAGGAGTGGATAGCAAGTTATTGCTTAAAGAAGTAATTAAACTTATCAGAGAAAAAGGGTATGAATTAGGTAATATTGATGCTACAATTTGCTTGCAAACACCAAAAATTGGACCTTACATCCCTAAAATGCAAAAAGTACTTGCTGATTGTATGAGTGTAGATACTGATTTAGTTTCAATAAAAGCTACTACTACTGAAAAATTAAGTTTTGTTGGTAGAGAAGAAGGAGTTTCTTCTTATGCAACTGTTTTGATTCAAAAGGTTTAAAAACCTAAATTTTCTTTCTTTTTATCATCTCTTAAATAGACTTGCATTTTTGCTTTTGCGCAAACAATTCCTTTTTTGTTAATGGCTTCCACTGTGTGCCATATTTCAAATTTACTCTTTTCATCCAAAGTCTTTTCTGCTAATAATATATCTTCCTCAGTAATTTTAAAATGAAGTTTTAATGATGAATCAGCAGGGCGTAAATATTGTATTTCAGCAGATTTTAACCAGATAATTAGTTTCCTGTTTTTATTTGCGAAAATGTGATAATACATTGTTGGGAAGTAAGGGTCGCAAGCTGAAAAGATGCTTCCTCCAAAAATAGTTTTATGAAAATTTATATTAAAAAGAGCTCGTCTTAATACTACTTTCATCTCCAAGAAATCATCTGAAATTTCCTTTAACACTATTCTGTTAAATAATAATGGAGGGAAAATATTCATTACAAATTTGAGTAAAATTTTTGGCACTTGCATATTGCAAAAATAAAAAACCCCACTCAAAAAGAGTAGGGTTTTAAAATTTAGATTTTAATTTACTTAGTGTTTAGCTAAATAATCAGCTACACTTTCGTGTGTTCCTTTCATAGCGTCATCACCTTTACTCCAGTTTGCAGGACAAACTTCTCCATTTTCTTCAAAATGTTGTAATGCATCAACCATTCTTAAAGCCTCATCAACATTTCTTCCTAATGGGAAATTATTAACGATTTGATGTTGTACGATTCCATTTTTATCAATTAAAAAAAGTCCTCTGTAAGCAATCATTGGTCCTGTTGCGCACATATTTTCATTTTCATCTAATTCATAATCTCCAGCTAATACCCCAAAGTTTGCTGAAATTGTTTTAGAAGTATCAGCAACTAAAGGATAAGTAATTCCTTTAATACCACCTTCTGATTTATCCATTTGTAACCATCCCCAATGTGATTGTTCTGTATCTGTTGAGCAAGCAACTACTTCTACTCCTCTTGCTTCAAATTCAGCTAATTTATTTTGAAATGCAAATAATTCTGTTGGACATACGAAAGTAAAATCCATAGGGTAGAAAAAGAATAATACGGGCTTTTCCCCTACAAACTGATCTAAAGAATAATCTGCTATAATTTGACCACCTTTTATTACTGCTGATGCAGAAAATGATGGCGCTTTTTTACCTACTAATATTGACATAATTTTTTATTTTTTGATTATTAAAACTCGGGCAAAAATAATACAAAATAAGGAGAAACCTTATATTTTGGATAGAATAAAAGCAGTTCGTTCATTAACTGTTAATTTAGGGACTTCCACTAAAGTATAACCAAAGGATTGGTAAGTAGTGAGTAAAACTTTTTCTATGTTTTTTGCAGTGATAATATCTTCTTTTCTTGCACTGTCATTTGTATAGATTTCTGTCCAAATAGGGGTATAAAAAACAGTTTTGTTGTAAGGGAATTGTTTTGCCATTTCCATGATGTCATTATTAACCGCTAGGTTATCATGTTTTAAGTAGGCTATTACATCAATAATTCCTCTATCAAAAAAATAAGTTTTACCTTTTGGGGCATTAGTATGTTGTGCTTTCCTAAGAGCTATTACTTGCTGAGAAAAAGCAGCTAAGTTTTTCCATGGTAAAGCATCTCCACCACTTGCAATCTCTTGCGTTATTATTGTTCTAGAAATTTCCTCAGCACATGAATGACCTTCTTTTTTGAGTGCATTAATAATTGCAGTTTTACCTGTTCCAGGAGCTCCAGTTATGATGTATTTTTGATTCACTTTAAAGGCTTAAGTAAGCAATTGCTGCCCCTAACAAAATAGCAAAAATCTTTTTTGAATTGAATTTATGCCCTTCACTGCTTTCAAATAATATTGTTGTTGAAATATGAAGGAAAATCCCAATAACTACTGCCATTATTTCATTATGAAATGCTGCTAAATCAGCAAAAAGACTTCCTGAAAAAACCCCAAGAGGAGACATTAATGCAAAAAGTAACAAATAGAAATAAGCTCTTGTTTTACTTATATTGCTTTGAAGGAATATTGTCATCAAAACAATAGCGACTGGCATTTTATGCAATACAATTCCAGTAAGTAAGGCATTATGTGCATGATGATGAAGATGTCCTCCTAAAGGGACTCCCTCTAGTAATGCATGCAGGCAAAGGCTGATGAGTACTGAAAAAGGTATAGCATTACTTTTGTGAAAATGCCCGTGCTCTATTCCTTGTGAAAAATATTCTAACAAAATCTGGATTAAGAAACCTCCTAATATAAAGAGTCCAATGTTTGGGGTGTCGCTATGATGGAATATCTCAGGCAATAAATGTAAAACACTTACTGCTAGTAGGTAAGCCCCACTAAAAGTAAGTAATAGTTGGATGTTTCTGCTTTTTTCAGGTTTAAAAATTTCAACTATAATTGCTCCAGCAATTACAGATGCAAATAATAGTCCTAGTGTTATTAAATTCATTTCTTGCAAATTAGTATTAAACGATCAGCAATGTTATCTTCAAAACTGTCCAATTTATAATTGCCAAAGATATCAATAATTTTTAGCCCTGCATTGCTGATAAATTCAGAATAATCAGCTAATGTTATTGCCTTTACTTTTTCTTGAAAATGCTGTTTTTCTGTTCCATCAATAATCTCAATATCTTTAATGATGTGCCCATTTTCTACTTTTCGTGTTATGTTGAATACAATATTATCAATTGTTTTCTGTTCCTTGGGTACTAAGTTCGTAATTACCTTTTTTACATTCATAAAATCAATAATTAAAAATCCTCCTGACTTTAAGTTTGTAGCCATAGCATTCATTGCTTTTTGCTCATCTTCCTCTTTTTCAAAATAACCAAAAGAAGTAAACAGGTTAGTTGCAATATCAAAGTTATTTTTTTGATACACCTCACGCATATCGTGCACAGCAAATTGCAAAGTTGCATTTTCATTTTTTGTGGCAGTAGCTATGCTGTTGGGCGATAAATCCACCCCAGTAACATCTAATCCTAAGGAATTAAAATAAGTGGCATGTCTGCCTTTTCCACAAGCAATATCAATGAGTTTACTCCCCTTTTTAATTTGGAGTTTCGTTATCAGATTCTCAATAAAAAGTTCTGCTTCTTTTTCATCTCTATTTTTATAGAGGATATGGTAATAGGATGAATCAAACCAGTTTGCAAACCAACTCATAATTGTTCTTTTAATTTTTTAGGCATTTCTTCTGTTGTTCCTTTAAACGAAAGGCAATGTTCTCTGAAATGGTCAAGGGTCATATTACCCTCTCTGTCTTATTGCTTCATATAAAATAACACCAGTAGCAACCGAAACATTTAAGGAAGCAATTTTTCCAGCCAAAGGAATCTTAGCTCTTGCATCACACATTTTCAAAAACTCAGGAGAAACACCATCTTCTTCCGAACCTATAATAATAGCAGTAGGAGTTGTATAATCCGCTTTGTACATGTCGTCCTGAGTTTTTTCAGTACAACCAACCAATTGTATGCCACTTTCTTTCATGAATTGTATCGCTAATTTCAAATTCCAAGTACGGCAAACCGTGATTTTATGCAAGGCTCCAGCTGAGGTTTTTATCGCATCCGCATTAATGGCAGCAGCATTTTGTTCAGGAATTATAATTGCATCTACTCCAGTACATTCGGCAGTACGGGCAATCGCCCCAAAATTTCTTACATCTGTAATTCTGTCCAATACTAATATCAAAGGATTTTTTCCTTGTTCGTAAAGTGCAGGAACAACATCTTCAATGTTATGAAAATCAATAGGAGAGATAAACGCAAAAACCCCTTGATGATTTTTTCTTGTCAAACGATTAATTTTCTCTACAGGAACATGTTTGTAGTTTATTCTCTTTTCGCGAACCAATTTCCAGAGTTCTGCAAACAAATCGTTATGCAATCCTTTTTGGATAAATAGTTTGTCAATTGTTTTTCCGGCTTCAACTGCTTCAATTATGGCACGAATACCAAATATGTAATTTTTTTCTTCTGTGTTAGGCATTATTGTCTTCTTTAAACTTAATTTGAGTGGTAATCTCAGGTATATCTCTGAGTTCAATTTCTTTTTGTATTTCTTCTGACTTTTCTTTTAAATCCTTTGTTAGAATTTGCTTCTTTCTTTTTTCCATTGGAGGGTTTAGTTTTTCAGCATTTTCAAACTGAATAACACTTTCCAAGATATCTGTGGGTAATTGTTTTGCTTTTTGAAGTGTGTCTAAAAATTCCTCTGCAAAAAACTGGTCAATTTGTATTCTTCTTTTGGTAGTATGGGCAAATTTTCCGATAATCCTACATACATTATCTCGCTCTTCAGGACTTAATTTATCTGCAAATTCATACTCTTCAATCTTTTTAAGGCTTAGGATTATTGGCTCCAAAGCATCTTTTGTAATAATATACACATTGTAGTCACCAATATTATAGGTGAATTGGTTAATTACTGAAAGTGTGTTAGAAGGAATTACTAGAAATAAATCCTTTTTTACATTATCGTGTTTTGCGTATTTTTTTAGATTTTCAGTTTGTAATTTGATGTATTTTGGAAAGTTACTTAAATCATCATTAGCTGGGCTTTTTGCATCAAAAACAATTAGTTGATCCATAATTTCAATGGAATTATCAGGTTTGTTTCTTGGATGAGGAAAATCTTCCTGTCCGATATATTCAATAACATGGTTGTTACAGATAATTCTAATATGATTTTCAATATCCCTTTCATGTTCTCCCCATTTGAGTTTCATGTTTTCTAATCTTTCCTGCTCTTTTTTAACACGCTCGTCATTAACTCTGGCAATTTCTGTTCTAAGACTATCTTGTAATGTGTTTGTTGATTCAATTGATTTTCTCAGAGTTTCATTTCTGTTTTCTTCTTCTTCTTTTAGTTTAGTATTTTCATTTCTTAAATTATTTTTGTCTAACTCAACTAGTTTTAATCTTTCTTCAATTTGAGTCTTTTCCGTTTTTAATTGCTCAAAAGATGTCATTTTCGCATTTAATAAGCCTTCTGATTTTTGTATCTGATTAATTATTTCTTCTTTTGATGCAACTGATTTTTCTAACTCTGTAATTTTCTTTCCATAATCTATAGTATCGCTTTCAAATGATTTTTTAAAATAAGTTGCTAAAGCGATAATAATAAGTAATCCGAGTAATCCTATTTCCATAAGTAGTTTTTTGAGTTATAAAATGAGGACTAAAGTACCAACTTCTATTAGCTTATACAAGTCAATTACTTCTTTATTTTTCATCCTTATACAGCCAAGTGAAGCAGGTTTTCCTAACCTTCCTTCTTCTGATGTTCCGTGTATATAAATGTAGCGGCTAAAGGAATCAATGCCTTTTCCTTTATTCTTACCTTTTTCCAAGCCCTCTAGCCACAATATTCTACTGGTTATGTCATCAGTTTTGCTTTTTGTTTCATCAGTATATATGGTGGCGATATCGCCATAGAAAACTCTTCCTGTCATTCTGCCATTAATAGGGATGTTATCTCCATATTTTTCTTTTACTTTATGTAGTCCAAGTGGTGTTTTATTACTTCCGGATTCACTTCCAGTTCCATATTCGGATGATGAAATAATGTATTTTTTTACAATTGCACCTTCTTTAATGTGATACATCTTCTGATTTTCAATAGAGACAAAAAGCAGTTCAGAATAATCTGTAGAAATGTAATTATTTGCTTTTTGGATTATATCTTCTTGGGAAAAAGAAGTGTTATTAAAAAGTAAAATTAGAATAAAGTTAAAGAGTCTGAGCATAGGTTCCAGTCAATTGGTTTTTGGTTATTTTTTGTGAGTATCTCATTTGTTTTCGAAAAATGTTTGCATCCTAAAAAGCCTCTATATGCTGAAAAAGGAGAGGGGTGACTAGTTTCTAAAACGTAATGTTTTTCAGAGTCGATTAAATCTGCTTTTTTCTGAGCAAATGCACCCAAAAGTAAAAATACAACACCTTCTTTCTCTGCAGATAGTTTTGAAATTACAGCATTAGTAAAATTCTCCCATCCTATTTTCTGATGAGAACCAGCCTCTTTTTCTCTTACGGTAAGAGTAGCGTTTAAAAGCAATACTCCTTGCCTTGCCCAGCTTGTTAAGTCTCCATTTTCTGATATTGGGATTTTTAAATCAGAGTTTAATTCTTTAAAGATATTGCGTAATGATGGAGGATTTTTAATTCCATTTGGAACAGAAAAAGAAAGTCCGTGTGCTTGATTTTTTCCATGATAAGGGTCTTGTCCCAGTATTACAACCTTAACTTTTGATAAAGGTGTCTTATTAAAGGCATAAAAAACTAATTCATTTTTTGGAAAAATGCCAAATCTTTTCCTTTCTAAATCTACTTTTTTTAGCATTAATTTAAATGAATCTGACTCAAGTTCATCTTGCAAAAATTCTGTCCAGTCATTATTTAGGTGTAAATTAGTCAAATTCATTTTCTTATTTCAAAGATAGCTAATCTTGCTTAAAAATGTATTTTTGCAACAAACTATTTATAAAATGAAAAAAGTTATTTTTATTCTCTTTGCGATTACTTTACTAAGTTCTTGTGTTGTTAATCGTAATGCGTGTCCAGGTGTTGCTCAAGTTAATCAGGTAAACACAAATTCTTAAATTCTGATTTTGAGTACTTCTGAAGTGATGAAAAAACCAAAATGGTTAAAAGTTAAGCTGCCAACTGGTCAGGCTTACAAAAATGTAAGAGGGATTACCAAATCTCATGATTTGCATACTATTTGTGAAAGTGGTAATTGTCCTAATATGGGCGAGTGTTGGGGAGAAGGTACTGCAACTTTTATGATATTAGGAAATATATGTACAAGGTCATGTGGTTTTTGTAATGTTATGACAGGAAGGCCTTTAGCTGTTGATGTTTTAGAGCCTAAAAAAGTTGCTCGATCAGTTAAATTAATGGAAGTTAAACATGCTGTAGTTACTTCAGTTGATAGAGATGACTTAAAAGATGGTGGAGCGAGTATTTGGGTGGAAACTATCAATGAGATTCGTAAAGAAAATCCGCACACAACTATGGAAACTTTAATCCCTGATTTTAAAGCAAGGTTACAAGATATTCAGCCAATAATTGATGTAGCTCCTGAAGTTGTGTCTCATAATGTAGAGACAGTAAGAAGGCTCACAAAAAAAGTTAGAATTCAGGCTAAATATGACAGAAGTTTAGATACGCTTAGGTTCTTATATGAGGGGGGTATTAAAACTAAATCAGGGATTATGTTGGGGCTTGGTGAAACTGAAGATGAAGTTATTGAAACTATGCGCGATTTGCGTAAAGTTGGCGTTCAGATTGTAACTATCGGACAATATCTTCAGCCTACTAAAAAGCATTTACCAGTTTTCGAGTATATTACTCCTGAGCAATTTAAAAAATATGAAGAAATTGGAAAGTCATTAGGATTCAGGCATGTTGAAAGTGGTCCTTTAGTTCGTTCTTCATATCATGCTGAAAAGCATATTCATTAGTAAAAAGTATTTTTCTAATTATTGTTGTTTGTTTAGCTTTAAACCTTATATTTGTAACCTTAAATTTAACAAACAAATCATTAGATATGAGAAATAAAATTTTACCATTATTTTTAGGTGTATTATTGTCAGCAAACTTCAGCTTTGCTCAAAAGTGTGGAACTTATGAAGGTTCATTTGAAAATGAAAAAAATAAATTTCCAGAATTTTACCAATCTATAGAAAGTAAAAATTCAGATTTACAACAAAGTCATTTAAAAGCATTAAACAAAATGACTTCATTAAAAGTTGAGAATGGAGTTAGAATTATTCCTGTTGTTGTTCATGTTATTCATGATTTAGGAAATGAAAATATTTCTGACGTTTCAATTCAAGGTGCTTTAGATATTTTAAATGCAAATATTAATGGGCAAGGGGCTAACTTTTTAAATAAAACACCAGATATTTTTGCTGCTGTTAGAGGTGATTTAAAGGTTGAGTTTAGATTAGCAAAACTTGATCCAAACGGAAATCCCACTACAGGAATAAATAGAGTTAGGTCAACTTTGACTGATGAACCTGAACCTAGAGATGCAGTTAAATCATTAAGTTATTGGAATTCTTATCAGTATTTAAATATTTGGACACTTAAAAAGTTTGCTCCTCAGGATGATGGAAATACACTTTTAGGTTATGCCCAGTTTCCTTTTAGCGGTTCAATGTCAACTGATGGTGTTGTATTATTAGCTAGTCAAATGGTTGGCGGTGGTACATTAACTCATGAGTGTGGTCATTGGTTAGGTTTAAGACATGTTTGGGGAGATGCAGTTTGTGGAGATGACGGAGTAAAAGACACTCCCCCTGCAAGAGAGCCTAATTTTGGAATTAATATGAATCATTTTCCATATCATGTTGGGTTGGCTCCACCTGCAGGTCAAACTGGCGCATGGGGTTGTATAGCTGATTCATTAAACCCTGCTGGAGAGATGTTTGTAAACTATATGGATTATTCGAATGATGCAGATGTAACTATGTTTACTAAAGGACAAAATGCTATTATGAATGAAGTTCTTGATGGTAATTATGATGAAGAAACTCAAACTTCAGGTGTAGGTTTTAGAGAGTATATGTGGTCTAATGAAAATATTTCCTTAACTGGAACAGCTGATGGCTATATGACTCCTACTTGTACACAAGAAGCTACTTTTAATGTTATTGGTGGATCTTCTTCAATTTGTGCAGGTGAATCAATTCTATTAAAAGGGAATAAAACTATGTTCGGTACTGGAAATGTAAATTCTATGACATGGGATTTTGGTGATGGAAATACGGATAATTCAGGAGAGAATTTCCTTGCTCATGATTATATTTCAACAGGTTCTTATGATGTCACTTTGACTGTTGAGTATAATGAAATGACTGAGGCAAGAGCATCTTCTTTAACTGATTTAGATATTGCAAATGCAACATCTTATGATTCTATAACTTCAACATTAATAGCACAAGGTTCACTGGCTGAATTAGAGGCAGTAAATGCAACGAATATTAATTTACATCTTGATGTTGATTCTTTTAGTATCGGATCTTATTTTGCACATATCCCTGTTGATAGCATGGTAGGGGAGCATTCTTCTGTTTATTATGGGCTTGATACATTTATGTTAATTTTTAACACTCCTAAAGGTGATGTTTTAGATACAGAATCTTCTGATAGATTAACGAATTGTTTTTCAACTTTAATAATGGATTCAGTGGTTGGATCTCAAAATACAGCTACTTTGGTATGGGAATATGATACATTAACTTATTATTTTGGTTGGTATTCTGCTGATGCTTATGACGCTTACTTTATGGATACTCTTTTCTATAGAGGAAATGTAGAGCAAACTGTTTATATTGCTTATTTCTCAAATACATGTATTTCCACTACTACAGTTGAAAACTTCATTACAGTAGGATCAAATTCATCTTCAAATAATGCTGGCTCTTATTCTTATAGTTTTGAAAATGCTTCAGAATTAGATGATGACTGGGTTATTAATCAATCAACTGATGTTGCTAGTGGTTGGGAGTTTAGTGCTGGTGATTTTACAGAATGGAAATGGAATTCTGGTGTTGCAGCTCATGGTGATGCTTCTATTATGATAGATGCAGAAGAATTAGGAGGAGTATTAAGATCTACAGAAATAATTTCAGGAGCTTATAACTTATATGATTTAAATGATCCTGCAATTAAATTTTCATGGTCAGGTGCTGCTGCAAATACTTTCCCAGTTAATGAACTAATTGTTACATATTCTGATAATTGTGGTGAGGACTGGAAATCACTTGGAACAATTAATGCTTTATTGGCTGCTAATGCAGGATTATATACAACTAGATTTGTACCTAAAGCATCTGAGTGGAATGATACAATTATGTCAAAAAGCCAACTTAAACATGATAATATCCGCTTTAAGTTTGAATATGTAATTAGCGGAAATACAAATAATTTTTATTTAGATAATATTATGATTGGTGAAGCTGACGCATTAATGACTGCACAAAATCAAAATAATTCAAGATTATCTGTTTATCCTAACCCAACAAATGGAAATGCAGTTATTGATATTGAGAATCTTGCAGATGTAAATATTGAGGTTACTTTAATCAATATACTAGGATCAAAAGTAATGGAACTTTATGGTGGAGCAGTAGTAAGTAACTACCAGTCAATTGATGCGAATCTTACTAATCTTGATAAAGGGATCTACTTTGTAAGAGTTAATTCTAATGGAAATACGATCCTTACAGATAAGTTAATTCTTAAGTAAGAGATAAATAAATATAAAAGAAAAGCCATCAGAAATGATGGCTTTTTTAGTTATTATAAGTTTTTAGGTCAAGTTTTCCTTCTTCAAGCACTCCATAAGTGTTTTGGCTTAACCATTCTCCAAGGTTAATGTAGGTTGCTTTTTCGTCAACTTTAAGCTCTAAAGGGATGTGTCTGTGTCCGAACACATAATAATCAACAGGATTATTTTTTTGCATTTTCTCACAATATCCAAAAAGCAATTCTTTCTCTTTTGAAGCAAATGGTACTTCACTGCTTTTTCGGCTACTTTTACTCCAAGTGTGAGCTAAGCTTAGACTAAAGTTAGGATGTAAACGAGCGAATAGAAACTGACAAACTTTAGATGTAAAAACTTGCTTTAAAAGTTTGTATAAATAATCCCCATTGCCTAAACCATCTCCATGCCCAATAAATAACTTTTTATTTTGTTCTTCTACAACAATTGGTTTATGATGTATAGTGATTCCTACCTCTTCTGTTAAGTAGTTTTGCATCCATAGGTCATGATTGCCGACAAATAAATGGACTGCTATTCCTTTGTCAGTTAGTTCTGCTAATTTTCCTAATAATCGCACAAAACCTTTTGGAATAACTTTTTTGTATTCAAACCAGAAATCAAAAATATCACCAACTAAGTAAATTGCTTTTGCATCTTTCTCAATTGAAGTAAGCCAACTTACAATAAGTTTCTCTCTCTTATGGCTTTCTTCTAGGTTTGGGCTTCCTAAATGGAAGTCAGAAGCAAAATATATATTTTCTTTAGTCAAGATTATTTTTCTAGTTCAGTTTTTAGTAATTGGTTTGCTAATTTAGGATCAGCTTGCCCTTTTGAAAGCTTCATTACTTCCCCCATAAACAAACCAATCAACCCTTTTTTACCTCCTTTATATTGCGCAACTTTTTCTGGGTATTTTGCAATTGCTTGAGTAATGTATTCTCCTAAAGCATCACTATCACTTTCTTGCACCCAATTATTTTCAGTAGCAATTTCTTCAGCAGTTTTATTGCTACTTAACATTGCAGGAAATACTTTTGATGTAGCAACTGAGTTACTTATTCTTTCATCATCAACTATACTAATAAGTGTTGCTAATTGTTCAGTTGAAATGCTGAAATCTGATATTGAAACTGCATTTTCATTAAGGTATGATTTTACACTTCCGTTAACAAAATTAGCAGCTGATTTAAAGTTTTTTGTATGTGAGCATAGCTCATTATAATACAGTGCAATCCCTTTTTCGTCTATAAGTATATTGGTATCATAATCTGATAAACCGTATTCAGTTGTAAATTTACTGTATAGTTCTTTCGGTAAAGGTGGTAGTAGACTCTTAACTTGTGCAATATATTCTTCAGTTACAATTACGGCTTGTAAATCTGGTTCCGGGAAGTATCTGTAGTCATTTGCTTCCTCTTTATGTCGCATGGAAATAGTAGTGTTGTTTGCAGCATTAAAACTTCTTGTTTCATGCACAACATCTCCTCCTTCCTCTAAAAGTTCAATTTGTCTGTCAATTTCAAATTCAATTGCTCTTTTTACATTTCTTGTTGAGTTCATATTCTTTACCTCAACTTTAGTTCCGAATTCTGTAGCTCCTTTAAGCATTACTGAAATATTTGCATCACATCTTAATGATCCTTCCTCCATATTTCCATCACAAATATCGAGGTAACGAACTAATTTTCTCACTTCATTTATGTATTGATAAGCTTCATCTGATGATCTAACATCAGGTTCAGACACAACCTCAACTAAAGGTACACCAGCTCTATTTAAATCAACTAAAGTGTGGAAAGGATCTAAATCATGAATAGATTTCCCAGCATCTTCCTCCATGTGAATTCTAGTTATTTTAATGTCTTTAGGATTTCCATCTGCATCTTTAATAGTGATTATCCCGCCATTACAAATAGGTGTAGTGTCCTGTGTTATTTGATATCCTTTAGGTAAATCAGCATAAAAGTAATTTTTACGAGCATATTCATTTCTTTCTCTGATATCTGAACCAACTGCTATACCTAGCCGCACAGCATATTCAATAACTTTAGCATTTGATTTGGGTAGAGTTCCAGGGTGGCCTAATGAAATTACTGATGTTTTTGTATTGGGTGTAGCCCCATAAATATTCTCATCAGACGAATATGCTTTTGTTTTTGTAAGTAATTGTGCATGGACTTCAAGCCCAATCACAACTTCATATTTATCTCTTAAACTCATTATTCGAATAATACTTTTCCTGATTCTATTTGTTTCCCTCCTATATTAAGGCTGTAAAAATACAAACCATTCGCTAAATTTCCTCTTTTAATAGTAGTTTGATTTTTACTAATTGCAACATCCATTAATTTTGCTCCTAGGCTATTGTAAAGTGTAAAGTTATTAGCAGTATTATTAGTAATTGTAATCTGATTTGTAGCAGGAACAGGGTAGATGCTAGGTTTTAAATTTGTTTCAATTGTATGAGTTGTTCCACTAGTTAAATCAATAATATAAAGTCCTGTTTGCATATCAGAAACAATAATATTCCCAGATGATAAATAAGGGTAAACTCCCCAAGCTCCTTTATAGGACGCATGGCTATTAGGAGCATAAGTATCATATTCCCAAGTTTGAACAGGATTACTTGGGTCAGAAATATCAAATACTCTTAAGCCATCATGGTAATAAGGAATATAGACCAAATCTCCTTTTATAATACCATTATGTGCCATTGATTGCGAATCAACTCCAGAATTAAAAGTAGCTAAAACTGAAATATTACTTAAGTCGGAAACATCTAGTATTTTCACGTCATATCCATGATTTTCATCTTGCATAATATATAGCGTTCCATCATCATTAAGCCATCCAGAATGGTTATAGCCAGCATCTGGATAAGATGTTAATGATGCTAATTCAACCCAAGCTGTTCCTGGTAATAAATCAAGGTAATGAAAATCTATAATTCTAAACCCATCATTTCCGCAATTAAGATATGCTGTGTCGTTACGAACATAAGCATCATGAACATGCCCTACGGCATTGTATGAATAAATTAAAGTCGGATCTTTTGGATCAATTAGACTATATATATCCATTGCTGAATTAGAAGCACAAGCATATAGTTTTGCTGTTGCTGTATCAATAAAAATATTATGAGATTTTGTAAATAGCGCATTGGAGTCATAAACGGTAGTTACTGAGTCAGGTAAAGTTGAAATGTCAATTATTTGTAATGTAGACGAACTTCCTTCATCACAAACTACATATAAGTACCCTTGGAAATCATGATAATCTCTATGGATTACTCCACCACCTTGGTATGCTCCTGCAACATAAGCAACTTGTGTTGCATTTGCAGGGTCAGTTACATCAAAAAAGTGGGTACCATCAGTTGATCCTATAATTGCTATTTCACTTCCGTTTACTTCCAGACCCCAACATTCGTTATAAGTATTGTTGTAAGCCCAAGAACCCATTAAAGTTGTGTCCTGCCAATTGTATAAAAGCGTTCCTGTTTGTTGTGCATTTGAGCTGATGCCAAGAAGAGCAATAGCTACTATTAAAATAAATTTATTCATTATATTGATTCGATTAGTTCTTTAATAATTAGGGTTAGTTTTGGTTCAGCTACTTCTGATACTTTTTGAATTTCTTCATGAGTTACCTTTTGTATTTTACCAGGGACTCCTAAATCAGTAATTACGGACATGGCAAAACAAGGAATATTCATATGACGAGCAACAATCACTTCAGGAGCAGTGGACATTCCAACAGTATCTCCACCAATAATTCTCATGTGATTGTATTCAGCTGGAGTTTCTAAAGTTGGACCTGTAAGTGCAACATAAACTCCTTTTTGTAAAGGCAGATTATTTGCCTTTGCAATGCTTTCTGCTTTACTGATTAAATCTCTGCAATAAGGTTCACTCATATCAGGGAATCTAGGGCCTAGTTCAGCAATATTTTCGCCAATTAACGGATTAGGAATAAGGTTGATATGATCACTTAAAATCATTAAATCACCTACTTCATAATCTGGGTTTACACCTCCACTAGCATTAGATACTACTAGGTTTTCTATTCCTAAAAGTTTCATTACTCGCACAGGAAAAGTAACTTTATCCATAGGGTAGCCCTCATAAAAATGAAAACGTCCTTGCATAGCGACTACTCCTTTTCCTCCTAGATTTCCGAAAATTAATCTTCCACTATGTCCCTCAACAGTTGAAAGAGGAAAGTTAGGAATGTCTTTATAAGAAATAGAATGTTTAATGTCAATTTCATTAACTAAACCTCCAAGCCCTGTACCTAAAATGATACCAACTTTTGGTTGGTTATTTGTTTTTTTTTGTAAGAATTCAGCTGATTCTTTAATTTTTTGCAACATAGTTTAATATTTGTCTGTCAAAGATTTCTTGTTCTGAAAATGCAATATCAATAGGGATATAATATAAATTTGCATCTTCAAAGTGGGCTAATAATTCTCTTAATTTAGTAGCATCTTTTTCGGTGGTCAAGATAAGTTTTTTTGCACTTTCATCAGCATTGTATTTTGCTAAGATTTTTTGAGCATCATAAGTAGTATAGGAATGATGATCTTTAAATGTAATTTGACTTATAGTGTGCCCTTTGTTTTCTAACTGCTCCACTAGGGGTTTTGGGTTTACTATTCCGCTTACTAAAGTAATGCTGTATTTTTGATCTGAAGTAAATTCCTTATTTGTGCTTATGCACCTCCAAGTGCAGTAGTTAATGTGTGAGAAATAAGCTTTTTGATGTGCAAAAAGATGGAGCCTTTCTAGCATCCCCTTTTTTAAAGTTGGGTTGATATTCTCTGGTGTTTTACTAAAAACGATTGCATTTGCTCTTTCTGCTCCTTTTTT